>Ga0208032_1000100_pt1 | contig 74756 bp, 60 predicted proteins | sample MalvirAntarct_66_FD_184254 | JGI IMG/M metagenome (GOLD analysis project Ga0208032, IMG submission 184254) | Marine viral communities from the Global Malaspina Expedition - Malaspina viral metaG Antarct_66 (SPAdes) (version 2) | ecosystem: Environmental > Aquatic > Marine > Oceanic | place: West... | reverse complement strand
GAATAATATTTACCTTCAGGGGTGTTTTGGGTTGCCCTTAAAAGATATAAAATTGGACTCCCAGGAAATAATCCCTCATTCGCTCCAAACTAATCCCTATTGGCAGAAAGTACAAAAATCGCCTTGTGTTATTCATTAGGTTTGTTCCAATTACTAATAAATAGAAGTAAAAAACAATGGGGTTTATTTTTAATAGGATTAGACTATCGCTTTGTGTTATAGGGTTGTTTGCATTTTCAATAAGTCATGCTCAATCTCCAAAGGAAAATACCGAAGACCATATTGAATATAATAGTTCTATTGATACCCAAAACATTTAAGTGCAACTTAGTACTGACGATCAATCCACTATGCTTGCTATGTTGCACCGTGGATTCTATGTTTATTTTGATGTCAAGGGGAAGAAAAAAAAGAAAGTGTCCGTTCAATATCCTTTAGAAATGGAACCGCCACAAAGATCAGAAGGAAGAAATGATAGAGTTGGGGGCAACAGCAGGAAAAAAGAAGAAGTTGATCATGAAGGACCTGATATTTTATTTATGCTGGATGCCATGCCAAAAAAAGCCAATTATATTAAGAATGATTACGAAGAAGAATTTCATCTTGATCTTAATAAATTGGGTATCTCCATTAGTTACAATTATGAGGAAGAAGGTAAAATATTGCGATATTATCTTAAGATGCCAAAACAGCGCATAGCCGATGGCGGTATTGATTTTTCAAAAATGTCAATAGGTGTGGTAACCCCAAAAATGGAAAGGGATACTGAAAACAAAGGTTCAAATATCAGCTTTGGAGGAGTAGGTCAAGGCCGCGGTCAAGGTGGTGGTCCCAGAGGGGGAGGCCAAGGTGGTGGTTCCAAGGGTGGAGGCCCAGGTGGGGGTCCACCACAACAGGATCAAAGATCCGAAGAAGTTACGATCGACTTCTGGTTTAAGGCAAATTTGACCGAATAGTTCTTTTTTGATTATGAAGTCAGCATTTCAAAGTCCGTAGGTGAATTGAAATGAGATAGGCAAACGAACCCCGCCTTTATTGTTCGGCCTTGGTTCTTTTTGGGGCCATACAAAAAAGAACAGAACACCGTAAGATTAAAAGTTACTTATATTTAAAGGGTTAAATTATTGCTGCCAATCTACTGGCTTGATCTATAGCACGTTTCGCATCCAACTCGGCCGCCAAATCCGCTCCTCCAACTACATGTACTTTTATCCCTTGTGCCTCCAAGGGTTCCAACAGGTCCTTAAGTGGCAATTGTCCTGCACAAATGATAATATTATCTACCGCCAATACTTTTGGCTCGCCATTTTGTATATAATGCAGGCCATCATTGTCAATTTTGGTATACTGCACCTGGTTGATAAACTGTACTTTTCTATTCTTCAAACTAGTACGATGTATCCAACCGGTAGTTTTGCCCAGGCCACCGCCAAACTTGCCTTTGCTGCGCTTGAACATGAAAATTTCCCTTGGTGACTCAGGAATTTTGACTTCTACACCTTCAACGCCACTTCGAGCTTCCAAGGTTTTGTCAATTCCCCATTCCTTTAGCCAAGCGTCAATATTTAAGGAGGTGCTTTCACCTTCGTGCGACAAATATTCGGACACATCAAAACCAATCCCCCCTGCACCTATAACGGCAACACGTTTGCCCACTGGCTTTTTTAACTTTAAAACATCAATATAGCTCAGCACTTTGGGATGATCTATCCCTTCAATTTTTGGAGTTCTTGGTTTTATTCCCGTAGCCAATATAACCTCATCAAAATTCCCATTCTTTAAATCATCCGTAGTTACCAGAGTGTTTAATTTTACAGTTACCTGGTGTAATTCCAATTGCTTATTAAAATACCGAATGGTTTCATAGAATTCTTCCTTTCCAGGAATTTGTTTTGCCATATTGAATTGTCCCCCAATCTCCTTGTCAGCATCAAATAGGGTCACCTCATGTCCGCGCTGTGCCGCTATGGTTGCTGCGGCCAACCCAGCTGGACCGGCGCCTACAACAGCAATTTTTTTCTTTTTTTCGGCAGGAAGATAATTTAGTTCGGTTTCATGACATGCCCTCGGATTCACCAAGCAACTGGCTACTTTTTGTACAAAAACATGGTCCAAACAGGCTTGATTACAGCCGATGCAGGTATTTATTTCGTCAGCTTTATTTGCTGCTGCCTTATTCACCCATTCGGGATCTGCCAAAAAAGGGCGGGCCATGGAAATCATATCTGCATGACCTTCCGCCAAGACTTTTTCAGCGGTTTCCGGCATATTTATTCTATTGGAAGTAATTAGGGGAATGGAAATTTCTTCCTTCATTTTTTTGGTTACCCAGCTAAAGGCAGCTCGCGGTACAGATGTGGCAATAGTTGGTATTCGCGCTTCGTGCCAACCAATTCCTTTATTTATAATGGTGGCACCGGCTTTTTCAATTTCCTTGCCCAGGGCTACCACTTCTTGCCAACTGCTTCCTTTTTCCACCAGATCCAACATGGATAAGCGGTAGATGATGATAAACTCCCTTCCTACCGCTTCGCGGGTCTGTTTCACCAAGGCTATGGGCAAGCGCATTCTGTTTTCATAGGATCCGCCATATTCGTCAGTGCGCTTATTTGTCCTCTCCGCAATAAATTGGTTGATCAGATACCCTTCCGATCCCATGATTTCCACGCCATCATAACCTGCCAATTTTGCCATTTTTGCAGAATTTACAAAATCGCGGATCGTACGTTTTATACCTGAGGGTTTTAGTTTAAAAGGTTTAAAAGGGGTAATGGGCGATTTTATGGCCGAAGGTGCCACCGCAAACGGATGATATCCGTATCGTCCGGAATGCAGAATTTGCATGCATATTTTACCGCCTTCCCTGTGTACTGCCTCTGTAATTACCTTATGGTGCTTTGCGTGTTTTTTGGTGCTCATGCGTGCCGAAAAGGGGGCCGTCCAACCTTGTACGTTAGGGGCAATTCCACCGGAAACGATCAAGCCAACACCACCTTTGGCCCGTTCTGCATAATAGGCTGCTATTTTTTCCAGGCCGTTTTTCTTCTCTTCCAATCCTGTATGCATAGAACCCATTAGAACGCGGTTTTTAAGGGTGGTAAATCCTAAATCCAAGGGTTCAAAAATATGTTTATACTTGGTCATTTTTCTGCGATTTTTGCTATGCATGCATAGTAACTACCAAGATACGGTTTTTTTGGAACGAACTCAAATTAAGCTTAGGGTAGGAGAAGGGGCAATCATATCTTAATAAGCAACAATTTAAAGTAATGGACTGCATTTTACAGAAGACATATTGTTGTTCCGCCAAATACGGTCCTTGTCGAGAATTAATATCATTTTGTCCAATATTCGATAAATGGCTTTTATAGGGATTAAACCAAAATTGAAAATTCAGGTCAAAGGAGTGAAAGTATAAATTAAAGTTTAACCTTTTTAAATTTTATGACCTATGAAAACAAATAGCAAAACATATTTCATTTTATCCATATTACTTATAGGATTTATGTACTTGGGTACGGCCCAGACCCGTACACGAACTACCACCACCAAAACTACCAGAACGGTAACTAAAAAAACACCAAATAGGGTGTCCAGTAAGCGAGTGGTTTATAGAACCCCGACCAGGAAGGTTGTTTCCGTAAGAACCGTACCCAACAGAAAAGTGGTGAAGTATCAGGGGCAAAATTACTACTATTCCAATAACAGGTTCTATACCTATTCCAGAGGGCGCTACATTGTAATCGCCCCCAAAATAGGATTTAGAATAAATACCTTACCTGCCAATTATCGCAGAATTCATTTTAATAATCATATGTACTTTGTTGTGGCGGGCACTTTTTATACCCAGATAGGGAATGAATACGAAGTAGTAGAACCGGAAATAGGAACTATTGTCTATGAGCTCCCGGACGATTATGAAAGAGTTACCATAGATGGACAGACGTATTACGAGTACGGTAATATTCTATATGAAAAAGTACAGCTAGATGGTACTAGGGCCTATGAAGTTGTAGGTATTATAGATCTTGAATAAATAGCATAAAAGTGGTCTTTTAAAAAAAGCGCTTATCCATCCTATGGTAAGCGCTTTTGTGGTTTTGGTATGGGGTTATTTTTTATGGATCAAGGTTGGTATAGCTGTTAAGCGGGACTAAAGTAGGAGGGGAGCGCCAAGTCTAAAACCTTATCTCCGGTATGATGAATATCATTGTCCATTACCGGTATTAGGTCTATATTAATCTATACTTAAGAATCGATCCCAAAAATGAACCGGCATAGAAGTTGGATCTTATATCAGCTTTAGGCAAGATGCTGTTTGTGCCATGGGTAATAGAGTGTTTGGGATTTTATAAACTAAAAAGATCCATAAAAAATTAAAATAATATGAAAACCGTAGCTCCACAAAAAGTAGAGGAATGCTGCCCTACCTTTAGTACTGAAAAATGGGATGAAAAAACCTTCAATTGGGATAACAAACCATTTATAAAGGCATCCGTACCTACCTTTTTTCACATTCCTTTTCCACCAATGATAGGCAAGCAGATTAGTAGGATGAACAAGCTCGCCGAGGACTCCAATAAATTAGACCCCAACAAGGAAGATATTTTGGTCCTGTTCGCGGATCCACATCCGTTTAAATCCGAAATATATTTATCGGTAATGGCTAAAGTGCCCGAAGCAAAAAACATTTCCCTTACCGGAACATTCATGAGCAAGGTGTTTGATGGTGACTATAATGCCATACCAAAATTTATGAAGGAAATGGACATCTATTTGGGCAGTAAAAACAAAAAGGCTAAGCGGTATTTTGTGCATTATGCCTATTGCCCTCAATGTGTTCAAGAAAAAGGACACAACTATATGGTGCTGTTTGCTGAAATTGAAAACCAAAAGTTGGTATGAGGTCCAGCATATTCAAATTAAGTCAGTGGTTGTTGTTTCCCTTAGTCGACTTTATAAGAGCCACTGTGGCATGTATTATTTAAATGCATGGAATTTTAGCATAGTATCAGATAGATTTCTAATGCCCTAGACAAAATCCCGGCCATAAATATCACTAGTTCCGGAATCACGATTTTCAGAATAAACATAATCTATCCATAATATACTTATATAATTACACGTAGTTGCTTTATTGCCTGTTTCAAGACATAGCCCATATGCATAATACTTTCTTCGGAATACTTAAATTGTTAAAAACTACATAGGTTAATATTCTATAGGTATTCATCAAGAATAGTGATACTACTTCGCCCACATACTTTTATTTTTATCAATTCTATAATTGATATAATATATGAAAAAATTATTCTTAGGGTTTTGTTTACTAGTGGGTTTTGGAACCCAGGCACAAACGGTCGCCGATCAGCCATTTCTTCAAGATAGTGCTGATAAATTCTCCTTGAAAGAGGGCGAGGGGAATGTGAATTTGCTTCAAATAGGCAGTGATAGAAATAAGGCCATTAAAGTTCTCAGTAGTCAAGGCCTAATGCTCCCATATGAAAAAAATCTTCGACAAGATGTTCAATATCGACCTTTGCTCGATATGAATATTGTTGCATTGACGGAGTACCAAGGTCAGTTTGTTTATCTAACGGAGAAGGCGGTTTTAAGCAATGCATGGGCGGGCAAGTTATATATTAACCACGGTATAGAAGCTCCCAAGGCGATGGGTATGGGTCCAGATTTTTTGACATTGGTAGCAGGAGAGGGCAATTTCGCTATTTTTAAGAACAACCAAGAGGTTTGGAGGTCTTCCATCGAAAGCCTAAATCCGATATCCGTTCAATACGACCCTAATTCCGGTCAGTTTTTGCTTTTAACGGCAGAAGGATTGTACCAAGTGGACAGTGTTTTAAAGACAGCGAAAAAGGTGTTTGACGGTAATGATTTAACGGCATTCAGTTTATTTGAGGACACTATTGTTTTAGGGACTACCAACGGCATTCAGCTATTGGACCGTAAAACATTTACCTTGAATAAATTGGACCAAAAACTACCTTGGACAGAAATTACCAGTGTAAACAACATTCGCGGTAACCTATGGTTTGGCTCAACCAAAGGCGCCTTTAAATTACGTGAAGATGGCAAGTACGATTATTACGCTTCAAAGCGATGGTTGGTAGACGATCATGTGGCCGATATTGCAGAAGGTCCTGACGGAAGTGTACTGGTCTTGACCCAAAAGGGGATGAGCAAAATCGATTTTGAACCTATGACATTGGCGCAAAAAGCTGAGTATTTTCAAGAAATTCAACGCTTACGTCATATTCGCTACGGTTTTACCTCCGATCTGGCCATGAGAACTCCGGGCGATCTTGCCACAGGCTATTTTCATGATACCGATAATGATGGATTATGGACATCCATGTACTTGGCAGGGGAGTTGTTTAGATATGCGGTAACCAAGTCCGAAGATGCCAAGCAAAATGCCTACGAAGCGTTTGAGGCTATGGAGAGGTTGACGGCACTTCCCGATCTAAAAGGGTTTCCGGCAAGGTCTTTTGAAAGGGATGGCTATGAAGTGGGGCTACACGCCAACGGATTTTCTGAAGAGTGGAGACAGCAATGGGAGAAAGAAAACGGACGGATCTGGCAGTTATCGGACGATGAACTTTGGAGATGGAAGTCCACCACCAGTAGCGATGAATCCTGCGGACATTTTTTCGTATATGCACTTTTTGCCGAATTGGCACCGGATAAGGAATGGCGTGATAGGGCCATACATCAAATAAAAATTGAGATGGACCATATTATGGACAACGATTGGTACTTAATGGATTGGAACGGAAAGCCTACCGCTTGGGGAAAATGGAATCCGGAATACGTAAATAGCTTCCCGATCAATGTAGGGGATCGTAGACTAAATTCCACCCTTATTCTATCTTTTCTGCAAACCGCCTATCATTTTACAAAAGACAAAAAATATAAGAAGGGGGCCGAAAAGCTGATAAAAAAATATGGCTATGATGAGAATGCCAACAGACCGGCTACGGTCATCGGTTTTGTAGAAGGAGAGGACTTAAGCAATAAATGGAACCATTCCGATGATGAAATGTATTTTTTGACCATCCCCGGATTTGTTAATTATTCTTTTACGGAAGAACAAAAAGCAGCACACTTTAATGCGGCAAAAAGTCATTGGGAAGTGGAACGCTCCGAAAAAAATCCGCTATGGAATTATCTTTTTGCACTTAGCGGAGGGCAAAATATAGATAGTGAAGAATCCGCCTGGTGGTTACGTGAGTTCCCCATGGATCTTATAGATTGGAAAATTGATAACGACCACAGGAAGGACCTGACTAAAATAGCCCCCAATTTCCGAAGCCAGACCTATACCGAGGTGTTGCCCGGTGACGAGCGGACGCTTCATTTGCACAATGGGGCCTATAGGAACAATGGAGGAAGTGATGGAAAACGGGAATATGCCCCCTATATCTATCTGTTACCCTACTGGGCAGGTAGGTATGTGGAAGCCATTAGTGCTCCGCAGGCCGAGTAGTGAAATATTAAGGCATAATAAAGAGGCTGTCTAAAAAGTCAAGACAGCCTCTTTTTTATTCGGGTAGGTATCGGAGAACTATTCTCAAATACGCAAATTATGGAGGGGTTGAAATACTTTTTAGACGCCCTCTTTTTTTTGTATGATCTTATGGCTTAAGTCTGGGGAGTGTGTGGTATCATTTTAACCAAATTAATTAATGGATGCCCTAAATTCCTTAGGGGAGTGCCCAACCTTTTGCTTGAACAAACGGCTAAAGTGCTGAGGATATTTAAACCCCAATTCATAGGCAATCTCACTTACAGATTTGCTTGGATCGAAAACTTTTTCCTTGGCCACATCAATGAGTTTGCCTTGTATATATTCTTGAGCCGATTTTCCTGTTTCTTTTTTTACCAGGTCCCCAAAGTAGTTCGGGGATAGATGTAATTGGTCCGCGAAATAGACTACTGAAGGCAATCCGTAGGTTTTGGGTTTTTCCGATGAAAAATAATCCTTTAGCAGCGCGTCAAATTTTTGTAAAGCTCCTTGATTTACCATTTCCCGGGTCAAGAACTGTCGGTCATAAAACCTTAGGCAATAATCCAAGAACAGTTCAATATTTCCTACAATCAACTTCTTGCTGTGTTTGTCCATATTCTGTTCCAGTTCAAACTGGATTTTGTCCAGCAAACTCAATATCACTTTTCGTTCTTTGGAAGAAAGATGTAAAGCTTCATGGCTGGAATAGGTGAAAAAGGTGTACTCATGTACCTTTTTGGCCATATCGCTACCCAATAGCAAGTCTGGGTGAAAAAGCAAGGCATAGCCCTTGGGAATGAAATTAGGGTCGTAACCGCCCAATTCAATCGTTTGGTTTGGAGCCATGAAAACAAGTGTACCTTCATCGTAGTCATAGGATTTACCACCATATTTAAACTTACACCCAACGGCATCTTTTAAAAATATGGCATAACAACCAAAGTGAAAGGCATCATATGAGGTATTGCTGTAGCGATTTTCATTCACTTTGTCAAAATCTACAATACCCACCAACGGATGCAATACCTCGCAATTACGCAACTTCAAATAATCCGCTACCGTTTTAATTTCTAAAATATGCTTCACGACCAATGCTATTTCTTATAAAGATAAGCTATGGATAACCAAGAAGTCAAAACCTTAAGTAAAAATCTGTAATAATGGTATGAACATCCGTAACTTAGGTACACTGTTCTTACTTTCTTGACCTAATTTTGATTCGACAGAAATCCATTCTTGAAGAAAAAGGATTGAATTAGACATTTTAAGAACTCTTAAAAATAAATAATATGAAAAAAATAAGGGCGATCAATTTAATATTGGCATTGGTAATGATTACCTCTTTATATGCCCAGGAATCTGTTTTCCCAAAAGGGAAACTCGCACCTAACGTGCACCACAAAGGCGATGTTTGGCTTAGTCACGTTACGGAAGCTGATGAAACTTTTAATTATCATGTGGCACAGGCAGTCTCTGCTCCGGGGGCATTTCTTAATTGGCACATACACCCAGATGGACAACAATTATTGATTACTAACGGTATTGGCTATTATCAGGAAAAAGGAAAAGAGGTGCAGGTAATTCAGGCAGGTGATGTAGTGAAATGTCTCCCCAACGTGGAGCATTGGCATGGTGCAGCTCCCAATAGTCCGGTTACCTATTTGGCTATAAGCGGAAAGACACCTACGGTATGGACGAACGAGTTGACACAAGGGGAATATGATGCCATACAGGCGCCAAATTCTGTAAATGAAGAGCTTTTAAAACTATCAAAGGATAAATGGCAATGGATGGCCGATAAGGACACGGAAAAATTGGGTCAGCTCTTTCATAAGGATGCCCAGTATGTGCATATGGGCGGATCATGGGGTACGGAACGCGAATTGGACATTATTAAGAGCGGCGGCATATGGTACAAGAAGGCAACGGTGCACGAGGCTTCGGTAAATGTGATGGATGATACCGCCGTTTTGCTCAACACCATTACACTGCTGGCCGAAGTAGGCGGAAACGAGGTTAGCAATCCCTTTATAGTAACCGAAATGTACAAGAAGATAGGTGGAGAATGGAAACTGCTCAACCTTTCTTTTGTAAAGCAAATGGTTAGGGAATAAGGCTTTTTACGCAATAAAAAATTTCACCATGAAAATTAGTCTTGTGCTGGTTTTGGTACTGATTCTTGGATACCCATTGAAAGCCCAAAATACGGAGGCAACCAAGATTCGCTTATCCCATCAGGAAAAGAGTATCATAGAAATCGCCAGCCATACGGCGCTGGGTAATTTAATAAACTTGGAAGATGCGCTAAACGACGGACTTACCAATTCTAACCCAAGGTGAAGGTTATTACCAGGAACAAGGCAAAACCAAACGTGTTCTTAGGCAAGGAGAAACAGTAAAATGTCTTCCAAACACCCCTCATTGGCACGGAGCAATCCCTGATTATGAATTTTCGCATATTGCAATTTCAAGCAGCGACAAAGGAGCTACCCAATGGCTGCAAGCTGTTTCGGAGGAGGAATATAATAGCCGAATGGAGTAGTTTTAGCTTCTTTATAACTTCACCAGTGTAACATCTTTTTTAATTTTGGTCCAATAATGGCCATATCTTATGGATAAAGTCCCACGCTTAAATCCTACAGAGGTCAGTGATTTTTTAAGATAAGTGTATTTTGGGCCTGGATACTACTTTGTCCTTGATTATCGGAACCATGATCTCTGTAAATTGCTGTCATTACAAGAATACCCTTTTCTTTGTCCTCTACGTTTTCCCTAGTTTTTATAGACCCCCTAAGGCCCGCTAAATAATCTCTATTGGAATCTGAATTATTTTCCAATATCCAGCGTACCAATTCCCGGACCTGACCGGCCATTAAATCCGGGTGGGGAGGCATTTTCTCATCGCCCCATACAGAGCTGCTCCCTGTCATTATTTTTTTGGCGAGCAATTCTATGGTCTTTGGGTCCCTATCATATTTGGCAGCAATATCTGTAAAGGACGGACCTATTAATTTTCCTTTGGCCCTATGGCAATTGAAACATGTGGAATGGCCCATTTGGATCAATGTCTCATAATTAGTGTTGGACTTAAGCTTTAAATAGGGCTTAAGCTCGGAAGAATCCCTCAAATACTGTACTATCAAAAGCACTTCGTTTGGGTTAATTTCATCGTATTCAGAATTTCCATCTTCAAAATCCGAAACTTGTATTTCATAAGGTAAAATGGAATTCCATTTAAAAGTACTATTGGGAAGGGGAGCGGTTATTCTAATTTCTGGAGGTCGATTTTCTTGAACTTGACGATTTGAAAAGCTAAAGAGAAAATAAAAGCAAGCAATCAATAGAATTCCAACGATTATAATTTGTCGCATCCTGAGCAGGTTTAGAGATGGTGAATGGTTTCTGCTACACGGTTGGCGGACCTGGTTGCTGCTTCTGTGCCCCAATTAAGGTTATCCGCATAAGCCCCTGCAAAATGGAAACGTCCTTCAGCTGTCATAATATGCGGCCAAAATTTATTAAGCTCTCCAATAGGAAAGGCGGTTCTTTCACAGTTTGGTGAATATTTTTGCTTGGTCCAATCACGTCCCACCGCCAACTCTATCGTATCCGCTTTTCCAGGATAAACTTCACGAAAAGCTGCCAATGCCCGTTGAGGGGAAACACCTCCTGGTCCTGTTCCCAACACAATAACCCTATGGGTATCCACTTCTTCTGCAGATTGCCATACTTCCCAGAGATCCGGGTGGTCCAAACTCATATTAATATTCTCAAAACCGTCATCTTCCCAAAATTTGGAGCTGGCCTGAAATACAAACCGCTGGTAAGAATCATAAGTAATGTTTTCGTTGATATATTGTTTTTTCTCTGATAGTGAAGGGGTTATGGGTATATTTTTTAGTGCTGGCAATGGAATACAGTTCACAAAATAATCCGCGCTAATTTCTTTCACTTCTTTTTGCCGTTCATAGGTTACCCTTACTCCTGTTTCCCCGTTGGTTATGGAGGTAATGGGGCAATTAAGCCACACTCTGGAGCCCAATCTTTTGGCAAAGGCATTCGGTAGCATTTGATTTCCACCTTTTAACCTATAAACTTCTGTGGGATAGGTGGCCACACCCCGCATTTTCAGGATTGCGGCATACCACAATTCATAAAGCGCGGAAGAGTTATTTCCGCCTAGAAAGGCCAAGGCTGCAGGAGAAGCGCCTCCCTTTTTGTAAATATCGGACATGGGTACCTTGTCCAATGCATCGTAACCAACTTGAAAAGGCTGGTATTCATCCTTAAAGGTATCCAAGTATGGCTTGGTATAAAGCGACTTCAAATCGGACCACGGGTGCGTAGATAAATAGTCGATTTCTATTTTATTAAATCCAAAATTTTTCAATAACGCAGGGTCTTGGAGCATTTGTTCGGTATAGAATTTCCCATTGATCCTTCGTCTTAAATTTTTTCTCCGGGGGTAGGGCAGGGCTGTAATGTTAAATTCCTTCAGGTATTCCCAATATCTTTCATAACCAGGTTTTACAATGTGCTCCTGCCCAAAATCCCCATAAAGTCCGTCCGACAATTCATCCCGTGTGGTATATACATGTCCGCCATGTCTACCGGAAGCCTCCAAAACAACAACCTCATGTCCCTTTTTCACAAGTTCGTAGGCACAGCACAGACCACCAATACCTGCACCCCCGACAATTATTTTTTTTGGAGCTGCAGTGGGTTTTGGCCAATCGTACCCTGACTTTTCGCGCACATCATTCGCCGTTAATGTATTAATAGGTAGAACAGTGGCTCCAACTCCCGCTGTGACCACATTTTTCATAAAGGTTCGTCTTTTCAGATGGCTCATACAATAAGGGTTTAGAAGATTATATTGGTAGTCTTGAATATACGAACTTTTTTTAAGGTTTAGGCCTCCGTTTCATCCCGCAGTTTGAAGCGATAGTCTCCAGGACCGGAACATTGGAAAGCATAAATACGTTAAATATTAAATACCATTGACTTTGTACAACAAAAAGATGGTACTATTTCGCGGATAAAAACTATTCATTGACTGAAACTTCGTTATTATTCAGGGATAACCCATATTCCCATTAATAAACTATTTGTAAAGGGCATTGGAAACTGTTCAGCCCGTTCTGCGTAAAGCAATAGGTTAGGGGAAGGGGTAATGAATGGTATTAGCAACTAAAACCATTGTTATACAATGCTTTAACGTTATTGTTACTTGTTTTAATTTCAGTAAAATTTATAATTGTTTCAACGCTTCATTTAGGTAAACAATACAAAATTCGCTACCATTTGTACAAATTATCTTACAAGATTGCGTTTTAAAAAGTATCTTAAACGAGATTTTAAGAAGGGTACTTGAGATGAAATGCCCCCATTTCCTTGTATACCCTTTGGCAGTTCCTCCCATTGAAGATTTTGTAAAAACACCAAAATTAATCTACAACAGCATGGAAAGAGTAAGTGCCAATGGTAAACTTGTGCCATTAGATGGCTCCGCCATCACCGATCAGTACACAGGCCACTTTTTAAAGGTGAGCTATACCCAACAGATTTCCGGTCATGCCATTTTTAGCAAGGACCGCGCAGATGTAGAAGCCAATGGACGCTTCAGACTGTATGTGCCCAAGAAGGAATTGTTGGCAAACGATTTGGTAACCATAGAGGTATATGCCCCTGATGGTGAACTTTTAGGAAGGCAGGGGTATACCCATGGTGCCTTAAAAACGGCTGAAATTCCCATTGGAGCAGATGATGATAGCCAAACCTTGGATATCGAGGTAAATCCAAAAAAAATCACTTTTAATCAATCATCCCCTGCAGAACAGGCTTCGAAAAAATTGAGCGGTCGTGTCATTGATATTTCAGGGGATTCCAAAACTTCAGGGCTACAGGTATTGGTTATGGTCAGCAATGAAGCTGCAGCCGCTTTTGATGTGGCCAAGTTCGAAGCTATCTTTACGGCAACTACGGATGCCAAAGGCTATTTCTATGGTCAGGTAATCAATAAAAGTGTGCAACAGGCCTTCGGTGTAATCGCCGGTAATGAGGGCCATCCCATCAGTATTCCGCTGGAGAACAATAAGTTGCCCAAGAATATTATACTAGTTGCAGATCTGTCCAGTTTATCGGATGAAGATGGCTGTGGCTGTGGCGAAAAGGTCCCCGTTCTTCCCGATGGGGATGATTTGGTAAACTCCAATGCTTTCTCCCAGGATATTGGCGGCAAATGCGTGGATTTTACCATTCCCAATAGAACCCTTGAAGAGTTCAGTTTCTACCATACCGTACGTACCACCGAGCCCGAAATTAGAGGGCTTACCATAAATTCGAAACAATCGAGAAACATCAAAAATGAGTTGTTGGATATTTCTGACCATGCCTTTAAGCTTATTGGGCGGTTGAACAACTCATTTACCTCACTCTCAATGGTACCTTATACCATTGAAGGGGATACTGCGGTGGAAAAACGTCAGGAGTCCGACATTAGTTTTGAGGATGGAAACAATAAGGAACCAGTCACCGCATTTCCCAATTATCTTCTAAAAATTGATACAGGCGTTAATTCAAAATTTGCCATAAAGACCAATGATCTAATTTCTGTTACTAACAAGCTAAGACCTTTTGATATTGTTAAACTGGCCTCTGAACAGATCAAAAAAAAGAAAAAACTATATGACTTGCATCAAAAATTGGCTGCGGCATATTGTGGTAAAACAGGGGTGCAAGCAGCGAAAAGCTATTGTGAGGAGCTAGCCGCAAAAGGTAGTCTTGATAGGGAGGAGCTTAGGTCTACCCTTGGCCATGTAGAGCAAATAAAATCGCAATTGAATTTGGCTGCCAATGTAAATAAGCAGTACAACAGTGCCATTCTGGAGCTGGACAAACTTATAGAGGGTAATTCAGTTGATAAAAAATTACTGACTTCGGCCATGAAAAAGGTCGAGACCCTTATACAGGGCATCGACAGCGCTGATCTGAACGGCCAACTTAAGGAAAATATGCTGGGCTATTTGCGGCGTATAATGGTTGAGCTCGCTAGGGCCGAAGAAGGCTCAAATCTTGATTTTGAACCTTGTCCGCCGGCAAATAAGCCCGATACCATGGGTATTTTATGCCTTATTCAAAAGTTCAATGACCTTAAGGAGACCTTAAAAAACAAATCGATTTTCACCTTGGCAGAGATATTGGAAATACGCGCGTACTATACTATATTTTTGCACAGTATTTCCACCTTCCTTGATCTACTGGACGAGTTCCATACTTTTTATACCACCAATTTAAGTTTTGCCACCGAACTGGACGACGACTATTTCTTTGAAAACTATGATGAAATAAAAAGCACCCTCACCACTTTGAGACGACAAATCTATAGTGCCATTAGAAGGGTGGAAGAGCTGGAACGGGCCTATATACAAAATCATCCAGGTAGGGTAGATTTAAGTGTGGAGAATAGTATCGATTGGGACGAGACCCCAACCATATACGAGAATACCACCATAGCCCATGGCCACATCCTACATTTTAAACAAAAATGGAAAGCTGCGGGGTACTCCCTGGGAGATTTACTGTACAGCCTTCCTTTGGCCCCCTGTCAGGAAAAGCAGATTGCGATTGTTGATTGGGATAGATCGGAAGTGGGCGCTAGAACAGAGGCACAAATAGTCTCAGAAGAGCTGGAAGCCCAAATATCAAGGGATAGGGATATAACCGAGATAATGAATTCGTCTTTTGGAGAATCCATTACGGCTTCTTCAACCAATAAGACCAAGTCCACAAGTGCTGGAATTGGTGGGGGAGTGGGTGGTTTTATAAGTGGTGTGGTTTTCGGGGTCGCCGGCGGTATTTCACATTCGGGAGCTTCCTCCAAGTCGACCGCGAACCAAAATTCGTCGCGTAACCTTTCGGCCAATACCTTGAACAGCCTTCAGGACAATACCTCCCAATCGGCATCAAGTCTTAGGAGTCAGCGAAGTACCGTAATACAGACGGTTGGCCAAAACGAATCCGTAAATGTTCAGACAGAGGTCATCAAAAACAACAATCACTGCCATGCGGTGACCGTGGAGTATTTTGAGGTATTGAAGCACTATGCCATAGAGCAGGAATTGGTAGATGTACAGGAATGTCTTTTTGTACCCATGCCCTTGGGTCATTTTGATTTTAAAAAAGTCCTTCGCTGGAAAAATACCCTGAGTAGGGCCGTATACGGAAGAAAATTGCGACGGGGTTTTGATGCTATCGAACGTATCGAATCCAATTATGCCGACTCGGATTTGCCCATTGGTAGCTATGCGGATGAAATGATTCAGGAATTTACAGGACATTTCACCATCTCCTTTGAATTGGAGCGACCTTTTATTAAAGAAATTGATGAGGCTACCAAGACCGAGGAATACGATCTAAATATTCCTTTCCCATGGTTTTTTGGTAAAATGGTATTTCACCTGGAAAGGGAAGTGCCTTTGACCGAGGCAGAAAAAGATGCCATTTTTGAACAACAGTACGCCCCTGATATCGTACGTGGTTTTATAGACACCATGCTCTTTTATGCCATAGCGGATAATGGCACCGAGGTAGCACTCGATTTTGATGTTACCCTGTTGTCCAACTATAGAAAAGGGGTGCCTTTACGCGTTAGTATCAATATGTCCAGTATTCCAAACATCACTAGAAGGCAAATCAAGTATCTGCGGTTCAGGGCCAATACCATTGTGAAACCCACCTCCAAGATTATTTTGCGTTCCGCCTATTTACAGTATCGCACCAATCATTTGAGTGAGTATATTGTTCAGAACAATAGAATAAGTAACGACATCATTAACACCTTGACGATAAATTTGGGTGGACTTGGGGTAGTTACCGATGCTGCTTTAATGTTCACCCCTATGAACAGCAGGGAGGAACGAAACCCTAGAAAGGAGGATAGGGACGCAGCAAGGGCCCTTGTTTCCTTTTTAAACGAATATTTGGAAATGTCACATAAAATTATCTGGTCGAGTATCGATTCCAGTCGGCTTTTTGGACTCCTAGACGGCTATATCTCACCGCACAGTGGGGGTAGGAGCGTGGCCAGTGTAGTGGAAAACAGGGTCATGGGCATAGTGGGCAATAATTTGGTGCTCAAGGTAATTCCCGGTGAACGCTTGGATCCGGTATTTAAGAGCGTTGAGAATTTATTGGAATATTACCAGCCTACCACCAAGCCCGACCCATATCGGGTAAGTGTGCCCACCAAGGGCGTGTATGCCGAATCTGTCATGGGTCAGTGCAACAGCTGTGAAGAGATAGACGAAACCAGGCACTGGAGGTTTTCCGATGAGCCTTGCGGTTCTTCGCCAACGGCCATTGAACCGGTATCCACGGCCAGTAGACGCAGTGATCCGGGCAATTTACAAGCCAAGGACTTTCCAGGCAGCATTATCAATATGCAGAATGCCCCTGCTGCACCAGACCCTACTGGCTTGGCTGCGGCTTATGGACTCCTTGGCAAGGGCGATGCCTTTAAAGACTTTACCGGTCTGGCAGGTACCCAAGCCAATGCTTTGGGCGCTTTGCAGACTACCTCTAAAAGTGTAACGGATTTGGCGAGTATTTCAAAAGACTTTGCAAGTTTGGCGGTTATGGCCAATCAAAAAGAGGATGGGGCCAAGCAGATTGAGCAAATCAAGAAACTGAACAAAGAGGGCTTTTTGAACGATACCGAGGCGAGCAATCAAATCAAGAAAGTATTGGATTCCTACACTGATGCCGCTGATAGTGTTGTGGGCAAAAAGGATTCGAGCAATGCACAGCCCTTGACCAGTTCACCGGAAATCAAAAAAGCCATTACCGATGCCAGTCAGTCAGAAAATGGAAAGGTTAACGTATCCCGAACTACCCCTTTGGGCAACGAGTCGGTTTCAGTTTCCAAAGGTGACAGTGAAGGAACTCCCAGAATTATCGAAAATCCAGATCTAAATGCCGCCTCAAGAAGCTTTAATCCGGCAACCCCTGCAGCCCCGGGCTCGGGCAATAAAACTGGAGAGACAAAATTCTCGGTACGGGTGAGTAATATGCCTGCCGGTGGATCGGTGCGCTGGAGTGTGCCACCTAGCAATTCAGGTGATTTTATCATCAAAAATGGTCCTGCAGTTATAGTTGGAGAAAGTGTTACCGTTCAAGGCATAAAACCCGGATTAAGCAATATTGATGTAGAAGTAAGGGATGTAAACGATACCGTGGTGCAAAGTATGAAATTGCCACTGAGCATCCCGCAATTTGTCACCATTAGGGAAGACGCAGCTGCTTTTGATCAGGTCTTGGCCGATTTGTCCCTGACCGCCTTAAAAAACGATCTTATCAGTAAAACCAAAGTGGTATGTGATGCTCTTTTAGTAGATGCAAACGTAAGAACCATATGGCAGTTGGGCAGTTTTATGGAAGTAACACCGGCACATATACCAGCGAATATGATTACGGTAGCGACGATTAAAAATAGATTGGCCGCGGGCAATAGAACTTTTGGGCAGACCAATCAGGCACCGGGGGAAGTTGGGAATATAGTGCCGAATAGAACGATTGATGTCTTTCCAGGGGCTTATGATGAACCAATGGGTGGTGGCGCATTTAGCGATACGGAACTTGATACGGAGACCCAGGCACTTATGATACAGCTGGAATCGCAAGGAGTGGGAGGGGATCCTGCACTGGAATCCTTTGCTGTAGATGTCTACGGCCGCTTGATAGGGGAGACCTTGGCCCACGAAATAGTACATGCGCTTTTGTGGGATATTGTGATTCAAGATGGACATAATGACCCTAGCATCAATAACGACATTATGAATAGCGGAAGCCAACGAACCTTTACCCAGCGTACAGGCTTTGTGGACGATGCGCATCAAAGTCCGGTGGTCCCAGCTAATTTCTCAGATAATGGCATAGCGGCAATAAACCGGTTACAGGCCTTGAACCTTAGCAGGATGGATGCCAATTTCCCGGTACCAGGAACCCGGGTAAGCGCGTTCAAGTAATTTTTTGGCAGTAGTTTAGACCAAGGATTTTTATTATATTGTCTATTGTTATGTGTTTGGGCCTATAGGGCTGAGGCTAGGTGTAATTAAGGCCACAGCCACTGGTTATCGGACATTCTTATTTTAGAAGGAAACCATAACAAACAAGGAGCTTTTATAAGTTTAAAAAAATCCATGAATAAACTCAATTTCCTACCGGCATTGTGCATTTTTTGCAGTTTTTGGTCTTCCGCCCAGGTAGCTGCTGGGGATGCACTCCAATACCCACCCTGTACAGAGGAGGAAATACCGAAATACAATGCCTACAAGGTGAGCAGTCCGCCGCAGATCGATGGCCGTTTGGATGATTTGGTCTGGCAGACTGCACCAACTTCACCCAGATTCAGGGATTTAATCTCCGGAGAGAAAACCATTCATGATACAAGGGCTGCGGTATTGTGGGATGAAGAATATTTATATATCGCCTATTGGATAGAGGAACCTAATGTTCAGGCTACCCTGACAGAACGCGATGCCTTGATATATAATGATAATGATGTAGAGCTTTTTATTGCAGGAAAAGATGGGTATTACGAATTTGAGATCAATTCTTTTGGAACCATCTATGAGGTGTTCTTTATTTGGGAAGATTCGGATTCCTATAAAAACGGAGCATATGATTCCATCCCTGAATTTAGTAGCGACCAACCGGGGAGGAAACCCTTTTCAGGAGTAGGGTATAAACCTCATCCGAGAGGAGGCCGGATCGGGTATTGGAATTGGGACTTCCCGGGATTGAGAAGCGCTGTTCATATTGATGGCACCATAAACGATGATAGCGATCGGGACCGGGGTTGGACGGTTGAACTGGCCATTCCGTGGTCGGGGATGTCGGCATTGGCTTTAGGGGATAACAGGAGCTTGCCCCCCAAGGATGAGGATATCTGGCGAATGGATTTCTCACGGTTTAATCAGTATAAGGAAGCTACTCCAGCCGAAGACAGTGGGGGATGGGTATGGAGTCCCCATGGGGTTTGGGATTCCCATGTTCCTGAATGTTTTACGTACATCCATTTTTCGCAGCAGGATGTCTCTAATGTAAAAAAGGAAGCAGAAAGGAAGTGAATAATCTAATTCCCTTTAAAACATATTTTAGCGCAGGAACGTTCTTCCCTCTATAATGACTTGTCGGGATGTTTACAGTACGGCCGGTCTTTTTAACTGACAGACGGTAGGAGGGAAGGCTATGTGCGTGAAACGGTATTTTATGTGAAAACGTTGAAAAACCAGAAGTGTTACAGTAATTTTGTATTTCATATACTATACATAATTTCAGAAACTTGTTAGAGAAAAGACGACAATTGCCCCAAGAACACCCAATAGATGTAGAAAAATTTATTTTCTGTTTGGAAGGGGTCCGTGATATGGAAACGGCCAAGCTTACCGAAACACAAGAAAATCTGGAACAATTGGCCATGCAATACGGAGTAGCCAGTATTTATAAAACATGCGACACCATTGAAGGGCTAGAAGCCAGTTTAAATGCCTTGGTCATGGATGATCATCATTTTAAAGACTATGAAATCATCTACTTGGTGATGACGGGTGAGGCAAACAGTATTTGTTTAAATGACTACTACTATAGTTTACAGGAAATTGCAGAACTTTTTGAAGGAAGGCTAAAGGGAAAGATTTTACACTTTTCAAATGCAAAAGTGCTGGATCTGGACGCAGAAGAAGCACAATATTTTTTGGATATCACCAACGCAAAAGCGGTTTCTGGCTATGGCAATGAATTTAATGGACTAAGTAGCTCAAATCTTGATAAAGCATTCTTTAACTTGTTTAAGGAAGATGATAATATGTTGGATGTTGTAGAAGAATTGCACCAAAGACATTACAATGTCTGCAAATTACTTGATTTTAGATTGTATTATTAGTGAAACTCAATTTTGAGAAGTCGGTAAGACGCACTTAAAATTGCAAGTTGAACTAATCCCGCCATTTTCGGCGGGATCTAGGTTCAATACCTCGCCCTTGGGTCGATTCCTATTATTAGTGAAACTCAATTTTGAGAAGTCGGTAAGACGCACTTAAAATTGCAAGTTGAACTAATCCCGCCTTTTTCGGCGGGATCTAGGTTCAATACCTCGCCCTTGGGTCGATTCCTATTATTAGCGAAACTCAATTTTGAGAAGTTGGTAAGACGCACTTAAAATTGCAAGTTGAACTAATCCCGCCATTTTCGGCGGGATCTAGGTTCAATACCTTGCCCTTGGGTCGATTCCTATTATTAGTGAAACTCAATTTTGAGAAGTTGGTAAGACGCACTTAAAATTGCAAGTTGAACTAATCCCGCCTTTTTCGGCGGGATCTAGGTTCAATACCTCAAGCCTTAGGTTCGTGCCCTTAGCAATATGTATCACAGAGCAGCTTTGAGTAAAAGTTGTCAATAACAATTGACTATATCCACAACAACTGCGTAGAACAAGGATTAGTTAAGGACCAGTGGCTTGGAAATATAACAGCGCAAGGAACTATGAGAAGGATGATTCGGTTTTAAAGTAGATAATGAAGGCATTCATTTAGGTATACTGGAATTATGGGGAATATTAGAAAAGATTAAGATGGATGGCATGGGCACGAGCGTGACGCTCGCGCCAGCTTGGGAGCCGATGGTAGGAGGGGAGTTACACCGAACTTGTCGTGAGGTGCATGAATTTCTTTTAACCAAAAACTAGTTATGAATAAATGCCCGCCATGACCTTCGGGCAGGTTGTTCGTCAGACAGCTGTGTGGGGTGGGTTCTTTGTGTAATTAATTTTATAGATTTGTTTTAACAAATCAACACTTTGAACAATCAGAAATCAATAGCAGTTTTACCATTTGTTAATATGAGCAATGATATTGACAACGAATATTTCTGTGACGGAATCACTGAAGAAATTATAAACGCACTAACAAAAATTGACAAACTTAAGGTTATTGCCAGAACCTCATCATTTGCCTTTAAGGGAAAAGATATAGATATCAGAAAAATTGGGGGGCAACTAGGGGTAAGCACAATTCTTGAAGGAAGCATTAAGAAATCCCGGGAAAGGGTTAGGATTACGGCTCAATTAATAGACGTTGAAGATGGTACGCACTATTGGTCTAAAAAATTTGATAGGCAATTAATAGATATTTTTGATTTAGAGGATGAAATTAGTTTAACAATAGCCGAAGAAGTTCGAAACAATTTTGGGCATTTTGAAATTCAAGAGCATTTAATAGAACAGCCAACAAGCAGCGTAGATGCCTATCAAATGTATTTGAAAGGACGTTCTTTTCAATTGAAATGGACACCAGAGGGCCTTAACCAGGCCATAAACTACTATAACCAGGCCATTGCATTGGATAAAAATTACGCCAAGGCCTATTATGCCAATTTACAATGCTATGGGTTATCGGCAATGTGGGGTTATATTCCTTATGACGAGGCTATGGAGTCGGCCATCAACAATTTGCTTATGGCAAAAGAATTGGACGCCTCTTTACCGGAATATCCTTTGTCTTATGTCGGAAAGTTTTTGTGGGGAGAATGGGATTTTAAGAATGCCTATATTCATATTAAGAAAGTCTTGGCCATTAACCCCAATCATATTGACGGTTTAGAAGCTTTAACAGAGTTGTTCATAGCACTTGGTTTTTTTGACATGGCCTTGCCATATGCAAACAAACTGTTAGAGGTAGATCCGCTTTCTGCAAACAATCATTACACATTGGCCCATATTCACTATTTTCAAGGCCTATTTGACAAAGCCCTTGAAAATGTCGATTACGCCTTAACACTTAACCCTGAACTAGAATTAGCGCATCATTTAAAATGCTTTTGTTTAATATGGCTGAACAAAAAACAGCAGTTTCAAGAATTTATACACAACACCTCATTAATAGAAGAGAAAAATCTTTTGTTTAGACTTGTTAACGAAAAGTATATTGACGTTCCCCATCAAATTATTGAAAAATGGTCTAGGCTCAGTAAAGATAAAACCATGCTGGTACCTTATGACGTGTTTATTTTGGCCAACTCACATCAAACGGTGACGGCCTTTTCTCTCTTAAAGGAAATGATCGACCAAAGACGCGGTCAAATCATTAACTATAGGCAGGATCCATTCTTGAGGCCCCTGCATAAAATAAATGGTTTCACAGATCTGCACCGGTCAAATTTATCGTCTGCGGATATCACATCTACTAAGAAAGATGAAGAGAAAGGAACTGCAAATGTTTTGGATAAAGACCAAATTAAGAAACTAAAAGGCAAATTACTTTCATATTTTAAGGAAGATGAGCCTTTTTTAAATCCACAATTAAACTTACAGTTCGTTGCTCAGGTTTTGGAGCTGAACAACAATAAAATATCATTTCTGATCAATCAGGCGTTTGATGTTAATTTTAATGACTTTGTTAATTCTTATCGCCTCAAACACTTTAAATTGATAGCACTCGATTCCAATAATTCGCACCTAACCATTCTTGGGTTGGCTTATGATAGTGGTTTTAATTCTAAAACCGTATTCAACACCTATTTTAAAAAAATAGAAGGGGTAACCCCTAGGGCTTGGATGAAAGCCAACTCATTGTAAACCTCGCTTATTTCGTTTCAGATTATAATTTAGAACGATTTACCTAATAATCCGGTGAATCTTTGCTGCATAATTAAAAATCAAAAAACGATCAATTATGAATTCATCCATTTTAGGGCCCAAAACTTATTTAGGGAATATTCTAAATAGCATGATTGGCTTTGTGCCAGAACACGATGCCACAATTGTCTTGCCGAGCCATCGGCAAGACGATACAGGCTGGCAACGCAATACCATTATCCGTCAATTATTAACGAAAGAATTTAATTAACAATAGAAAACAATCATTTAATCAATAAACACATGAAAAAGTTAGCGTTAATAGTCACATTACTTGTATTGTCAGTAGCACAAATGTATGGGCAGGAAACATCGAAACAAGCATTTGAGATCAAGGTCATTACAAGTGTAGAATCTATCATTCCGAGCGGGCTGGGACGATCACGTTTAATTTCGTCCAACGAAGAAAGGGATTACAAACAATTTACCTCTAGTAGAACAGAAGAAAACAATACCAGAAACAAATCGAAAAGAAAAGATATTAGACTTAAAAATTTTGAAGAAACGAAATTATTGAACTTTTATAACCTAGGCGGAATCCGGTTTCAAAATATAGCCGCCAATGATGCCTTAATTTCTTCAAAATTGACCGAAATGCTTTCCAAAGGTTGGGACCTGATGTTCATAACCAGTGCCGTAGAAAGCGATGCGGGGAAAAACGATGACAACGGTATTTTTATTACCCGCTATATTCTTAAAAGAAAGTTCAACTAAACCGGCGTAATATAACGTGAGTTCGATTTATATTTAATTGTTAATGAGTTGTTTATGATAATTTTGTCCGGTCGAGCGGAGTCGAGACCTCATTGTAAAAGCATTACAGTAAAATAACCTCTCGACTCCGCTCGAGGAGACAATAGCAATTTTTTAATTTGCACAAAATCAATGCCTTGAAATTATTTTTATGACGAACTCACGTTAATATAGTTACCTAAATGAAAGATACCAACATATTATTGGCGGGCGCCACAGGCTATTTGGGCAAGTATTTATTAAAAGAACTGCTAGAGAAAAAAAATCAGGTAATCGCTATTGTACGCAATCCTGATAAGCTGCAAAATAGTAATGAAAACTATTTAGAGATAAAACAGGCCGAGGTTACAAAGCCTGAAACATTACGAGACATTTGTAAAGGAATTAACACGGTAATATCCACGGTCGGCATTACAAAACAAAAAGATGGTCTAACCTATATGGATGTAGATTATAGGGCCAATATGAATTTGCTCGAAGAAGCCAAAAAAAGTGGTGTAGCACAGTTTGTATACGTTTCTGCCATTAATGGCGACAAATATCCGGATTTAAAGATTTTTGAAGCCAAAGAGAAGTTTGTTGCTGCCTTAAAATCTTCTGGGCTCAACTATACCATAGTGCGGCCAAACGGTTTCTTTTCAGATATGGCAGACTTTTTACAAATCGCCAAATCGGGTCGTGTGTTTTTGTTTGGATCTGGCAATCAAAAATTCAACCCTATCCATGGTGCGGACCTTGCTAGGGCCATTGTAGATATCTTGGATGATGACAATAAGGAATTGACCATTGGAGGCCCCGATGTTCTGAGTCTTAATGATATTGCCAAACTCGCCCTGACCGCTTTGAACAAGCCCATAAAAATCGTTCATTTACCCGATTGGTCAAGAAAACTAAGCATTCGGTGTTTAAGATCTTTCACAAGTGTTAAAACCTATGGCCCTATCGAGTTTTTTCTGACCCTGATGGCGGAGGACAATATTGCGCCAACTTATGGACATGAACATCTAAAAGATTTTTACATAGAAGAGGCCAAAAACCTATAAGACCTTAGATAGATCAAAATAGCCTGATTCTCTAGTTATGACAGGTACGGCAGGCAGGTTAAAAAGGTTGATGACCCTGTCGGTAATTCCCTTAAATAATAAATGTCCAGGGATATTTATAATATCTTTATTAGTATAAATTTCTATTCTATATAAAGTAATAATCATTTAAAGTAAAACTTTAACAACAGAAACGATAATATGACACATAGCTCATAATTCGTGTATTTAAAAATTCCTGGGGATCCTACTAGCCGCAAATTAGCTTTTACATACGCGATAAAAATGAATTGCCCGGTGGGTGATTGATTTTTTCGGCGGGGTGATGCCGTTGGACTTGTAGGCAAAATTTTCTTTTACATAATACCAGCCGATATGGTTCTAAAGAAGCCATATCTGGTATTATGCAAAATAGCGGAGCTATACGAAAATTATGCATTTTGGGCTATTTGCCAAAACGTCATTAAATGTTCTATAATTTACATTATGTAAAATAGAAATATTATAGAAGTCCCCACTACTATGTAATACCTCCGCATTTCTATGCGAGATGGTGCGCTGGCCTTCTTTTTTTACCCCATAGACATATAAAACTAAAAACCCCTCCTACGTCTTCTTTCTTTAGGGTCAATAATTAAATCATCTCCAACAAGCCCTCCCAATACGCTGTCTTCTAAAAATCATTCCCGGCTCAAGCTTATAAGCTTGCTCGGGATTAGCGTCAATTATTAAAGCTATCGCAGCAAGCACTCCTAATCCTTCCCACTAATTTAGCCGTCATATTAAACCCTAAATTATTATATATATGAAAAAATTAATGTATTTATTTATAGCAGCAACAACTATGATTGTCAGCAGTTGTTCCGATGATGATAGTACTGATCAGCCACCAGGTATTTTTGATGGCGACAGCAAAACGTATCAATTGCAATCCCGAGCCGATGCTTCGGTGTCCGGAACCGCCACGGTTGTGGAAAATGAAGACGGGACAGCCACCGTTAATCTAAAATTGACCGGTACCTCTGCTGGAAGTTTTCCGGCCCATATCCATGCCAATTCAGCCGCAGAAACGGGAGATATTCTTATTGACCTTAACGAGGTAGATGGTGCCTCAGGTGAAAGTACTACCATTATTAGTGCAACCAAAGCGGGTACGGCAATTACCTATGAGCAGATATTGGAATTGGATGCCTACATCAATATACATCAGTCTGCCAATGATCTGGGAACCCTTATTGCCCAAGGCGACATTGGTGTTAATGAAATTACGGCCGATTCAAGGGAGTATGAGCTAAAAAGTGCTGTCGATGCCAATATTAGTGGTACGGCCACAATTCATAAGCGTGTTAGTGGGGCTTCCCTCCTAGAGATCAGTTTGGAAAATACTCCGGCCGATGGGGAACATCCTGCGCATATACATATGAACTCTGCAGCTGAAAGCGGTGATATTGCCATTTCCCTATCACCAGTAGTTGGAGCTAATGGAAAAAGTTTCACCCATATTGAGGAAGATGATGCGGGTACTGCCCTTAACTATGAAGCCTTGTTGGAATTGGATGGATACATCAATGTACACCAATCCGCCAATGAATTGGATGTTCTGGTGGCCCAGGGTGATATAGGTGTCAACGTGCTTACAGGTGATTCCAAGGAATTTGCGCTGCACAGTGTATTGGTCCCTACCATTAACGGTACCGCAACGGTACACAAACGTCTTAGTGGGGCTTCCCTCCTAGAGATTAGTTTAGAGGGTACTCCAGCCGATGGTGAACATCCAGCACATATTCATGCGAATACCGCTGCAGAAGGTGGCGATATTGTAATTTCACTAAACACAGTAAATGGTGCTAATGGAAAAAGTTGGACACATATAGAGGCAGATGACGACGGTACTTCAGTGAGTTACGAGCAGTTGTTGGAATTTGATGGGTATATCAACGTTCACAAGTCCATCGCCGAACTTAACGTTTTGGTTGCCCAGGGAGATATTGGACAGAATGAACTTACGGGCAATGAGGTTTCCTATGATCTGGCTACCGTTAGCAATGCGGCCATATTTGGAACAGCTACCTTTTCCGAGCGTGTAAACAAAGAAACTCTAGTGACTTTGGAATTGGTAGGTACCACCGCAGGCGGTATCCACCCCGCCCATATTCATACTGGAGCTGTGGCAGATGCCGCTGGAGCGGTAATCGTAACTTTGGGCAATGTTATTGGAGATAATGGAATAAGCGTAACCAACGTTACCCAGGCAAATTCCGGTGGCGCATTGGATTATGACGCCCTCTTGGCTATTGATGGGTACATAAATGTACATCTGAGCGCCGAAGATTTGGACACTTTAGTGGCCCAAGGAAATGTTGGAGCCAACTTAAACTAATTAAATTTTCTTCCACATTTGGTAAAGCCTTGGATTGTGATAATCCAAGGCTTTTTTTATTCCTTAATACCTAATATATAACAAAAAAAGCTCCGGATATAAATGTCCGGAGCTTTTCTTCCTAGTTTCCCGATGATGTTTAGGTCTTTAGGTAAATGTAGTTGTTTAAACATTACCAGAAAGTACTAGAAATCATTTAATACCTTAACATGTTGCTGTATTCCTCAACCGACTTCTGAATTTCCAGATAGGAACGAATTTGGGCCATTGTTTTTTCAAATAGATCAATCTTTAAATCTTTTTCCCTTTTTAAGGCCTTGATCAATTCTGCATTCGTATTTTTCAAGGATTGTAAAGTCTGTCGTAGGGTTTCAGATTTAATAAATAAATTATATGTGTTAGGTTCACATACATAAGAGGTCATTTTTCTTTCCAATTGGCACAAATCATTGTTTGTTCTTTCCAATTTAAGAATACATGCACTATTGGAGGGCCTACTAATTAAATTTCTACTAATCTTTGGGGTTGTTTCCATAGGACAAGCTTTGTTTTTAGGGTTAACGGATTTTTCTTTGGTACACTCTTATATAATTTGATTTCTTGATTTGCAGCTAAAAGATACAATAAAAATCCCATTTTTATGTAAGCAAAACCCTCATTAACATTAGTTTAAAGCAAAATTAACACCTAGATTTCCTCGATGTACTGAATTCTTTCTGGGACAAACGGTCCGTTTTCTCTGAAATCCTTGCTTTTCATTGGTCTCTCCATTATAAAGCGAAGTGTTTCTCCCCTACCACTCCCCTCCTGCCCCAAATCATTAATTTAACACTAACCCCAATCACCTGTTAAGCTATCATGGACTCTTTCCTAAAAGATTTAATCTAGACTGCGGCAAATTGTACTTCCTAATTATTTGTGGGGTTCAAATTTGGATGCGCTGGCCGTACCCTGAGCGGAGCCGAAGGGTTGGACAAGCAAAGAAATCGATGATTCAAGAAAACCTATTAAAAATGATAAGAACCACTTAAGTAAAATGAAAATAGGCCGTTCCTTTGTTCAGTCCACACGAACAAAGTTTCGATAAATTATTACCACTTTTCGAATGCCGTTGTATTTTCTCCAGGGAGTCCGTTGCCGGGTCTATCTTTAACCAAAACCAACAGTGAAAAATGAATAATAAAAAAGAAGAGGGCGTCTAAAAAGTATTTCAACCCCTCCATAATTTGCGTATTTGAGAATAGTTCTCCGATACCTACCCGAATAAAAAAGAGGCTGTCTTGACTTTTTAGACAGCCTCTTTCAAAATATAAGTATTTATTATTTGTAACTACCAGCTAATCTCTTCAGATTCTCCATTAGGAAAGGTAACGGTACCTGTCTGATCACAAGTGCCAGCCCCAAAGTCCAAGGAAGCCGTCATGTCATTCACTTCCAACTGCATAACTCCAGAGGTAATAAAAGCACATCCTAAGTTAGCCCCTAGCGGTTCGGTCACCGTAAATTCGTAAGTAATACCATCTACCGTAATGTCCCAATCACCTGTACAGGTAAGATCGGCTCCTTCAGCATTGATCTGGTCCAAATGCCAGCTAAGCACTTTATTTCCCTTCCAGATTACAATGTCTCCATTATCATCCTCAAAGGTGGCATCGGTAACTATAGTAAAGGTTGGACTATTGGAATCCGAAAAATCGAAAGCAAAAGTCTTGGTACCGTTAAGTAAATAGTCGTTGTAGGTGAAGTCGGTAAAAGACACTTCAAAACTACCTTTGGTACCATCTGTACTACCGTTGTTTCCTGTCAATACAATCGTTCCGCTTATGGTCTTACCTTGAATGATACATTGATTGTAGGCTACAGTAATACTATTTTCGGTAAAAGCAAGTGTTGCACACTCTGTGTTGGTCTTGTTGGATTTTCCTGCTTTGTCATTGATCAGTAATTCTGAAACCAACTCGTCCAAGCCGTCAGAAACGGAATTGACCTGCATTTGGGATTTAACCTGTTCGGGGGTCATACTTTCATCATTTAGGCCGTTCATAGCATCATTGCTACAAGCAGAGATCAAAATAAATCCGAAACTCAAAACTAAATAATTAAATGTTTTCATTGTTTGTGGGGTTTAAAACATATTTAACGCGGCTAAAATAAGCCCTTATATATTATTATGTTAAGAAAAACGTAAATTTTCGACTTACAGTATGTATTATTAAGAAATATCTTATGATAATATTGATTTTAGGGCGATTTTAGCCTTGGTTTATGGACCTGGCCCATAAAAAACTACTTGATTTGCAGTATGTTGTGGTGCAATCAATCCATTTGAAAGCTGAAATTGTTATAATCATCCCTCTGATAGGCCATTTTTTGTGTAGATGGAGATATGGCGAAATAAGGTGAAAATGTAGTGGTAATCACGGTCTTTCCATCAGGTAAAAACTCCATAATCCTTAGCCAACCGTCTCCCCCATTACCATGCCATCCACCGCCTATAGCCTGGGCATTAAACGTAATCTGATTCACCTTTTTTCCCGCAGCGTTCCTATCAACCCTAAATGCGGTATGTGCCTTAAAATTATCAGGGGAGCCAATATGGCCAGAGAATACCATTTGTACATTTTTGGAAGGTGCCACTAGCTTTTCCCATATGGCTTTGCCATAGTTGGCATCCTCTATGGGGTAGTTTTCTTTTTCAATATGCTCGTTTTGGGCATTTAGATAGGAATGGGTAAGCATTACCACGGTATGATCTTTATATATTTCTTGGGAAATCTCATTGTTGGCCCATTGCAATATAGTGTCCCGTGGCGCAAACTCCAGGTTCAGGAATAAAAACTTTCTTTGTTGGGGAGATATGAGTTCATAGGTGGCATTTTCTGCCGAAGGCAGGCCGTCTATGTTCTTACCGGCGGCCCTTAAGGCCTTTGCATTCAACAAGTTTCTATGCACGGGAAAATACTGGCTGTAATTGGATTTTCGGGTCTCCACATTTTTATATCCAAAATCGTGGTTTCCTGCCGCCAGGATATAGGGTACTTTCCCATCCAGACGCTCAAAAGCATGGGAAACGGCCCTCCATTGATCCCTACTGGGCATATTTCCATTTATTTTGTCCGGGACCAAAAGTTCGTTCTGCTCTACCAAATCGCCCGTACACAATACCATTTTTATATTTAGGGCATCTATATTTTCACTGATCCAGGCCGTCATGGTTTCTAGGGTACCCTGGTTTCTTTCAAATTTCGCGTAGGTCTGGGTATCGGGAACCAAAATAATGGACCAAGAGTCGGGATTGGATAATTTTGGAGGGGAATAGGTTTCTTGTGCCTTTACGGCCGTGGCCAGCGTGAAAATGGCGAGAACAAAAAGGCAATAGCGGTGTTTAAGGTTCATTTGGTAGATTATTAAGGTTGATGTGGATAAATTTAACCTTTTTAGCAAAGACAAAAAAGCCAAAAGCCAAAAGCCAAAAGCCACTGCTTTCTTGTCTCCTAGGCCTTGGTTTGGTTTTTGGGATTTTAAGACCGTGAAAGTTGTTATAGGACTGCAAATATGATTATTTTCGTTCCTTACAAAAGTTTTACCGATACCCATGCCCGATATCCAGAACAAATTATTTCCCTATTTAAAAAAGTATTTCGGATATGACCGCTTTAGAAATCAACAAGAGGCCATTATCACTGCGGTTTTAAATAAGGAAGATTGTTTGGTGATCATGCCTACCGGTGGTGGAAAGTCCATTTGTTTTCAGTTGCCTTCCCTTTTGTTCGATGGCACTACCCTAGTGATTTCCCCTTTGATTGCCTTGATGAAGGATCAGGTAGATGGACTTATTGCCAACGGTATTCCAGCAGCTTTTTTTAATAGCAGTCAGTCTGCAGAGGAACAACGGGATATACTGGATAGGACCCACAAAGGGGAATTAAAGTTACTCTATGTGGCACCGGAAAGCCTTCAGGGCCTGTCCCCTATTTTAAAAGAGGAGTTTATAAGTTGTGTGGCGGTGGACGAGGCACATTGTATTTCCTCCTGGGGGCACGATTTTAGGCCCTCTTACCAACAGTTGGGATTTTTAAAGGCCTCCCTGCCCCAAACGCCCATTATTGCCTTAACGGCAACCGCGGATAAGGCTACCAGACAGGATATAATGGCGCAGTTGCAGATCCCCAGAGCTAAACAGTTCTTGGCTTCCTTCGATAGAAAAAATATTTCCTTGGAAGTGCGGGCGGCCCATGACCGGGTGTCCCAAATTCTTCAATTTATAGATCAAAGGCCCAATGAATCGGGTATTATTTATTGTTTAAGTCGAAAATCCACCGAAACCTTGGTCGAAAAGATCCGCAATAACGGTATTAAGGCAGCAGCCTACCACGCCGGATTGGATTTTGATAGTCGAAACAAGGTGCAGGAGGATTTTATTTTCGACAAGACCCAGATCGTGTGTGCCACGATTGCCTTTGGGATGGGAATAGATAAATCCAACGTTCGTTGGGTGATACATTATAATATGCCCAAAAATATTGAGGGCTATTACCAGGAAATCGGTCGCTCCGGAAGGGACGGACTGGCGGCACATGCCCTTTTGTTCCATAGTTATGCCGATGTAATCCAGTTGCAAAGATTTGCCTCGGGTGCTACCAATGAGGAGGTACAGCTGGCCAAGTTGGAGCGGATGAAGCAGTTTTCGGAAGCATCCAGCTGTAGAAGAAAGATTTTACTGAGTTATTTTGGGGAGTATTTACAGACCGATTGCGGCAATTGCGACGTTTGTAAAAATCCACCCCAGTTTTTTGATGGCACGGTAATAGCTCAAAAGATATTGTCTACCATTGCCAGACTAAAGGAGTCGGAGGCTACGGGAACAGTAATAGATGTGCTGAGGGGCGCCCAAAATGCCAACATTTTGGATAAAAATTATCAGGAAATAAAGACCTATGGCATTGGGAAGGATATTTCATGGAACCATTGGCAGCATTATACCATACAGCTTATAAATCAGGGGCTATGTGAGATTGCCTTCCATAAGAACAACGTTCTGCGACTGACCGATTTGGCCAAGGCAGTATTATTCAATAACGCCAAAGTACAATTGAGTCAGCCCTTGTCCAAAGAAGAGCAAATGGCGGTCCGCAAGGAAAGCAAGTCCAAGCCTGTCAATGAAAATTCCCTGTTTGAAAAACTTCGGCAATTGCGATTTCAAATTTCCTTGCAGGAGAACATTCCGGCCTATTTGGTTTTTAACGATGCCACCCTCAAGGAAATGGAGTCCAAAAAGCCAGTGACCAGTGAAGCTCTTAAAGACATCAATGGGGTGGGCCAACGTAAATTGGAGGTTTATGGGGAAATGTTCATCAATGAAATCAAGGCCTTTGTAGACACAAAACCCAAGAAGAAGAAAAAGAAGATCAGGAAATCGGATACCGCTTTGGAAACCTATGAGCTGTTTAATAGGGGGGTAACCGTGGAAGAAATTGCGGAGACCAGGGGCCTAAAGCCCAATACCATTTTGGCCCATTTGGAAAAATTGTACCATGATGGGAAGGACGTTGATATCTACCGACTCATATCTAAGGAGGATGTTGCCCAGGTGGCTAAGGCCAAGAAAGAACTTAACACCCCGGAAGGCCTAAAACCCTACTTTGAGCATTTTGAAGAAAAAATGGAATATTCTACCATCCGCCTCGCCCTAAGTGTTATTGAAAAGGAGGCGATTTTATAAGAAGATATAAGGTAGGGTAAGGAGTTGTAAAGTTGAATGTTCAAAGTTCAATATCCAAAGTTCAAAGAGTTTGCAGTGGCAGTTTGCAGTGGGCATTAAAAGGTTCAAGGTTCAAAGTTTGAATATGTACACATTCAATGTTGAAACAATCAAATTCCCCTCTTGAGAGGGGTTAGGGGTGTGTTAGATAAAGTTCAAGGTTCAAGGTTCAAAGAGTTTGCAGTGGCAGTTTGCAGTGGGCATTAAAAGGTTCAAGGTCCGGACGGAGATTGAGCCTGCCCGGCCGTAAGGCGGGCGTAGTCGAAATCGTAGTAGGGTAAGGAGTTGTAAAGTTGAATGTTCAAAGTTCAAGGCTTAGTCAGCTTAAAGAGTTTTCAGTAGCAGTTTGCAGTGGGCATTAAAAGGTTCAAAGTTCAAAGTTTGAATTTGTACATATGCAATGTTGAGACAATCAAATTCCCCTCTTGAGAGGGGTTAGGGGTGTGTTAGGTAAAGTTCAAGGTTCAAGGTTCAAAGAGTTTTCAGTAGCAGTTTGCAGTGGGCATTAGAAAGTTCACGGCTCAAAGTTCAAGGTCCGGACGGAGATTGAGTCTACCTACCGGCAAGGCAGGCCTGCCCGGCCGTAAGGCGGGCGTAGTCGAAATCGTAGTAGGGTAAGGAGTTGTAAAGTTGAATGTTTAAAGTTCAAGGCTTAGTCAGTTTAAAGAGTTTTCAGTAGCAGTTTGCAGCTCGTCTGACCATCTGGTCCAATTGAATGCAATTGGAACTGGTGTTGTATAATAGTTGAATAAAATCAAAAGTTCATTTCGAATGAATATGAGAAATCGCACAAGTTGCGCTTTCCAGAAGTGGATTCATGGTTCAACCCTCAAGGTTCAAAGTTTGAATTTGTACACATTCAATGTTGAGACAATCAAATTCCCCTCTTGAGAGGGGTTAGGGGTGTGTTAGGTAAAGTTAAAGGTTCAATATCCAAGGTTCAAAGAGTTTGCAGTTGCAGTTTGCAGTGGGCATTAAAAGGTTCAAGATTCAAAGTTTGAATTTGTACACATTCAATGTTGAAACAATCAAATTCCCCTCTTGAGAGGGGTTAGGGGTGTGTTAGATAAAGTTCAAGGTTCAATATCCAAGGTTCAAAGAGTTTGCAGTTGGCAGGTTCAATGTTCAAAGTTCAAGGTCCGGACGGAGATTGAGCCTGCCAGTCCGTAAGGCGGGCGTAGTCGAAATCGGTGTTACAAGGGAGTGTTAAATATTAATCAGTAAATAGCTGATGGTTAGCAGTTTGCAGTTCCTCATTTAAAATACTCCTCGATACAATTTTGCTCCACTTTGTTATGCAATATTACCTACCTGCCGGTAGGCAGGCTCGTAGTGACGGGTAGCTCCGGTCGGTTGGTTGAATTTCAGGGCTCAAGGTTGAAGTTCCTCCGTCAGTTCGAGTGGAATGCCAGTAGGCATTTTGTATCGAGAACTCTTGATGGGATTGAAAGCCCCTAATCACAACAACACTAAAAAAAGCTCCTTCCCCTAAGTAGGGGAAGGTGGATTCTCCACCCTGAGGCGGAGAATACGGAAGGGTGCGGGACCCTTTCTTTAGGGAAGGAGCTATAATTTAGTTACAATCGCATTTAAAAACTAACGGACACCTTACCTCTGGCAAAAAATGGTGTTCCAGGGGTAAAATGGATTTCTTCAACCGCATCCGCTTCGTTGAACAGTCTACTATTGGTGGCAAATTGGGTCTCGTTCCATTCCGTATCAAAAAGATTCTCCACGATGAGGCCAAAACTCCAATTTTTCCATGTATAATTCAGGTTGAAATCGGTTACAAAATACCCCTCGGCAATAATAGAATTGTCTTCCTTGGCCGGTCTGTCCTTGATAAAGCGATAGTTCATTCCCCCCGAGAAGTTTTTAAGCCCCTTAAAGGTAATTCCTCCGGAAGAAGTCAGGTCGGGCGCTAAGGGAATATAATCCTCCCCACTGGGGTCTTCCGAGCTTCTGGCATAAGTGTAATTAACATCGCCATAGGCGTACAACCAGTCCGTTAGTTGATACCTAGCTCCTAGGTCCACCCCAAAACGTTTGGTCCTACCACTGGGTTCAACAATTCCCGCATCTCCCACATAAACAAACTCCTGCTCCAAAAAAAGATGCCACAAGGCCAAATTTAATACCAATCGGTCTTTTGGTTTGTATATGGTTCCTACATCGGCCCCGAAGGCCAATGGCAATATACTTTCCCCATTATTGGCGGTGACTACCCTGGTATCATTGGAATGAAAGCCAATCCCGGTTTTGGCATACAGTTGAAGGTCTTGGGCGGCTTGGTAAATGGTATTTAACTTGGGACTGACCACCAATTTGTTTTCGCTTTTTTGGTCATAAGTGGTCGACAATAGATTTTCATAATCGAATTTTAAATAATCCAGACGTACACCAGGATTAATGTTCCACTTGTTGATTTTGTAATTTATATTGAAGAATCCATAGGCATTCAATTCATCAATATTGCCATATGCAAGTCGGTCCAAGGTAGTATTCCTGTTTAGGGTATGGGAAAGCTCTACCTCGTTAATGTCGTCGTATCTAAAGCCTATACCCATATTGAATCGGAATTGAGAATTATTTTGGTCCAAGTGTATGGTTTTATCATAACTGGTTTCTCCTCCAATTAGGGTTCTATTTTCCTTTTGCTTTATTTGATCGCCATTCACGGGATCCTCAAGGAAAAATGTAAAATTGGAATAAAGTTCAAAATCATATTTTGAAATAAAAAACTTGGATTTAAGCCTACTATGTTGATCCAATTGTTTGTCATGATTCACCAATAGGTTAGTACGGCTGGTATTGCCCCCCTCGGTATCGTCTATGGCACCAAATCTGCCAATGCTTCCATTGTCTACTGCCCGTTGGGGAATTTGTCCCGAGGCATCCCATTTGCTTTGAAAGTGCGAGGCGGTTAAATTCAGCTCGTTTCCGGCATCGTCCTTATGATTGTAGCGCCCCATAATGTTTATTCTATTGAAATTCTGGGGCGATTCAAAAACGCCATCGGAAATTAAATATTCTGAGGCTATATAGGCATTGTCATCATCGCTTTCCAATAGTTTCAGCATCCCCAAGCCTCTTAGGGTATTATATTTTCCGGCCTCCATGCTAATTACGTTTTTGTCCAATGTTTTCTTGGTGGTCAGGTCCACATAGCCGGCGGTATTAAAGTTACCCTTCTCGGCATAGTATGGTCCTTTGCCAAAATCTATATTATCGATGGTTTCCGGAATAATGAAATGCATATCGGCATATCCTTGGCCGTGGGCATGGGATACCATGTTTACGGGTAAACCATCCACATTTATAGCGATATCCGTTCCGTGGTCTATATCAAACCCCCTTAGGAATATTTGTTCGGCCTTGCCGCCACCGGCATGCTGCCCTATAATGAGACCAGGTACTTTTCTAAGGATTTCCTGGGAAGATTTAACGGGATCGGATTTAACGTCCACGTTTACAAAACTGCTCATGGCATTTATATTGGATACCAGTACCACCTGGTCTAGGGAAACTGCAGCCTCTTCCAGGACAATTTCTAGCATTGTATCCAATTGGTTTTCAGTTATCAGCAGTTCTTTGTTCTTGAACCCAAGACTGTAAAAATAAACGTGATCATTAACGCTCACGTTTGCTAGGCTAAAGGCTCCCGAATTATTACTGTAGGTATAATTACCTGTATTTTTATTGTAAACCCCTACTCCGCTTAGGGGCGTGCTGTCCTGGTTGGTTATTGTTCCACTTATGGTATGGGCATTTAATGCACCGGAAAGTAGAAGAAGCAATATGCCAAGGGTATTTTTAATCATAGTTTTATATTTTGTTCCGAACAACCATATGCTGTTCTTGATTTATATTTTGGGCATAGCTGTCCATATCAAGCCCATGGCTTTGAAGTGGATGATGTTGCATGCCTTATCTTTAAAGAATCTTGAATTTGGACAATAACAATGGAAGGGCAAACCAAATAGATCCTGAAATGGCTATTGGGCTCCTTTTAAAAATTATTATGTTCCAAAAATTAACAAAAGGGTTTTGGAGGGGGTACAATGAGAAATTGAATTCCTTTTGAGGTGTTTTCCTTTAGGTTGGAAAAATAGGTTTTTACAAAGGCCGGGATAGTTTGGATATGACTATTAGTGTAAACCACTAGGTGCTTGTCCAAATCGGATTGTAGCTTAATCTTGTCGTTTTCATGGTGGGTTGGGATTGAAGCACTAAAAGCCATACTCATAAAATCTATAATCTCATGACTGTGGGATTCTGAATTGTGTGGGTGGGGATGGCCATGCAGGGCTATTTCATTTGCTCCTTTATGCTTGTGGGCTTCTGTTTTGTAGGTTGATGTCCCATCTTGGGCTTTATCCTGCCTATCATGGTCATGAAAATCGTGGGTGTGGGAGGCAATGGAGTGATGCCCTAATCCTTGATGAAGTCTATGGGACAAAAGGTGCATCAGTTCCGTAACCTCCTGCTGCAAGGGGGCCATGAGATAGCAGATGCCCATAAAGACAGCTACACTTCTAACCAACCACGGCCTAAGGCCTTTTTCATTTTTCTTGGTCACGGATACCTTTTTTATACTCTACCTACGGAATATTTATGCGATGGGTTTGTTTTTCGCGGAAAAATATAAAATCACAGCGATTTAAATGTTAAAATAGGATGAAACATACGATTGATTCTTCAAAGTAATTATCCAGAAGTGAGTATTGAGTATTGAGATTCTTGAGTATTGAGAAGTGGGAAAAAAAAGAGCCAAGATCCTAGATGATAGACATTTATAAGTATAGAAAGTTCTAATAAAATGGGAATTTGGCCTATTGGATCGCAATTGTGATCATTAGTTTATAGTATGATGTATAAGTTATTGATTTAGATGGTTTTATAACTTTAAATGCTAATTATAGAATATTTTTAAACCCTTGTTGGGATTGTTTGGAGAGTGATATAGCCGTAGATATAGAGCAAAAAAATTAACAATTAAACAACAATTTAATTCCAATTGCGTTCTTAAAAAAAAGTAATTTTATATAACAAAAAAAGTTAGATATGTCATTTTTATCACCGCAGATTGAAGCTTTGGCTAAAAGAAAAAAGGAACAGTCCCTTGTTAAAAAACCCGATTCTTGTGGTATTTTTCAGGAATATGGGAAATTGGAAAAGATTCAAAGCCCCCGGGAAAGCAAATAGTCCACTCTTTTAGGCATAGCTAATCCTTTGGAAATAAGCTCCTGTCCAATCCAGGAATGAGTTTTAACGCATTCTTGTAATATAACTTTTTAAGGACTTCATCCGGTAAGTCCATTCCGTACATTGCCCAGAAAGCGTGGTATTTCTTATGGTACGGAAAATATTCATCATCGGATTCCAATACTCTAAAATAGGTTGGGAATTCTTCCGGTTTCCAGCTGTCCTTACCAAATAGGACTCGGTCCTGATATTTCACAAAAAATTTATGTGCATTTTTCGGCTGTCGGCCCAGTTCCGCAATGATGGCTCCAATACCCACATACATATTGGGAATTTCGTCCATTAACCTAGCCAAAGTACCCAGATCATTGGCATACCATCCCATATGTGCATTTATAAAGTTGGTTTTAGGGTGCTTTTTAAACATCCTGTGCTGCTCCGCTATAATCTGTTCCCAAGAGGCAGGATCCGTTGCCGAGCGCTTTCTCCTAGGGTGTGTTTTTAGTTCCAACCATCTCTCGTTATCGGAATTTACCTCATCCCAAAAGGGCTTCGGGTCTGCTGAGTGAATGAGCACCGGCACGCCCAATTCTCCACATTTTTCCCAGATGGCACTTAAACGATCATCGTCTACGGCCAATCGCTTGCCAGAGGCATCGGTATCCCGCAAACCTAGACTTTTGTATACCTTAAGTCCCTTGGCCCCGTTCTTTATATCGGCTTCCAATTGTGCTACGGCCTTCTCGGACCAGCCAGGTTTACCAACCCCGTCAAAATCCACATTGGCAAAAACCGCAAATCTGTTGGGATAATGGTTCTTTATGTTTTCCAGGGATTGTTTTATTCTTTCACCCGATCCACCACTGAGGTTGACCATGATGGCCAAGTTCAGTTTATCCATATCAGCAATAAGTAGGGAAAGATCCTGTGTTGGCATTTGATACTGATGGCCATGAACATCTATAAATGGGAATTTGGCCCTATGTATTTCCTTTCCAGGGACTTTAAGGGTGGAAACAGGATTGTATTCCTCGAAACTCATGTTCTGGGACAAGGCTTCATTGGAAAAGGTAATAAGCAAAATACAAAGGGGGGCTAAATTCTTTAAAGTCATTTCGTCATTTAATTAGATTCTAAATTTATGTTATATAACGGACAACCTAAAAGTTTGAAGCCAAAAAATATGTAGAAAATGAATCCCTGGCATAAGGCTGGCGCTATAGTTCAAGGTTACAGGTTCAAGGATCAAGGTTTTAAATTTGAACCTTGAACTTTGAACCTGCCAACTGCCAACCGCTACTGCCAACTCTATTATGAAACAATGTAGAGGAATTTGGGAATAGCCAAGTGTCCAGGCTCTAGTCTCCGGAATCTAGGTCCCTTCTCACCTTCTCGTATTCGTCCTTAGTATCAATATCCAGCTCTTTTCCGTCAGCGGAAATACTTAAAACATCCTTAAGATGTGTTTTTATAATTTCCTTGGCCCCATAATCGGAATTCAATTCCTGGAGGGCATCAAAATGAATTTTTCTAAAAATAGCGGGCACTCCTACCCTATTATCATATTTGGTGGCCACAATGCTGTTTTCGGAATTGGAAAAAGTATCGATCAACGTATTTAAATATGGTTCATCTATCAAGGGTTGGTCTGCCAGCATCACTAAAATACCATCATAGTCTTGGTCCTGCTCCAGAAGCTGTTTGGTGCCGAAGGCAATCGAATTCCCCAATCCCATTTTCCAGTTGGGGTTAAGTACGGCTTGAGTAGCTGAAAAATCGGTAACCTTTTTTATTTCAGCGGCATAGGCCCCCAAAACGGTCAGTACGGTGCTAGCCTTGGAACTTTGTGCATTTTTTAAGGCATTGCCAATGAAAGTGCTGTCTCCCCAGGGGAGCAGTTGCTTTATGGCCTTCATGCGGGAGGAAGTACCGGCCCCCATGATCAAAATCGCTATTTTTAGTTTTTTGGGCATCAATCGTGAATCCCTGTTTCTTTATTCTTAAGGAGCATAGGTTCCTTTTTCCTGATGACCGATAAAATTTCGGCAACTATGGAAATGGCAATTTCCTGAGGGGTCTCGGCGCCTATGTTGAGTCCGGCCGGACCGTGGATTCTGTCGAGAAAATCGTAGGTGATCTCCGGGCTTAATTCCATTAGTTCGTTAAAAAGTTTTTCCCGCCTTCTAAATGGACCTAATAGCCCTAAATATGTGGGTTTTGAGTCTTTTAATGTCAACAAATACTTTAAGTCCTTGGAATAGCTGTGGTTCATTAGAATAATGGCAGTATGCTGGTCAACTTCGGCTAACGGAAAGCTTTCTGGTAAGATTCCCAGAAAGTCATGGGCACCTTCAAAATCCAAAATATTCTTTTCTTCGGATGGGTCGGCTACTATGGTAACTTCCCAGCCTGCCATGGCGGCAAAATTGCATAACTGTACGCTATCATGCTCGGCTCCGATGATGAATAGTTTAAAACAGGGTTTCATGCTTTGCTCAAATACCTCAAGCTTCTCTTGGGTATGGAACCCTGGCAATAGGGGCAATTGCTCTTGACCAAATATGACCATGGAGCCGTAGTTGGCATTGGAGCCCTCTTTTTTTTCAAAAAAGGATTGTATTCTAAAATGATGTCTTGATGCTATGGTTAGTTCAAAGGTTTCCAAGAATACCTTATCCGGTCTAAAGGCCTCCAGTAAAATATAAAGAATACCCTCACACCCAAGTCTATATCGACCGTCATAGGTCATTACCTTGGATATATCATCGGCAAAAACGGACTGTGCCTGTCTTACTACTTCCTTTTCAACACATCCACCACTTACTGCGCCAATCATATGTCCGTCTTCCAGAATCAACATTCTTACTCCAGGTCTTCGGTAAGAGGAGCCGTCCAGTGCCACTACGGTGGCCAAAACACATTTTAGCCCTTTTGATGTGGCCGACTGATATTCCCTAATAATTTTCTTTAGTTCGTGTGTCATAATTATAATAAATCTCTGGTAGGGACAAAGGGGACCAACTCCCCTACTTCATACGCATCAATTTTTGGTTCGAGCACTATAAATCCATCCGTATTCACCAAGCTGCACAGGTCACCAGATCCATTCTCTTTTACCAAGGTTGCTACCAAATGCCCTCGATTAAACATTATTTTTACCCTTAATAACAGGGTTAAATCTCCCTTTACGGCAACGGCCTCCTTTAAAATTACATCAATTTTTGGTAGGGGAAGGCCCAAGGAGCGTCTTAGCCAATCCTTAAAGTAGACATTATAGTTTGCAAAGGTGGATACCGGGTTACCGGGAAAGGAAAAAACTACTGTTTTTGTTTCTCGCTGGATTCCGAACCAAAACGGTTTTCCCGGGCGTTGGTATACCCCGTGAAATATCTTTTCTACGCCCAATTCTTCCAGTACTTGAGGAAGGAAGTCGAACTTGCCTTTGGACACCCCGCCGCTTAAAAGGACGGCCTTATGCTCCCGTAAAGTATTGTCAAGTGCTTTTTTTATACTGGCTTTTTCATCTGGCAGATGAAGCTTGGTCGGGACAATACCCTCTTCTGACAGGGCAGCGTAAAGGGTATGGATGTTGGATTTGCGTATTTGGTGGGGCAAGGGCGTCTCTTCTACTTCTACCAATTCGTTGCCAGTAGAAACAATGGCTACTGTGGGTAGTTTACGCACCTTGATGGATGCTTTGCCTACAGCTGCCAAGATCCCAATTTCGGAGGCTGATAAAATGCAGTGTTTTTTCAAAACCAGATCCCCTTTTATCTGATCACTTCCGTCCAAGTGAATGTCCTGTCCCCTGTTTGGTTTTTTGGTAAGGGTGGCCGATCCGTATTCAATAATCAGATGTTCGTACATTACCACTGTGTCCGCATTGTTGGGAACCACCGCCCCGGTCATTATTTCAATACAATTGGAAGTGTCCTTTAATTGTTGGGATGGCATGCCGGCGGCCAATACCCCTTCTATTTTAAAAGAGGTCAGGCCGTTTTCAATGGCATCGTAATTTATAGCAATACCGTCTTTGGTGGCCCTATTAAAAGGAGGGAAATTTCTATCGGCTACAATATCTTCGGCAAGTACTCTGCCCATAGCAGTTTCCAGGGGAATCTGTTCAAGGCCAAAGTCCTGATAGAGGGCCAAAACTTTTTTATAAGCGTCTTTAAAGGAAATCATGGAACACAAGTTACAATTAAAAGGAGATTTGTTAAAGGCTTATCTTCTGTATTTCTCTCCAAGTTATGGGTTTAATGTTCCTTTCCTTAAGTAAGCTTGACGTATTGGGGTCTGTAAAAAAATCAAAATCCATTTGGCGCCATAGGGAACCAAAATTGGGATGGTCAACACAGACTTGTTTCATTTCCATATTGTCAAAAGCTGGATGGATCAAAATCATATTGAATCCCGCTTTTAGGCTTTTTAGTTGTTGAGTGTACAATTCATCCAAACCTGTACTTTCCATAGCTTTATAATTGCCTATATGTACTGCATTTACCAAGTAGTCCCCTTCCTGTAGAGAGTCAGGATTACCTACCTCTCTCAGTAGCTGATCGCTTAAAAAAATAGGTAACTGGTATTCCCTCCCCAATTCCCTGTAAACGGCTAGGAGTTCCTTGGTTAGGCCCAGGGTGTACATATGGGAGTCCAAATGGGTTGGTTTAATTCCAGCGGCCAATGCCCTATCAATTTGGGCCTTAAGCTCCTTTTTAACCTCTTGGGGTTTGGCAAATTTCTTTACCAAATCTCTCTTGGCATGGAAAAAACCCTGCTTGTCCACCAAACTTGAGACCTCTGAATAAGGCAGCACCGGTCCAAATTTATATTGTTTCCATTCGCAGGTCAATGTTAAATGGATTCCACAGTCGTACTGGGGATGCTGTTTGGCGAAATGGGCCATATCCCAGAACCAAGGACAGGGGACCATAATACTATAGGAATTTACAATACCTGTTTCCAGGGCTTCTATGGTAGCCGCATTTTCTGAACATGATAGTCCGGCGTCATCCGCATGTATCATTAAAAGGATATCTTCTTTCTGGTATCCCAATCGCTCTAGGTCATAATGCTTCGCCATATTGTTTAGTGTTGTGGAAATTTATGGTAATTGTAAAAAATGGCTTTAATTTTGAAGGGCAAGGAATCGATCCACTCCCCCTACAATATTATAAAGTTCAAGTTTGGGATTTAACTCTTCCAACATTCTTACTGCCATATCACTTCTCGTTCCGGATTGGCAGAGGAGATATATCGGACTTTGGGAGTTCAATTCCTTTATCCGGCCCTTTAATTCGTTCAAGGGAATATTAAGCGCTTTCGCTTGGGGCAATGGAAAATTCTCAAATTCTTTTTTCGTTCTTACATCGATTATTTGAACATGCTTTTGATCTTTCAATATTTTTTCCAATTCTTCTACGCTGATGTTTTGGTGTATTTCACATGCCTCTGAACCATAGGATTTTAGAAGTTTTTTTATGGCTGTATTCTGAGGTTGTAGATTGAAATTAATGGTTTGATAAGATTGATGTAATCCATTGAACAACAATAGTTTGCCATTAAGAACATCTCCTATTCCGCTAACTGCTTTTACCACTTCCAATGCCTGAAGATTTCCTATGATACCCGGAATTACCCCCAATACCCCGTTCTCGTTACAATTCGGAATTTCTTCCGCGCTAGGCATGTTGGGAAACAGACACCTATAGGTAGGGCCGCCTTGATAATTAAAGACACTAAGTTGTCCCTCAAAGCCTTGAATGGCACCGGAAACAAAAGGTTTTTTTAGGATTACACAGGCATCGTTGATCAGATATCGAGTCGGGAAATTATCGGAACCATCTACCACAATATCAAATTGAGCTATAATTTCCAAGGCGTTGTGCCGGGTAAGAAAGGTGTCAAAAGGCTTAAAATTTGTGCTTGAATTTTGCCTTTTTAATCGCTCCAGCACCACTTCAATTTTTGGCTTTCCTAAATCTCCTTCGGTATAAAGCACCTGGCGCTGAAGGTTGGTAATTTCAACAATATCCTGTTCTACTATGCCTATGGTACCAACCCCCATGGCATTCAGATATAAAAGCGCTGGAATTCCCAAACCCCCGGCACCGACCACCAGGACACTGGAGTCTTTCAGCTTTTGTTGGGCTTCCGGTCCAAATTCCCTTAAAATGGTCTGTCTTTGATATCTATTGATGTCCATCTGCAAATAACTATCATAATTTTATTCCTTCTACAACCAATCGGCCATTATTGATTGGGCGATAACTTTAGCACTACCTTTTCATAATCCTCCTTAAAATTGGCATTCCACAATACTTCTTCGTTCTCGGGAAATACCAATTTAATATCCTCATTGATCAAGAATTTCCGTGGACATGTACCTGGCCCATTTTCCAGATAATCCAATGATTTTTTTAAACCTGAAGGTTCCCATATCGCACAAAGAGGTTCTGGCAAACCACTTTCCCTAGTAGCAAAAGCAGTGGCCAATTTGTCCGGATTTCTCAGGTCGATCAGCTGTTGTAGTGCATTCACGTCCATCAAGGGCAAATCGCAGGCCAATACCAACCAAGCCACCTCTGGGTTGAAATTGTGGGCGCTTAAAAGTCCGTTGTAAGGACCTTTAAATTGGTCTTCATCAATAATAAGTTGGTGATCGGAAGAGAATTCCGGGGCCTGTTCCTCTCGGATACTCATATAAGTTTTGTCGCATACCGTCTGCAGAAGTTGATATAGATATTCGCGTTGTGCTACGCCATGGTATTCTATCAAACCCTTGTCGGTTCCCATTCTGGTACTTTTTCCACCGGTAAGTACTAGACCATATATTTTAGTGGAGCTCATTATCTGTAGTTATTTTTTTAATTTCCACCCTGGGAACAAGTTTGTTCCGCTCGGCGGATAGATGGAATTATCCTCCTATGGAGGTCATTGAATTTTCAAATATTCCATCATATTTTTCCTGTTCCTCAAAGCCGGTTTTTGACCTACTGCCAATGGCTCTAAGGATATGTTCTTTGATTTTGGATTCTACATTGTCCCCTCTCATCACATCCCTTAAATTCATTCTGGGTTTACCGTACAGGCAGGTTATTACATCACCTGTGGCAGATATCCTTAGTCGATTGCAACTTCCGCAAAAGGTACGGGTAAAGGAGGGAATAAGTCCAAAAGAGCCTTTGTGACCTTTAATCTTATAGTTTATAGAGGTAGAGGTCTTGGGCGATTCCAGTTTTGTTATTTCAGAATATTCCGATTGGATATGGCTCAGTATTTTTTTGTAATCCCAGGTTATGGTGTTGAAAGACTTGGAGCCACCGTTGAATGGCATTTCCTCCAAAAATCGTACGGAAACAGGGTAATGTTTCATAACCTCTAGTATGGGTATTATATCTTGGGTATTCTGATTCTCGAGGGCTATAAAATTGATACGAACATTGAAACCTTCAGTTATCAATTTTACCAAATTACCGTATACGGTATCATATTGATTGCGTCGGGTGATCCTTTCAAAGGTTTCCTTATCAATGGCATCCAAACTCACATTGATGTTTTTTATGCCCAAGGTTTTTAATTCTTGAATATAGGGCCCTATCAAAGTGGCATTGGTGGTAATGGAAATATCTTTCAAACCTTCCAAAGACGAAAGTTTGCGCAACAATACCATTAAGTCCTTTCTAACAAAAGGTTCCCCGCCGGTTATCCTTATTTTGTCTATCCCCTGTCCTACCATAATTTCACTCAATCTACAGAGTTCCTCTATGGTAAAAAGGGAGTCTTTTTCCGCAAAATTTATTCCTTCCGATGGCATGCAATAGTTGCATCGCAGGTTGCAGCGATCGGTTACTGCCAAGCGCAGGTAATTAATTTTCCTATTGTGATTGTCTATCAGCATTTATCCTCTTTTTTTTTACTTATCCCCCGCTTACTGGTGGAATTAGTGCAATTTCATCAAAATTATCGATTATGGTGTCATCATTAGCATAAGAATTGTTCACGGCGACAGCCAAAGAGGATAATTTTTTGAGTTCAGGGTACATTTTGCCCAAATAATCCTTAAGCTCCTTAACGGTCTTGGTTTTTTTGGATCCAAACTCGCTGGAGCTGGGCATGGACAGTGTAGCACTACCTATGATATCTTTTGTTACTCCAAAAAGTAATATGGTCATATTATCCTATAATTGCTTTTGTTGGGACTTGCATTAGTTCCGGGAATTTTGAAAAGGGCTGTTGGGTAAATCTATTTCCCGTAGCGGCTTTTAAGGCGTTTGCCACTGCTGCCCCTGCCGGAGGCAATGTTGGTTCGCCCAATCCCGTTGGTGCCAGGTCATTTTGTATCAGATGGGATTCCACTACTGGAAATTCCCCCATCCGGATCAATCGGTATTTATCGTAGTTCTGCGATTGGGGTTGTCCATCCAGAAAGGTTAAATCTCCGTACATGGCATGGCCTACTCCATCTATAACACCACCTTCTATTTGGTTTTTGGCTCCCAAAGGATTAACTACAATTCCGCAATCCACTACGCAGGTAACTTTTTTTACGACAGGCTTTCCATTTTCAATTTCAACATCGGCCACCTCAGCAACATGGGAATTGTGGCAATAGTAGGCAGCAAAACCTTGGAATACGCCCTCCTCTTTTTTGCCCCAACCAGATTTGTCCACGGCCACTTTTATAACATTCTGCATGCGTTCTGGGGAATATTCGATACGCTCATCCGTAGTTCCCTTAACTTTTTCCAATAGATCAAGGCGCAATTGGATTCGATCCACTTCCATGGTCTCTGCCAGTTCGTCAAAGAAGCTTTGTTCGGCAAAGGCCAGGAAATTTGTGTAGGGAGCTCTCCAAGCCCCTGTGGTAATATTACTCTGATAGTTGGCCACATCCACTTGATAGTTTTCTATGGCCCCGGCAGGGAAGAAATTGGGTATTAATCCGTACATGTTCCCCCCAATGGCAGCCTCTTTTAATTGATATCCGGTTACTTGACCATCCTTTATGGACGCTTTGATTCTATATTTTATTGCCGGTCTATAGGTACCGGCCGTCATATCATCCTCTCTGGAAAATACCAACTTCACCGGTTTTTTTATGGCATCGGCAATTTCAGCAACTTCATAAACAAAATCCCCGTACAATCGCCTTCCAAAACCACCTCCCATACGGGTCATTTCCAAATGAACGTCTTTCACGTCCCTACCCAACATACCCGCTACCGCAGTGGCAGCGAATTCGGGTGTCTGTACAGGCCCAACCAAATGAATTTTTTCGTCGGTAATATTGGCGAAGAAATTCATGGGTTCCATACAATTATGTGGAAGGAATGGTGATTCATAGGTACGCTCCAAAATTTTATCGGCCTGGGAAAATGCTTTATTTATATCCCCGTCCTTTCTAAGGGTCTTGAACTCCTTTCCATCCAAAAGTCCCAGTAATTGTTTATCCTGAAATTCAGTGCTTTCCAAATTGCTGTCATCTACCCAAGTAGCGGATATGGCTTCTTTTGCCTTTAGGGCTTCCCAAGTAGTTTTGGCAATGACCACCACTTTATCACTTTTACCCAAGGTCACCGTCCAATTGCCTATCCCTTCTTTTGAAAGTTCTTTGGCCTTCTCCCCTATTCTGATTACATCCAAAACGCCCGGCATGGCCTTGGCCTTGGTGTCGTCATAGGAGTCCAATATTTTACCAAAGGCGGGAGGGCGCAACACGCTGGCGTATACCATGCCTTCAACCTTATAATCCAACCCAAAAAGTGGTTTTCCGGTAATTATTTTATCAATATCCACATTGGGTGCATCGGTTCCGATAACTTTAAAATCCTTGGGTTCCTTAAGTGTTACGTTTTCCGGAACTTCCAAGGCTGCTGCTTCCCTAACCACATCGCCATAGCCCAAAGTTTCCCCTTTGGCATTGGTGATTACCCCTTCCGAGGTTGTGCATTCCGATGGATCTATGCCCCATTTGGCAGCAGCGGCATTAACCAACATTTGACGCGCTGTAGCCCCAGTTTGCCGCAAAGGCTCCCATCCCAGTCGGATAGACTGACTCCCTCCGGCAAGCTGTCTGGTATAATTCTCGGTATCCAAAATACCCTGTTGCACATAAACATTCTTCCATGCCACGTCCAATTCTTCGGCGATCAACATGGGCATGGCTGTTTTAACACCCTGTCCTATTTCAGGATTGGGCGAGAAAATGGTTACTGCACCATTATCGGCAATTTTTATAAAGGCATTGAAGTCATTAAAATTTAACTGGGAAATGTCTACAGGGGGCTGCACCTTGGGTTTACAGGCCGTAAAAAGATTAAAGCCTATCAGCAGTCCACCGCTAGCTAGGGAGGATGTCCTGATGAATGCCCGTCTATTGAAAGTTATTGATGATGTTGACATAATTTTTTAGTTTTTATTCCTCAATACTCCGAGGGTTTATTTTTTTTAGGGGTATGCGAATATGGTAGCCTAAATTTCCAGATAGGAATGGACTACCCTATTTTGGTAGCTGCAATCTCTACGGCCTTATGAATTCTGGTGTAGGCCGCACATCTGCAAATGTTGCCGTGCATGGCCGTTTTAATTTGGTCCGATGTTGGATTTGGATTATTGTCCAAGAAGGCGGAGGCTGTCATTATTTGACCGGCCTGACAATAACCGCATTGGGGAACATCTACTTCCTTCCAAGCCAGCTGTACAGGGTGGTCGCCATTTTCGGAAAGTCCTTCAATTGTGGTAATTTTCTGTCCCGCTAAGGAAGCAATGGGCAAAGAACAACTTCTTACCGCTTTGCCGTCCAAATGAACAGTGCAGGCCCCACACTGGGCAATACCACAGCCATATTTGGTTCCTACCAAATCCAAATGATCACGTAGTACCCATAATAACGGGGTGTCTTCCGCAACATCTACACTTTTGGAAACTCCATTTATATTGATTTCGTATTTTGGCATTGTTGATGTTTTTAAGTTGATAAAATTAATACTCTACAAGTTACCAAATTTACGGAAAGCTTATGTCATTTTAACAGATTGTTAAGAGGTGCATTCCCACAATAAGAACCATTTATTTTTAAGTTCATCAAATATATCTTAAATAAAAATTGGGATAGGGATTATCCGCTAGATCTAAAGGGAACTTTTATCCAAAAAGCATTCCACATTGGGATGCAACCATAAAAAGGAAGCTGGTAAGAAGGTGGTTATTTCCCTGCTCAACAATTTTTTTATGGCTTTTTTCTTGCTCGGTCCGGTGACCAGTAGAATAATTTTCTTTGATTTTAGAATGTTGGCCATGCCCAAGGTTAAGCCATAAGTGGGTTTGGTCTTCATTTTATTGGCCATAGGATGTTTTAAAGAAGACTCGCTTAGATCCGCAATATGGCAGTCCGGGAACAGGGTTTTGGAAGGTTCGTTAAAACCTAAATGCCCATTTTTTCCTAGACCTAGGATACAGATGTCTATTGGTCCGTGTTCCTGAATTTCGTTTTCCATACGATCGCATTCCTTTTTTGCATCTGTAGGGCTACTGTCGAATGACAAATAATTGCTTTTTGAAATTTGCAAGGGTTCCAAAAGTTTCTCGTGAATATAATAGTCACTGGTATTGGGATAATCTCCATTGGTTCCACCCCATTCATCCAGTTTTATAATTTTTATTTCCTTAAAGATCTTTGGGGTGCTTCGGTAGGATTCCGCCAATTTCTCGTAAAGCCTAGTGGGTGAATAACCTGTGGCCGTACATATCAACTGCTGTGGTTTTGTCTTTAAATTGGCCAAAAGGGAATCAAAAGCCATTTGGCTCATACCTTCATAATCTGAACAATAGTGTATATTCATAACAAGCCCAAGCATTATTTTTCGAAGGGATATGTAAAATACAAAAATTTAGCATTGGTCGTGCACCTGAGCCAAAGTTTTCATGCCCTTAAGTTTTTAGTAGGACATCATTATGGTTTGCAGCATAGGAATACCAAAGCTTTATTGATCAAAGCCATAGGTTTGTTAAGTAAGTTTAACGATGTAAAATACGTCACTTCCTATCGTAAGAACACCTTCTAAAGGAGCAAATAAAAAATGTGAATAAAGTCTTTAACAAATATTAACACCTATTTTTAATTGAATTATAATTTTAAATAGTTTTGAACGTTCTGCTAGGTGAACGTTAAAAATTATGAAAATGAAATTATATATTAAGTTGGCGGCTATCTGCTTCAGTATGGCCTTATTTGTATCTTGTGGAAATGCGGATGACGATGTGGAATTCGGCGTAAATGGCGGCGGCGATCTGGGTCTTGGGAAACCAGTGGACGACTGTCTAAATTTAGGCGATGGCGAATTGGTATTGTCCATTCAGGACCAGTATACCACACTACCGGGAAAGGTATCCATATTTTTTAAGGTATCGGATACAGACGGAGATCCAGTCCCCGGATTAACGGCAAACCAGTTTACCATTTATGAGCAAGGTAGAAATGATGAATGTTTCAGTACAATTTCCACTACTGAATCCTTTGCCAGGATCTCCCCCAATTCACAAATTTTCAATAACAACACTATTTTGGTGCTGGATTTAAGTAATAGTGTTCTAAGCAGTAGTATGGAAGAACTGAAAACTGCTTCCGCAAGTTTTGTGAACAACGTTATGCCGGCATCCGATACAGAATCCTTTAAGATGGCCATTTATTGGTTTGATGGAGAAGATAAGTTGCATGTGCTAAACGAGTTGACCCACGTAAAACAGGAACTCTTAACTTCTATTGATGGGATTAACGCCAATATTAGCAATGATCCTTCTACAGATTTATATGGTGCGGTTATTAAAGCTACGGACAAGGCAGAAAAGTTATTGGCAGCAAGTACAACCAATGACCGTATAGGAGCAGCTTCAGTAGTTATTTTTACAGATGGTACCGATCAGGCTTCCCGTTATACTCAATCTGCTGCCTTGAAAAAAGTGGATAACGCCAATAAGAACATTGCTTTCTTCAGTATAGGTTTGGGAGCGGAAATTGATACCGATGTTTTGGGAAAAATTGGAAAGACCTTTAGTGTATTTGCTGGGAATAAGGAGCAATTGGAAACAACATTTAATGATATTTCCTTTCGGGTTTCGGAACAGGCCAATAGTTTTTACCTTTTTGAATACTGTAGTCCTAAGCGTGATGGCAGTGGTGAGAACAACCTTGCCATTCAAGTGAAGGAAGGTAACAGACAGGGTGCGGTACAAACTAAATTTAACGCAAAAGGGTTTACTGGAGGTTGTGAATAATATAGGCTAAACTTCTTTAAGTCATAGGATTAGGGCATCAAATTAATTTGATGCCCTTTTTTTTTGTTAAAATTTATTCAGGGTGAAACGTCTTTTTCTGCAATTTGACCGTATAACCCTACAGAAAACTATTTGTAAATTTTTAACAATAAAGAAATGAAAAAAGTAACGTTAGTTGGTTTGATGGGAATGGTAGTTTTAGCTTCCTGTGTATCTAAGAAAAAATATGTAGCCCTTGAAGGGGATTTGTCCAATACCAAAAGTATGTTGACAAAAACCCAAGTGGAGAAAGAGGAATTGGAATCCAAAGTCTCTAAAATTGAGGCAAGAGTTGCAGAATACAACGAAAAAATAAATTCCTTACAGGAAATAAATGATTCTCAATATGCTTCTATTGGGGATGTTGCCGTAATGAGTAACAATACCAAGGATAAAATGAGGGCTACCTTGGCAAAAATTGATCCTAGTGAATTGGCAAAGGCCCAAACCTTGGAAGATTCCATGAATCTTGCTATTTCTTACAATTTGAAGAAATCCATTTCAGATGAGGAGGATGATGTTATTGTTGATATCAACAAAACTGTTGTGATGATCAATATTTCGGATAAATTATTGTTTAATTCAGGGAGTTACAGGGTAAGTAACAAAGCCAACACTATATTGGCCAAATTGGCCGAAGTTATCAACTCCGAGCCTAGTATGGAAGTTATGGTGGAAGGGCATACCGATTCCAGAACTATCAGTACCGAAATGTTTCAGGACAACTGGGATCTAAGTGTTAAAAGAGCGACATCCATAGTTCGACTTTTACAGAATAAGTACAATGTTGACCCTGCTAATTTGATCGCTGCGGGTAGAAGTAGCTACTTGCCTTTGGTTGAAAACGATAGCAAGGAGAATATGGCCATAAACAGACGTACTAGAATCGTAATTATTCCAAATTTGGATAAGTTTTTTGCTCTTTTGGATGCTGAGTCATTATAGAACACTACCATTACTATAATTTTTGTTTTAGCTAAAAACCCGATGCATGCATCGGGTTTTTTTATAGTACGGATTTTGGGAATTTTAAGATAGCTTATTTTATTTTCCGGATTCCTTAATATTCAGCACCTTTAGAATCTTGTGAAAAACCTCATTGTTCTCATAAACACCTTGAAACTCCTGTGAATGGGGCCCGTAAGCAAATATAGGAACCATGGTAGCAGTATGATCATCCGTAGTGAAATCTCCCTCCACCATACTCTTTTCCATATTCCCTTGTGGCATGGTAAATCCGGATGTTTCATGATCTGCCGTTATGACCACCAAAGTGTTTCCTGTTTTATCGGCAAATTTTATTGCCTCCGCTATGGCCACGTCAAAATCTATCCCCTCAGTAACTATACCTGCCACTTCGTTCTTATGTCCGTATGAATCTATTTGTGCCGCTTCCACCATTAAAAAGAATGGTTTTTTCTTAGCATTTAGGAACTGAAGCCCATTTTTAGTAGCTTCTGCAAGTATATTCCCTCTGCCTTCCAAAAAGCTTGGAACGTCATTTTCCGCGATGAACAACCCTATTTTATCTTTTTTGCTTGCTGACAGTTCCTCAACATCCTTTAAAATTGTAAAATTGTTCCCCTGTAATTCCTCAGTATTAAAACTGGATTCCCCTCCCCCAACAAAAAGTGAGAGCTTACTCTTTAATAAATCTTTGGTAATACCATCGGTATCGTCCCGGTCTTTCTGGTGGGCATAAAATGAACTAGGGGTAGCCCCCACAATTTTATCAGTGGTGATACACCCCGTTACAAATTGATGTTTATCCAGCAATTCGGTGATATTTACTAGGGGTAACCCGTTAGGGGCCATACCAATAGACCTGTTATAGGTTTTTGTACCAGTGGCCAAGGCAGTGCCTGCAGCAGCTGAATCTGTGGTAAAATCGTCCGAGGATTGGGTTTTAATAAACCCTATACTTTTCAATTGCGTTAGGGTAAGGCTGCCTCCATTGGCCAAAACTGATGAAGAGATTTGGGTAAGCCCATTGCCATCGCCTATAAGCAATATTATATTTTTAACAGACTTTTCTGTTTGGTCGGATTTGTAGGTGGGCTTGTATACATCGGACTTAGCCTTGTTGTAATATACCCTGCTTCCCAATGTTTCCAAATATGCAGATGCCCTGTCCGGCATATCCGTATTTATATAGTCCACTCCCAAATCATGCATGGCTTTCCATGCGGTCTTGGAGTCTGGAGTGGCCCAAAAACGGAAGGGCCTATTGTAAGTATGCGCTTTGTCAACGGTGGATTTTACCTTTTGCAAATCCTCGGCTGTTAATCTGCCTTTTCCGTTCCATCTGGAAAACTTATGAAATGGCAGGCTTATCAACGCTACCCTGTCCCATGCCTCCGTGTTGGGAATATCCTCCAAAGTCTGATAATCGAACTTAATAAAGGACGGATATTTCATATACTCTTCCGGTTTAGGTCTATTTCCGGATATGACCATGGTAATTTTGGGATTGTTGATTATGTTGGGATACTTTTCCAAAACAGCTACTATCTTCTCTAGGGTTGAATAGGTTTCCGATTTTATATCTATTAATAGCTGTAACTCCTGTTGTTTGCCCAGTTGCAGTTCCATCACCTTTTTCATTGGTTCCAAATACAAGCTTTCTATAGTGTGGCTTGTAATAATATCCTCCTCGTCATGGGTGGCATATAAGGTATCGTTTTTTAGAAACACATCTACTTCAATGGAGTTTGCTCCATTTGCATAGGCATCCCAATACGGTGCAGTTTGCAGATAATCGTTATGGGAATGTATTTTAAACGAATTTGTTTTCTGTCCCAATACAATTTGAAGGGACAGTAAAAACAGCAATAAAAAAAAGCGATTGGATTTAAACATTGAAATTTATTTATATGACTATTGATACTAAATTTTGAGGTGCAAATAACTTTATTGCCCATTAAATTACCGGAGAAATAAAATGGACTGGACCAATTTAAACAAAACTAAATAATTTCTTCTGCAGAAATTGTTACATAGGGATAAGTTAACCAAGATATAAACTGTTCCAAATATAGCTCCTTGATAAAAGGTGATTATAAAGAGCTCTAAACAAGCTATATCGAAAAAAATAAAAAGTAAGGTAGGGTTTTTGGCTAGATAGTTGTTCTAATAATAACAACCCTTATCAACCTATGTTCATAATGAATGCTAAAAACTAAATTTTGTAACACTTAAAAAAGAATATCATGGTTGTAATCAACGACATCTTTAAATATAGCGCCATCAGTGAACTATCCAATGGGTTTAAGGGCCTGGCCATAACTATTTTTACCTGTATTGTAAGTATTCTTTTTACAATGCTTTACTGGCTACTTGCCTACGGGGATAGTATGAGGATTTCTTATGGATATTAGAACTATCGTAAGATCAATGCATTTTTAAAATTCCCTTCCCCAGTTTGTAGGTCGATCAAAAATCCATTGACTACCGCATAGCGGGGTTGACCCTTTTCTTCCAATATAAAATTGGGAATAATGCCTACCCGCATTTTAAATTGTGGCACCTTGTAGTCCTTTCCTATAATGTTGAGGGGAAAGGATACATAATTTTCGCCCTTTGGAATGTTCTCCACCCGCACATAAGCGAATCCCGATCGCAAAAGATCCAATGCCTTTAATTGTGATACCTCTTTTAAGGAAGCTAGGGTTTTTGGGTATACCTTTCCTCCTACCATAGAGTAGCCTTTTCCTTCCAAAGTTTCGTAACCATAATAGGTGGATAGATCGCCCTGGTCTACTACCCTGCTGCTGTTATAATAGGTTTTATGTGATGCGTTATCAATTTCCAATTGGTGAATGCCCACATCCAAAGTATAATTTTTACCCAGTAAATTATAGGTGAGGTTATTCAGTTTTAGATCGAATAGTTTTCTATCATTTTCGGGAATTTTTTCGTAGTCGGAAATGGGAATGTCCTTATAATTCCCATTGGCTATACTATATATGGCCGATAGAATGGAAACATAGTTCAGTTTTCTGATCTCCTGTTTTTCAGGATCGCTTTTGTAACCGCCAGATTCTATTAAGATGGCACTTGTGCCCCACTTTTGAATATTGTCGCCAAAGGCCCTTGGTTCAAAATCGTCATTATAGCGACCTACTTGTCCCGGGGCATATTTCTGAATTATTTTATTCATATAAACAATAACCTTCATTGCGTTGGCACGCACCTCATTGATATCTTTTTCATAATTAAATGCAGGTGCCAAATAGGAGATGGTAGCAGGTTTGTCAGTTCTTTCCGCATTGTAATAAGTGCTTTGGTCGTGAAGATTAAAACCAAAATCCGCATCCAAACTATCCCTTACCCTTTTTAAGGTCCTTCCCTCGGGCGACTGCAATGCAAGCGCATCCCTATTGATATCTATTCCCAAGGTATTTCTTCTTTGATATACTTCTGCCCCATCCGGATTGAGCATAGGTAAAAAGTGCAATTTTAAATTCTTTAGAATGTTTTCCTTTTCGGTTTTGAAATCAGCACTGCTTAAAAAATTGAAAATGTCAAATATAGCCTGGGTGGCCGTAGGTTCGTCCCCATGCATTTGCGACCATAGAAAAACATCTGTAGCACCTGTTCCAATACTTATAAGGGAAAGGTTGCGCCCTTCGATGGATTTGCCAACAACCGTTACATTAAATTTGGGGTTGGTAGATAATTTATTGATAAGTGGTTGAATATCATTATGTTTTATCCTTCTTTTATCCAAAGAAGGTTCTTTGTGTTTTTCATAAGTTGAGTATAGCTTGGATGTAAAATCCTTTTCCTGCCCAAAGCCGGAAAATACCATTAGTAAACAAAGGATAAGGGCGAAATTTTTTGATGTCATAGTATTATTTTGCAATTGGTGTAGGTTTAAAATTAAGTTTTTTGGTAGCTCTTTTTACTCTTTTTAAAAATTTCTCACCGGGGTCGGTCTTTACGGTCCTATAGCCCTCATCTTTTTCCAACCACAGTTCGTGGTCTTCAAAAAGCGTATATTCATAGTGACCAATAACGTAATCTATATCGTATTTGGATTTTAAATATTTGACCAGCCATTTGTTGGATCTTAATTGTGCCCTTGTGAGTTTGGTATCCCCGGTTCCCCCAACATTTTCAATCCCGATAGCACAATGGTTTAGACCTATTACGTGTCTTGCCATAGTAGTTTCGGGCATTAATCTATAAATTGTACCATCTTGATCTACAAGGAATTGGGAAGATACATTTAAACCACTGGCAGAGCTTATCTCCGGTCTCCAATCGGGCAGGGTAGGCAACTCAAAGGCTTGGTACGATTTCTCCAGAGTTGGGATTACCGTCCAGTGCAATACTACCATCTTGGGAGCAATAACCGGTTCGTCTTGGATAAGGCCGTAGTGGTCGGACATATATTCCAAAGTGAGCTCTTTTCGCTCTTCGTCAAAAATAATTGGTTTGTCTACTATTTCACGGTTTACGGAACATGAGATGGCAATAAAAAGGGTGCATAAAAGTAAGCTCTTCTTCATTCTATTTTTAGTATATAAACTTGAGCAATAAAGATACAATATCATTTTATTTCCGTGGAATCCCTTTTTACCCTGTAATGGATGGTTATTTTTTTTCGCCCCCATTTTAAAGCTTTCTCCTTATCCTCCCCCATATAGATGTCGATCCTATTTTTCCATTTGGAATGCATTTTATCCTTCACAAAATAAATACTGGTATCCCCTTTTATCCTTACTTGTGTATTGTAATCCAATCCCAATGGAATCAAGTCTTTGGAAACAGCAATTACTTTCATCCCGGGAAAAAGCGAATCGCCCCAGGCGGTAATTCCCGGATGAATTTTAGAGGTTTGTGAGGGAAAGGAATTGTAGGCGGTGGCCGTTACCCTAAGTGGCTTCCAAACATAACCATCATCCACAACTTTCTCCTTGCAACTGGCCAAGGACAAAAGGATACCCGGCAAAACCAACCATAGTATAATCTGCCTACCCTTAGTGCCCAATGTACCCCAAATATTATTCACACCAATTATTTAGATTAAAAAACCAACAAAATAGAAAGTTTGGTATTAAGTAATTAGAAAACTATTAGATTTTGTTTTTATCACTATACCATCTTTTTAGCCATTTGGAAATTCCTTCCAAGCCCGGATATATGATTCTTTCCGTAATGTTTGCCTGATCCAGCTTATCCCTTATTTCCCACTTTAATTCTGATGGAATAATTACTTTCTTTAAATACTTGGGATGGTTTTTAAGCCAGTCCAATGGACTGGAATCCGGATCCAGCATAAATGAAAAAAGAGCAAATTGGTTAATTATACGATCATCAAGGGAGGGTGGCTCGAAAAATATCATTGTATTGGCGTTCCGACTCGAAAAAGCATATAGTTCTTCTATGGTATTACCTATTGTTTGTTTTAGCTCCATGGAGCTAAAATAGAAAATATCTTTGCTTAATATAGGTGTTTTGAGCTCTTCCGGAAGATGCTCTCTTAGTGCTACATAATTTACCATCCAGATGGCTCCGTCCAAATTATAAGTGCCCATATCCTCTGTTAAAAAATGTAAGGCAACATTGGGAGAGTGGGTCCAGTCTATTAGTCTTGTAGGAAGTCCGTGGTGCTGTCCCAAGGAGATCCAGTTCCAGAGGTTGTTGTAATCATCGATCAAGGTATTGATAGGCGAGTACTTCCTAAAGTTTCTAATCATAGTGGCTTCTACTTTTGAAGGTATTCTTCCCAATCTTTGAAGGCTGGTCTCCAATCCAAATTGGGCATTATAGACACCCCTATAGGCGTACGGAGATCGAAACCTATCGATCTTTTCGTCTTTTTCATTAAACAAATACGCTTGAAGTTCCAACCAACTCTTAGGCTCAAATAATTCGAAATCTTCCATTTATCTGAATAATTTAAGTGCGGACCCAAGGGTCCTAATTATACTAAATAACCTATAACCATTTTAATGATGTGCTAAGTACTATTATAGGGCCGATGCATCGTTTATTCCTATGTTTTCTAAGCGAATCTTGCTACACTTGTATACATTACATTCCTAAAACTGAAATTTGGGAGGTATAAATTTAACCCTTTATTTGGGATTAATTGGAGTCCTAGGTAACTGCTTTAAAAACTATGATATTATAGTCCCTTTAATCAAACAATTGAACTTTTTAGAGGTCGCTATTCTGTTGAAACCATTAAGAATCTAAATCAATTTCATGATATTATCTCATAGAATAGAGTGTCTTTGTCAATAATTCACTTCGAAAAAGAAATTAAGGGTACATCTATAACAACAGAAAATGGCGTAAATTCAATTATATAAAAGTGTAACCATAATCTTTTAATCGAATCAACCTCCTAATAATAAAACAGTTAACTTAGTGTGAAAGTACTTGTAATGGAGAAATCGAAAGTATGAAACAAATCATCTTCTTTTTGACAATATTTTTTTGCATCACTAGTTTGGCACAGTCTAAAATAGAAGGCTTTATTTATGACGGGATGTCAGATGTTCCACTGCCCTATTGTACTATAAGGATTTACGGTTCACAGGCACATTCTACTATAACTAACGAGGATGGTAAGTTCGCAGTAGACAGTATTTATTCTAGTGATTCTATAGAAGTAAGGCACTTAGGGTTTAAAACAATAAAGACCGTGGTATCCTATTTTGAGAAGGAATCCAAACTTCAATTGGAAATGGATGTTTCCGTTTTGGACGAAGTTGTGCTGACCGCCAGCCAAAACGAGGTGTACCCCTATAACCTATTGGAGAGGATAATAGAAGTGTACCGAAATAGCAAAAATACAACGGTCAGTAAGGCTTTTCTAACCATGATTTCCTCTACAAGGAATATCCCGATCGAACATGTAGAAGGCTTCTACAACAGCGAGCAAAGTTTGGCAAACGGAATTTTGGATCTAAAGGTCAAAAGTGGTCGATTTGGACAAAACAGAGCATTCCCTTTTTATAGTTTGGACAACACTAAAATTTTGAGTGACTTTCAGCTTTTCGGGACCTCCAAACAAATATTGCCCGATTATCCAGGGAATTTGACTTACAATGCCATACAAAGAATATATGATGTAAAAATTGATGATTGTGTCGAATGCAGCCAAGGGGAGGTATCCATTTCGTTTTCCCCCAAAGTGGCCAATGGTAGATTGTTTTATGGAAACATGTTAATAGACCATCAACTGTTAATAATTAAAAAAATAGAACTTTGGGCTGTTGATCCCATAACAAACGCTTTGGCTTCCATCAATAAAGATGTTGAACTGACCCCAAGGGAAATTCGGCTTAACATTGTTTTTAACCCTATAGATCCCGAAAAGATCCAATATCTGGAACTTCATTTTCAGATGGGTTACAGATCCAAAAATATCTCGGAAATTATTGATTCCCGTACTTTTCTATATTTCTTTGATTACGACACATTTTTTGAAGACCCCTATTTTACCAAGACAATCCATTTTAACAATGATTATGATAAAATGATCGCCTTGCAGGCATCCGATGATTTTTGGGAGAGCAACTACCAATTTCCTAAAAGTATCAATGAAAATAAATCGATGGATTTCATGAAAAAAAATGGATTCCTGATTAATTTTAATAATTATATCCCCTTGGACGACCTAAAATACACAAGACCCACCGTGCTTTCATGGCAGCAGGGAAGAAGGTTGAATTGGGAACATTTGCATAGATTAACTACCGAAGAATATGAGAGCGACACCATGGGTTATAACCGAGGATTAAATTTGTCAACTGGCAAAGCCTATGATACCCCGTTTCAACATCTGCAAACCAAAGCTTCCCGAAATGACAAAGATAATATCAATATTTGCTATATGGTAGATAGTTATATAGGCGAAAATGGGATTACAAAAATAGTGAGTCGAACATTGTTGGATATCGATTCCTCTCAATTCAGCCATGAGCGCACAAAAAATAAGCTGGTATATTTCAATATTATTTTTGATATCTATGAAGTTTACAGACAATTGGCCGCCTCTCGGATTATGGAGAATACGACCTTTGAAGAGGCAAAAATAATTTATGATGAAATGTACAAGGCGGCTTTAACTGAAGTGAAAAAAATGGAGAAGGAAACGAGCAATGATAGTGACTACGAGGGCTTGGTCAAATGGAACAACCGGATAAAAGCAAAATTGAACATTGACAATTTAGCTTCGATTAAATAGGCGCTTACTAAATTATAAGGAAATCTTCCAAAAAATTTTTATTTAATCATGTGGTATAGGCGCATTCCTACTTTGATCTATAAACAGTTCATTTAGACTATCGCGTAACGCGGAATTATCATACCTCTTAACATTTCCACTGTAATCCATTTGGGTCGTGGTTTTGGTGTTGATAACAATGACCCCTCCAACTCCCATAGGTCCATATCTGGAAATCGCAGCATTACGCTCCAGAATAGCGACTCGGTCTATATCATGTGAGGATAAATAAGTAGGTGCGGTTTCATGTATAAACCCATCCACATCAAAAATAGCTTTCGGAGGTGTTCCTATGGAATCATAAATGGAATAAGCTATTCTACGCAAATACACCTTTACTTCAGGCACTCGAACCACCCTCATGCTAGGACTATAATTCATCAGAGAGGTTAAAAAATCTGGTCCTGTAGCCACCAAATCCCTACCACTGATAACCTGAAAGGACGATGAAGAACGGTCCTTATTTAAAACGCCCCTTGAGGTCTTGACAAGATTTGTGTTATTGGGAAATTCGGCCAATATATCTTTTTGGGTTTTTCGTTTCCTTTTCGTTAAGGTCACTTCATCCAAGTCGGTTACCATTGGGGATAGGACTATTTTAAGTTCCTCTTCCGTTTCCGGAACGGCACGTTCATAAGTGCCATAGCCAAGGGAAGAGAACACTAAAATCCCATTGGCTTGTGCCTTTAAGGAGAACCAACCGCTTTCATCTGTTTGTGTTCCACGTTGCGTGCCTTTAAGCAAAACATTAACATTTGGAATGGCTGTGTCCCATACATCGGTCACCCTTCCCGAAATGTTTATTTCGGAATTTTGGGAATGGAATGGTAGTGACAACATTAAAAATAAAAATGACAACCTATATTTCATACGCGTTAGAAAAATCTAATTGTGTTGATGAAATCCAAACGGGGGATAGATAATATTAAAGATAATAAAAAGTGTTTGCTTGAAATTATAAAACCTTGGTAATTGAGAATTATTGGGCAGCTCTTGAATACGGTTGTTATTACTTAAAGTATTTGGAATGAGAACCAATCCCTGTATTTAGGAATGTTTTGTAAACAGTATGCGATTCATTTATATCCATTTAAAGGCGTAGACCTCTATTTTTTGATGACAGCAAATTTTCAAAATATCATAATATACCCCTTTCACCACATAAAAGGCCTATTTCCCAACATTAATTTCTTTCAACGGCACAACCCTGATACTTTAGCAGTGTAATAAAAAACGAATTAATAATTTTTTCATTTTCATATAGTGTTCTCGTAAAAGAGCTTTGTCTTAAAAGATAAGGCTCTTTTTAGTTTTAGTCCGTTTGGGATTATTAATAGTTAAGGAGTAATTGTTTCATTATGCCATTGTTACATTAAATCACTCCCCTACCTCAACGATCTGTGCATTGGCCATAAACAATTCCTGCATCCGCTCCATTCGGCTATCGAACTTAGTGGAAAAAATGGCATACTGACATCTGTCCAAACTTTCAGGAATTCGGATGACATCTGAAAAAGGGCTGGGTTTGGACAAGAATTCTGCATCGTCTACAATAAACAACTTTAGCTTTCCTAAATTGATGCCGTTGAGGTAAAAGATCTTGCTCAATCTTTTTGGGGTGGCAATGACAATATCCATTCCCTCAAAAATTTCATTCCGTTGTGCTTCTATATTGTGTTCTTCATAAACGGAATAAATACGAAGGTCCATTCTTCTTGTAAAGCGTTCAAATTCACTTTGTAGGGCCAAAGCGGATTCCTTGTCCTTTACGAAGATCAAGGCTCTAGGGGCCTCCTCAAATGCTGTACAATCCAGTTTCTGAAGCGTACTTATAATTATCGCGGTAGTTTTACCGGCACTGGCAGGCGCTATACCAAAAACACTGGCTCCCCCTTTAATTTTTGAAAGAATCGCTTTTTGAAAGGGAAGAGGCTCCTTAATTCCCTGTTGCCCCAACACTTCTTTTAACTGTTCCTGTATTTTTTTGAATGCCATATTTAGTATTATCTATTCCAATTTTAATTCTTTGTAATTGTTAAATAACAAGTTTCTCTTGTCTAACCACAACTTTTGATCACTTCACAACAATAGTTTTCCCAATAAGGCCTTCTATCCTACTTTAGTAGTGTAACAAAAACGAAGTAATAATTTTTTCATTTTCATATAGTGTTCTCGTAAAAGAGCCTTGATCCAAAAGACAAGGCTCTTTTTAGTTTCCAGGGTTTTGGAAACTTAAATGTCCAATTGTTTAAGGAATCCAGTTGTTCTTTCCAAAATTTGGTTTTCGCTTTTCCAAAAAAGCATTCCTTCCTTCTTTTGCTTCCTCGGTCATATAGGCCAATCTTGTTGCTTCACCGGCAAATACCTGCTGCCCCACCATTCCGTCATCAGTGAGGTTCATGGCGAACTTAAGCATCTTTATGGAGGTTGGCGATTTTTCAAGTATTTCCTGTGCCCAATCGTAAGCTGTATCTTCCAATTCCTCATGGGGAATAACCGCATTTACCATTCCCATGTCCAAAGCCTCTTGGGCCGAATAATTCCTGCCTAGGAAAAATATCTCCCTAGCCTTTTTTTGTCCCACCATTTTCGCCAGGTATGCCGAACCATACCCACCGTCAAAACTGGTTACATCGGCATCTGTTTGTTTAAAGATTGCATGTTCTTTGCTTGCTAAGGTTAGGTCGCAGACAACGTGTAGGCTATGGCCTCCTCCAACGGCCCAACCAGGAACCACGGCAATGACAACCTTGGGCATAAACCTTATTAGTCGTTGTACTTCTAAAATATTCAACCTGTGCATACCGTCTTCCCCTACATAACCCTTATGCCCCCTAGCTTTTTGATCCCCTCCACTACAAAACGAATACACTCCATCTTTGGTAGACGGACCTTCGGCAGAAAGTAGCACAACCCCTATACTTGTGTCCTCTTGGGCGTCATAGAATGCCTGATATAGTTCACTTGTGGTCTTGGGCCTAAAGGCATTTCTAACGTTGGGCCTGTTAAAGGCAATTCTAGCAACGCCATCACATTTCTTATAAGTGATATCCTCAAATTCCTTAACTACTTTCCAATCAATTTTTTTACTCATTTCTAAAATGGTTTAACAGTTATCAAAGATAATACTCTTTATTTTGGCAGGCTTCGACCATTAGTTTATTCCGATTGTGGTTTGCTGTTTTTTTCTGCGATCCATTTGGACATAAATTTGGTACTGGCCAAGCTATGGTGCAAGAGCATTGCACCAATAAAATTTCTTGCTCTGTGTTCTTCCAGATTCTTGGTAAGCAGCTCAATATTATCCCTTAATTTTTTTTGCAAAACAACTTTGTAGTAAAAGCCGTTTATAATGGCGGTACCATTATGTCGGGCAACGGTCCACTTATCTTCATTTTGGTACAGGAGAATGGCAGCCCTGGCAAAAGCCTCCACATCATTGGCAATAATTCCGTTCCATGGCAAGTTTTCACAGATGCCTTCAGCGCCTATTTCTGTCGTAATGCTGGGAGTGCCGTTTAGCATTCCACTCAGTAATTTACCTTTTATTCCAGCGCCATAATTTAAGGGCGCAAGATTTAGTCGGGCCTGGGATATAACCTTATTGGCATCATTGGCATATCCCATAATATAAAACCCTTGTTTTGGACTGTTCAATTGTTTAATGCTTTCGGGCATATAGGCTCCGTAAACAAAAAGACTGGCAAGGGGCAATTCCTTGCGGATCAAGGGCCAAATATCCTTTTTAAGGGTATGGATCGCGTCTATATTTGGTGCATGTTTCCCATTGCCGATACAGACAAAATCCTTTTTTTGATCAAATTGGAGCCAATGGTTTTGTCTTTCTTCATCAATGGCATCAAACATCATTGGTAAATGGACAAGTAGATTGGGGTCCATTTTCACAGTCTTGGTCAGAAGTTCCATTTCGTAAAGCGATATGATCAGACTAAGATCGCATCTATAAATACTGGCCATTTCCCTTTTGGTCTGGTCCTGGTCCAACCAAAATTGTTCGGTAAAGGGGATGGATTTTTTAAATGACAATTGTCTGGCAATCCTAAGCGAATGTAGATCTTCGGTATCTAAAATACGCAAGGCATTTGGAGCATTTTCCACAACACGCCATCCAAACTGTTCTTCTGTCATAAAACGATCAAATAGAACAATTCCCGGATCTAGATCCTTTAAAAAAATATCAAAACTGGAATGGTTAAGGAGAATAGTTTTTTTCCTAACCCCAAGGCTGTCCAAATCAAAGGAGAATTCGCTTTCTGCCGCAGTACTGGCAAAGGTTATCTGGTAATCCTGCTCCAGAAAAAAATGGATCAATTGTAACATCCGTCCTCCAGCTGCCGTTGTATTGGGCTCCGGCCAGACATAGCCAATGATCAATATTTTTTTATCTGTTTTTGGGAGCATGTGTTCTATAAACGCCTGGCGAATTTCTGGGAAATTTTGGAACGTAGTTTCCGCTCATAATCTTCCTCCAACCATTCTTTGTAATTCTTGGTGTTGTTCATTATGCAATAGGAATATTGGCGCACCCTAAAGGCGATCTCTTCCTTTAATTTCTTGGCCAGGATACGGGCGTCAAATACATCCTCACTATTTTCAACGCATATAGTGGCGTGCTGTTCAATACTGTTCTCCAATACGGTTTTGGATTTAAGTCCCTGGGCAAAAACTTTTTTGTATTCTGCTTTGATATCAAATTCGATATTTTTGGACTTGCTAAACAGCGCCTTGAGGTCGGCCGGCATTTCGTACACAAAGTCCCGCTCTATTTCTTCATCATTTTTTATGCTCTCCAAAAAGAAATCCGGGAAATGAAAAATTTCCTGCCAATCTATGGGAGCGCTCCAAAGACCAAATCGGGCCACATTGTTCCCAAGATCTACCACTGTAAACTCATTCTTATTGGGCAATATCCTGGATCCGCGTCCTATCATCTGAAAATAAAGGGTCAAGGATTTGGTAGCCCTGTTTAAAATAATGGTTTCCACAGTGGGTTCGTCAAATCCAGTGGTCAATATACTTACCGAGGTAAGAATGGCATCGGGGGTTTTTGAAAACCATTTTAAAATTTCCTTACGCTCGGAGGCGCTGTTCTTATTATCTAAATGCCGAATGTTGTATCCAGCCTTTTTAAAGGTGTCCAAAACGTATAAAGAAGTGTTGATACCATTATTAAAAATAAGGGTTTTGGTACCTTTTGCAATCTCCTCATAGGCATTTACCAATTTGGTAAGCATATTCTGGTTACCATATAGCTCGTCCGAAGATTTTACCGTATAGTCACCGCTTATGCCCAATTTTAAACTTTTTAGGCTTACGTCGTAATTGTACATATTGGCCTTGGCCAAGAAATTCTTTTCAATGAGCGATGATATGGATTCACCCACGATCAATTTTTGATAGTGGTCCTTCATCGGAAGTTTTATGTTGGAACTTAGAGGAGTTGCAGTAACCCCAAGGATAATTGACTTTTTAAAATATTTGAATAATTTTCTAAAGGAATTGTAATGGGCTTCATCAATAATGACAAGTCCAATATCATTAATTTTTACCTTGTCATCCTGAAGTCTATTGTTAAGGGTTTCCACCATGGCCACGAAGCACATATATTGGTCCTGGTCCTGTAATTCCTTAACCTCGCTATTGATTATTTTGTTTTTAACGCCAAATCCCTTCAACATTTTGGAGGTTTGGCTGCTCAATTCTATTCTATGGGTAAGAACTACTACCTTTTTATTGGTTTTATGAATATATCTTTTCGCAATTTCCGAGAAAACAACCGTTTTACCTCCTCCTGTTGGCAATTGGTATAAAAGGTTCATATCGTCCGGGGACTCCTCCAAACACTTGAAAATGGTGTTCAGGTCTTCCTCTTGATAATCATAAAGGGTTTTTTCTGTACTTTCTTTAGGTAGCTCCAAACGGGAAATGAAATTTTTTAAAATTAAGAAAAATCAAACCTTACAAAATTAAGAGTTTTTTGTGCCGGTTTCAAATTTATAAGGTAAAAACATGAAATTGGGATTGCTTATGGGGTACATTTAAGAAGAGAACTCCCTAGGGCAATGTAGTGCAAAAGGTGTTTAAAAATTAGAAAACGACGCTAGCTTGTGGTTAATCTATGATATCCAAGGACTTTGAGAAGTCCTCCCTGTTGGGCCAATGGTGATCCTGGCTAAATATATAACAAGCAACAATTCTGTCCTTACAATCGCTTAAAAGCGCATTTAATGAAACAAATTGGACCAGTTCGTTAAAGGAGTTGCCCATACTCTTATAGAAAGCCTCCGGGACATTTTTCTCCAGCGAAAAGGATTGGGCCACTTCCAAGTTGAACAACATAAGATCTGCCGTTAAATGCGGGTCTACTCCCAATTTTACAAAGTGCTTTATGTATTTTTGGGCAACGGATCTTCTGGCCTTGGGCCTTTTTCTTTTTAAAGGAAAGTATTCATTGGAGATCTTTATTTTCGCATCCTGTACCAGCTTATCTTCCTTTGGGTTGAATACAAAATCATAATATTCCTTTACCGCCGGAAATCTGTGATATAAATCTATTAATTGCTCTTCCAGCTCCTTTTTCTTTAATTCCGATAAATATTTTACCAATGCTTTTTTACTCATTCTCCCAATTAATTCGATTTGAACTTAAGAATTGCAATTTCCCATTTAAAAATCAAAATATAGCGCAAGGAGGTAAATTAGTATTTTAATATTTGGATTGGACAATGAATATCATAAACTTCTCATAAATTATGTATAAGTAGTACAGCTTCCCTTGGAAAAGACATAAAAAAAAGGTATAATGAGAGATTAACACTTCAAAATCCAAATAAAAAATATATGAGGCAACTAAAGATTATCAAGCAGGTTACGAATAGGGAATCAAAATCACTAGACAAATATCTGCAGGATATCAGTAAAATAGAGTTGATCACCGCTAATGAAGAGGTTGAATTGGCTCAAAAAATTAGGGATGGGGATCAAATTGCCTTGGAAAAACTTACAACCGCAAATTTAAGATTTGTGGTTTCTGTTGCCAAACAATATCAAAATCAAGGTTTGAAACTCCCTGATTTAATTAATGAGGGAAATGTAGGATTGGTAAAAGCGGCCAAACGTTTTGATGAGACAAGGGGTTTTAAATTTATATCTTATGCAGTTTGGTGGATACGGCAGGCTATTTTACAGGCTCTGGCGGAACAGTCTAGAGTGGTGCGCTTACCGCTCAACAAAATTGGCTCTATAAATAAAATTAAAAAAACCTTTTCTTATTTGGAGCAGGCCCATCAAAGGCCGCCATCACCAGAGGAGATAGCCAAAGAATTGGAAATGTCTGTCAGTGAGGTAAAACAATCCCTAAAAAATTCAGGTAGACACGTTTCCATGGATGCGCCATTAAAGGAGGGTGAGGATTCCAATCTGTACGATGTAATTCGCTCAGGAGAATCCCCAAGACCGGATAGGATACTTTTACAGCAGTCCTTGAACACAGAGATCAATAGGGCTTTGGACACGCTTTCCCAAAGGGAGGCAGATGTTGTTAAATTGTATTACGGCATTGGCGATCAGCAATCCATGACCTTGGCAGAGATAGGACTCACGTTTGATCTTACAAGGGAAAGGGTAAGGCAGATAAGGGAAAAAGCTATTAGAAAGCTGCGTCACAACTCCAGGAGCAAATTGCTCAAAACCTATTTGGGATAGATAACCCAAAAGAAAGAGGCCGAAAAAAATAGCATTTTTTTCGGCCTCTTTCTTTTTAAAGTTATGGGTTTAAGAATAACTTAATTTACTGATATTGAAATCGATTAGAATTTCATTTAAATCTTCAATAAAGTTTAAATAAGCTGCGTTGTCTGGATTTTGTTTTGCCATCTTAATAGGGGTTTTTAGATTCTGAATTGTAGGCCAAACTACATGTAGTCCAACTCGGCCAATTCGTTTAAACTCAAAATTTCATTTAAATCTTGTAGGAATGCTAGGTATTCCTCTCCGTAGGTGTCGTATAACATAGTAAGACTTGGTTTAGGTTGTTATTGTTTGGGTCAATAATTATACTGTAAACATATTTAATATCTCTTTTCGTGCCAATAAAATGTTGTGTATAAGTGTTTTTTAGTTGTAAAAGGTACAGTTCATAAAGTTTAATCTTTTTACGGGTATATAATCTAATTATTCCGATGTCATTATTTGCTATACCATAGGTTTAAAACTATTTATTTTTAAAAATTTTATTGGTGAGGTCCTTTAATTGGTCCAAGAATTTTATTTCCTCCAATTCTTCCAAACTCTCCTCTCCTTTCTGGTAGCTATTGTTGTAGAAAGTTATATGCTCTGAGGTTGTAATGTCAAAATCGATATTGAACAGGTCATTGTGACCAAAAGTCTCCTCCTCATTATCTTGTGGTTTGGCACGTTGCTCCAAGTATGTCGACTTGTCGTTTTTCAAGGGCTCCTTCTTGGAGGATGCCGAAGAAATAAAACCGGATTTTCCTACTTCAAAGGTAATCGAAGGGTCTAAATGTAGCTTTGAGGGTTCATTGATTTGCTTTATGAAATCCAAATTGTCTCCTGAAAGGATTTCTATGCTCCTGGTTGGTATGTCCGGTATTTTCGCTTCCATATATAAGGAAACCAATTTAGCTTTTTCCCTTATAGCTTTATCAGAATGATTGTGGAGGGTTTCCAAAAAATATAGATCACTTAGATCCCCTATTTGTTGCATCTCCTGCAGTAATAGCAGTTGCGATTCCCTATCCAAGGAGCTGAATAAATGATTGAACACATAATGTTCCCCAAAATCTACGAGATTGTTGTCCTTGAACTCCTCATCGATAATGATGGGATACTCGGAAAGGAACCTGAAAATTATTTCCTGTATGAGATTGCCAATGGATTCGTTTTCTTCCCCATCCAACATTTCATTTAATAAGGGTACCTCCCGTATATCTCCCATTTCTGCTATGGAGTGAAGTAATTTTACTTTTTTAAATTCCCAATCCGTGTAGAATTTGGCAGCAGGAAGTTCCATTTCTCCTAGATCCAATAAATTATCATCTTCTTCTATGGCCTCTGCCCTACTTTGTTCTTCTACATGGGACTTTAATATATCACTGATCTGTTTTTTAAAATGTGGATCTAGGACCACCTCGTACTCCACTTCAAGATCATTGAGGTTTGTGGTCGGTTCCTCTATCCCTTCTTCAATTTCCATTATCAAAGGCAAGAAATCTATGTTTAAAAAAGAAGCGTCTGTCCCATGCGGTTTGTTTTTGGAGAGTATTATATTTTCGCCATATATCTCCTCGAATATCGTCTCATATGGATTTCTATCAAAACTTTCCTTATCCAGGCATTCCCTTAGGAATTCCAAATCGTTGCTAATCATCAATACTTCCTGTTCCTCCCGACTGCTACCTTTATTTGCATCTTCATTATCCGTTACCAATGGAACGAAGCTAAGATCTAGCTCCTCCCCTTTTAATAAATTGGTTTTGGCATTCAACTTGTCGGTATTGCTATTCAATGGTTGGTTCATTTTGGGTGCTTCCATTATTGTTTCTGTATCTTGTATATCGTCTACATTGTCAGCCTTATAACTCTGAGCATTACTAATGCCGTAAGTACCGACGTCCAAATTTTCAAAGGCCTCTATTTGCAGGCCAAATTCTTTGGATAGTCTTGGGATTATCTGCTTTGCCCCGTCATCAAGATCGTTGTTCATCTCCATCAAAATCTTGGACATGATGCGTTTGTTGCTGGGTTGCCTTAAAAGCTTCCACAATTCCACTTTTAGGTTTATGAGTTCTCTTTCTGGCATTTTTAACTTTCCTTGCTCATAAAGCAATAGCTCACAGAGTATTCCACGTAGATGTTTCTTTTTTTCTTCCCTATTGTTCCACTGTAACATTGTGTTGGTTTTTCTTAAAAAGAATAGGATGGTCAAATATCCTATGGTCAAAAGCAGGAACAAGGCCGTTAAACCCCATATTAGGTTGGTATGTATTTGAGGTATATTCACTTATTCGTGCGTTCAATTGTATTCAACGTTTACTTTCCCTTTCTTTTTAAGAACATCAGTTCCCTATCAATCGCTTTCTCTACCATGGGATATGCCAATAATAATTGATCGTATAACCTTCCTATTTCTGGAAGATTCCTATGGGTCCTACAGCCTACGGTGATTTTATCTACAAGGGAATAAAGATGATCCGCTTTCATCATGGAAAGTCCCGATTTAATCTTATGTGCAGCAAACCCCAAACGATTAAAATTACCTTCTGGGATATAGACATTGGCCCTGCCGATGAAATCCAGCATATTTTGTTTAAATAAACCGATCAGCTCCTCCAATAGGTCTATTTCGCCCATACACTCTTCCAGTATCTCAGTTAAGTTAACTTCCCACAATTCTTTTTTTGTTGAAAATTGGGCTGGGTCTTCACCGGACTCAAATGCGGGCTTGGACCCTATAGCTCTTTTATATTTGTATAAAGTGGTCTGTAATTCATCAGGGCTATATGGTTTTAGGATATAATCATCTATTCCCAGTGCATTACATTTAATTTTGTCATTAACGGTAAAATCGCCTGTTAAGGCTATTATGGGTATGCTTTTGACGTGATTGTTGCTGGATTCCCGAATTATTTGGGTAATTTGAAAACCATTCATCACCGGCATTCTAAGGTCCATTAATACCAGGTCTACCCTATGTTTTAATAAATAATCCATCCCAGCTAGACCATTATCGGTTACATGAACGGTACATCCCCAATTCTTTAAGCGCTGTTCAATTAATTTTTGAATTAGAATATTGTCCTCAAAAACTAGTATATGGAGGCCTTCTATATTTTTATTTGTTGTACCTGTATTGTTGTAATCTAACCGGTACCCTGAAGTTTTGATCTGTTTTCCCTTTTTATAGGGAACAGTGAACTTATAAGCACAACCATCATTCAAGGTGGCCATCATTGCCAAGGATCCATTTAAGATTTCCAATATTCCCTTTACCATGGCAAAACCAATTCCCAGATCATTTGTATTGGGTTCTAAATTTTCATTTGGCACATAGGGGCTTAAGTCGTTATTGAATGCTCCTGTACGTAAATTCCTGATTTCGAAATCGAGCACAAAGTAATTGCTATGCTGTCTACGCAGTTTAATTTTGAGAAGGATACTTCCCTCATCTATAAGTTTTATTGAATTCCCCAAGAGGGTAAGTAGAATTTGGGACAACTTGGATGGATCACCCAAAAGAACTTCGGGTATTTCCGTATCCAAATCTACTTCTAGGGTAACATCCTTATTGATAATTAAGGTGTTGCATAGATACATGGTATCCCTAATAATACTGTAAAAATTGAAATCGATGCTTTCAAACTTTTCCCTTCCCGAAGTAAGCTTGGTATATTCCAACAGCTCATTAATGATATCCAAAAGATTGTTGGAGGTGTCCGTTATGGAATTAAGTTGCGCTAGTTGTTCCGTACTTATGTTGCCTGCTTTTAACAGGTCTACAGACTCAATTATACCATTAATTGGGGTTCTAATTTCATCCCCAACTTTTGCAAGTAGTCTACCTTCTTCCCGGTTCGGTTTGTTTTTTAACGGATTTGCCACTTCTTTGTTCCCAATGGCCGATTCAAAATCCTTGTTGTTTGAATTGGAGTTGGAAACCTTTGGCTTTGGCCCCAATACTTTTTCCTCCAGACGATATTTAAAGGTCATAAAGGATTTTTTTAATAAGGAAGCTTCCTCAGAGGTTAACTCCTCAAATGAAAAATGATTTAGTTGACCTTCAAGATTTGTCAGATGGGATAGTAGGTTGTTGGATTTCAATTTAAAATAGTTTGGGTTCTGAGGTCTAAAACTCACCTTTTAAAGTGCGGTTTACAATTAAATGTTATCTATGCTTCATTTTATGTTGTCAAATACCGTTATTTGTATGTATCAAAACCTATAAGCATGAAGCATTTTGTCGGATTTATATGTCTTTTGTCGATTATGGCCTGTAAGGAAAAACAGGAAAAATTGACGGAGTCGGTCGAAGAAAAAGCGGCACGTATACACAAGGATGTTATCACTATTGATACCCATGTTGATATTAATGTGGCCAATTTTACAGATACCATAAATTATACCCAGAAATTGGATAATCAAGTAAATCTTCCAAAACTTAAAAGTGGAGGCTTGGATGTTCCTTGGTTGATAGTCTATACTGGCCAAGGCGAATTAACAGAAGAAGGGTATGCGAAAGCCAAGGAGAATGCCATGGCAAAGTTTAATGCCATTCACAGATTGTGCGAGGAAATAGCGCCTCAAGAGATAGATCTGGCCTATAGCTCCAAGGATGTCTACAAAATTGTAGATTCAGGTAAAAAAGTGGCCATGATAGGGGTTGAAAATGCCTACCCAATAGGCGAAGACCTTTCGGAATTTGAAAACTATTATAATTTAGGGGCAAGATATATTTCCCTCTCCCACAACGGACATAGCCAATTCTGTGATTCCAATACCGGTGAGGCCGATGGGGTGTGGTTGCATAACGGGCTTAGCGACCTTGGTAAAATGGCCGTTAAGGAAATGAACAGGTTGGGGGTAATGATAGATGTATCACATGTATCCAAAGAGTCCATGAAACAAATGATAGCCCTTTCCAAGGCACCTATTATTGCTTCGCATTCTTCTGCACGGGCCCTTTGCAACCATAGCCGGAATTTGGACGACGAACAACTGTTGCTGATGAAGGAAAATGGTGGTGTGGTGCAAACGGTGGCCTTTAGTTCTTATTTGAATACCAAAAAACATGAGGTCCATGCCGCTTATTTAAAAGATTTTCAAAAAGAGGTAGCCGATTCTTTGGGAATAGATTGGTATACCTTTGATGAGCTTGCCGATCTGTCCGATGAAAAGAAAAAGACCTTTATGGCGAATTATTCCAAAGTAGTGGGTTTGGCCAAAGCCAATGCAAATAAGAGGAAGGATCGGCCGCAGGCCGTTGACGTTGCTGATTTTGTGGACCACATAGACTATATGGTAAATTTAATCGGCCTTGATCACGTGGGAATCAGTTCCGATTTTGACGGTGGTGGAGGCATTGAAGGGTGGTCGGACGCCTCCGAAACCCCCAATGTAACACTGGAGTTGGTTAAAAGAGGTTATTCCGAAGAGGAAATTGCACAACTCTGGGGAGGCAATTTACTTCGGGTATTGGATGAGGTACAGGAAGTGGCGAAAGCTTACGCCCCTAATTAAACTTCCGTAGCCAGACGATCCCTTACAAATTCAATTTTGGTCTTGCCATGTGGTTTGGGTTTTCCATCCGCACCTAGATTGACCATTATGATATTGTCTACCGTGACAATAGTTTCCCTGGTCATTTTGTTCCTAACTTCACAGTTAAGTGTCAAGGAGGTCTTTCCAAATTTTACCACGTCTATGCCAATTTCAACGATATCGCCCTTTAATGCGGTGCTCATAAAGTTTATTTCGGACATATATTTGGTAACCACTCGTTTGTTTTCCAACTGTATAATGCTATATAGGGCGGCTTCCTCGTCTATCCAGGCAAGCAACTTGCCCCCAAATAAAGTGCCATTGGCGTTTAGATCTTCCGGTTTCACCCATTTTCTAGTATGAAATCTCATGTATTTTATTTTTTATTGCAAAATTAGTAAAGAAATTTGCCCCATAATACTCTTCAAGGGGAAATGTCAACCGATTTAGGTAAATCTAAATTACATCATAATTTTTTGTTCAATTTGGGAATTAATAGGGGTTATAATCATTAGATTCCCATAATCCACGGGCAATATATTAG
>Ga0208032_1000097_pt1 | contig 75728 bp, 70 predicted proteins | sample MalvirAntarct_66_FD_184254 | JGI IMG/M metagenome (GOLD analysis project Ga0208032, IMG submission 184254) | Marine viral communities from the Global Malaspina Expedition - Malaspina viral metaG Antarct_66 (SPAdes) (version 2) | ecosystem: Environmental > Aquatic > Marine > Oceanic | place: West... | reverse complement strand
CGACTTGCATGTGTTAGGCCTGCCGCTAGCGTTCATCCTGAGCCAGGATCAAACTCTTCATCGTTGATTCTTATATAACTTCGATCAACCCATAAAGGCATTTTTCCCGGCCCGTTATTTCGATTTCATTTTCTGTACCGCCTCCCCGTTTCCAAGAAGGCGGCACGCTGTCTTTACAATATATCAATGAACTTGTTTCTCTATTCTCGTTCGCCCTGTTTCCCAAAGCGGCTGCAAATGTACAGCCTTTTTTTTATCCGCCAAGCTTTTTTGAAAAAAATTTATTTTTTCCTTTTGCCGGACGATATCGGATACAGAACCTTAATGAACGCAGTGCTCTAAACACCCTTTCCGCCAATTCCCGAATTGCTTCGTTAGCGGGGTGCAAATCTACCACCCTTTTTTAAATCCACAAGGATTTTTACAAACTTTTTTTGCCTTTTTTTTAGGCCCCCGCACAACACCCTGTCAACAAGCATCTTGCGCACGGAAATTTCCCCGAAAAAGGGAAATCAATTTAATGCTTTTTCCCATAACGGCAAAATATCGGAACGTTAAATTTGCAGCCACCCCGCGTTAGGCAGGGGCGCAGCGGCATCCCCGAAGCAAAGCAAGGGATACAGCACGGCACACGGCCCGACAAAAGGAGGGAACGCCCAAACAACTAAACTATATATATGTATATAAATAAAATCGTACCTATATATATTGCCAACATAAATACTAGATGTTATCTTTGCAGACTTATTACGACAAAAAAAGCATGATCAAAATAACTTTACCAGACGGGAGCATTAGGGAATATGCCGAAGGAACAACCCCTTTAGACGTCGCCAAAAGCATAAGTGAAGGTTTGGCACGAAATATTATTTCAGCAAAATTTAATGGGGTCACTGTTGAAACCGTAACACCATTAAAAGAAGACGGATCCCTAATCCTTTACAGCTGGAACGACAAGGAAGGAAAAACTGCATTCTGGCATTCCACTTCCCACGTTGTGGCCCAAGCTCTGGAAGAATTATACCCAGGTGTAAAACTGACTATAGGACCTGCCATTGAAAACGGGTTTTATTATGATGTAGATTTACCCGACGGCACCATTTCCGAAAAGGACTTTCCCGAAATTGAAAAGAAAGCCTTGGAAATTGCCAGGGGAAAACATGATTTTAAGATGCGCTCCGCCACCAAAGCAGAAGCATTGCAACTATACCAAACCCAAGGAAACCAATATAAGGTAGAACTTATAGAAAATCTGGAAGACGGTACCATCACATTCTGCGACCATGACACCTTTACCGATCTATGTAGAGGAGGACACATACCCAATACGGGTATCATAAAAGCCATTAAAATACTGAGCGTAGCCGGTGCCTATTGGAGAGGAAACGAAAAAAACAATCAGTTGACTAGGGTCTATGGTATTTCCTTTCCAAAGCAGAAGGAACTTACCGAGTACCTAGAACTATTGGAAGAGGCCAAAAAAAGGGACCATAGAAAACTGGGCAAGGAATTGGAACTGTTCACTTTCTCCCAAAAAGTAGGACAAGGACTCCCCTTATGGCTTCCCAAGGGAGCTGCTTTACGGGAGCGCTTGGAGAATTTTTTAAAGAAGGCACAGAAGAAAGCCGGATACGAGATGGTGGTTACCCCACATATTGGACAAAAGGAACTTTATGTAACCTCTGGACATTATGCCAAATACGGGGAAGACAGCTTTCAACCTATAAAAACCCCAAAAGAAGATGAGGAGTTCTTGTTGAAGCCAATGAACTGTCCGCACCACTGTGAAATATACAACACCAAGCCATTTAGTTATAGGGAGCTTCCAAAAAGATATGCGGAATTCGGAACAGTTTACCGTTACGAGCAAAGTGGAGAACTACATGGTCTTACCAGAGTACGTGGTTTTACTCAGGATGATGCCCACATTTTCTGTACTCCAGATCAGTTGGCAGACGAGTTCAAGAATGTAATAGACCTTACCTTATATGTATTGGGTTCCTTGGGCTTTGGTAATTTTACGGCCCAAGTCTCCGTAAGGGATTTGGAAAAACCCGAGAAATATATCGGTTCTGTTGAAAACTGGGAAAAGGCTGAAAACGCCATAATAAATGCAGCTAAGGAAAAAGGTCTTGATTTTGTCATAGAAAGCGGTGAAGCGGCATTTTATGGCCCAAAGCTGGATTTCATGGTTAAAGACGCCCTTGGAAGAAACTGGCAGTTGGGAACCATCCAAGTGGATTACAATTTACCAGAGCGATTTGACCTTACCTATAAAGGTAGTGATAACGAATTGCACAGACCGGTTATGATCCACAGGGCTCCTTTTGGGAGTATGGAACGTTTTATAGCCTTATTATTGGAACATACAGGTGGGAATTTTCCACTTTGGCTCATGCCAGAGCAAGCTATTATCCTCCCTGTCAGCGAAAAACATGAAATATATGCCCAAAAAGTTTTAAATTCCTTGGAAAATAACGACATTCGCGCCCTCATTGACAACCGAAATGAAACGGTAGGCAAGAAAATACGTGAAGCAGAGATGAATAAAATCCCATTTATGCTGATTGTAGGGGAGAATGAAGAAAAAGAGGAAACCATTTCCATTAGGAGGCACGGTGGCGAAGATTTAGGTGCCATTTCCGTAAAAGCCTTTACCGACTTGGTAATAAATGAAATAAACAGTACCTTAAAGTCGTTTTAAAAAAAAGTTTAACTAAAAAGATTACGTCATAGCAATTAGAAAAAGATTTAGACCCCAACCTAGGAGGGAAAACAAAAACCCTCACAACATTAATGAAAGTATTTCATCGCCAAAGGTTAGGTTGGTTGGCGACAATGTAGAAGTAGGTGTATACAGCACCCGTGAAGCCTTGGCCAAAGCGGAAGAACTGGAACTGGACTTAGTGGAGATTTCCCCTAAAGCCGATCCTCCGGTGTGTAAAATTATAGATTATAAAAAATTCCTTTACGAGCAAAAGAAAAGGGAAAAGGTCATGAAGGCCAAAGCCACCAAAGTAATCGTAAAAGAAATAAGGTTTGGTCCACAGACTGATGATCACGATTACGAGTTTAAGAAGAAACACGCGGAAAAATTCTTAAAAGATGGTGCCAAGTTAAAGGCTTATGTATTTTTCAAAGGTCGTTCCATTGTTTATAAAGACCAAGGAGAGATACTATTGCTAAAGTTGGCATCCGAATTGGAGGATTTGGGCAAAGTGGAACAAATGCCTAAACTTGAGGGCAAGCGAATGACAATGTTCATTGCCCCAAAAACTAAAAAATAGACCTAGGCCCTATGGCTTTGGTTACGAAAATAAAATGCTAAATATGTTTTAGCATGAAGATAGTAAGCGAGATAAATTAATAAATAGGAAGAAAATGCCTAAACAGAAAACAAAATCCAGTGCCAAAAAGCGATTTAAGCTTACCGGTAGTGGTAAAATTAAAAGAAAGCACGCCTTTAAGAGCCATATTCTAACGAAGAAGTCTAAAAAGCGTAAGCTAGCGTTAACCCACTCTGGATTAGTTCACGAGGCGGATGTTAACAGTATTAAGGAACAATTGCGTTTAAAGTAATCGTTCCCACGGTAATTATTAACCCTGGAGTTAGGCAATAAAAGTATTCTATATTAAAGGATCGCCTACTACAAAAAACAATTTAAATTATGCCAAGATCAGTAAATTCAGTTGCTTCCAGAGCCAGAAGAAAAAAGGTAATGAAGCAGGCCAAAGGATACTTTGGAAGACGTAAAAACGTTTGGACAGTAGCCAAAAATGCGGTTGAAAAAGCAATGTTATATGCTTACAGAGATCGCAGAAACAAGAAAAGAAATTTCCGTTCCCTATGGATTACCCGTATCAATGCTGGTGCCAGATTGCACGGAATGTCCTATTCCCAGTTTATGGGCAAGGTAAAAGCCAACAACATAGAGCTAAACCGTAAGGTATTGGCAGATTTGGCCATGAACCACCCAGAGGCTTTCAAAGCTATTGTGAACAAAGTAAAATAAATTAATAAACTTATCTCGCTTATAAGTAAAAAGCCTGCTCCATAGGGAACAGGCTTTTTTTTGTGGCCTATTTTCAAAATTACAGTTTATTAGGTCGTTTTTATTTTGCTGATAGCCTCCTTAAATTCTTCCCAGTCTATCAACTCATCGCCAGATTTGTCATAACCTTCAATTAGTTTGGAAGAAACAATTCCCCGTAAAAATCCACTAATTTCCGCCTTTTTCAACAATTCAACTATCTCACTTTTCTTGAGTTTCCCATCACCATCCCCATCAAAAAAATTATAGGCCTCCTCCGGCGTTTCAAATTTGTTGGTGATCAGGATCTGTATTTTATCTAAAATCATATCTTTTGTAGCCATATCCTATTCTTTAAAATGCATAATACACTAAATTACTAAATAAAACACAGTTGGCTAAACCCCAAAATAGCTTACCACCAAATTTCTGCCACTGGCATTATTCCTATGTTCGCACAAATAGATACCCTGCCATATTCCTAAATTCAATTTCCCATTGCTAATGGGTATCTGTACGGAAGCCCCCATCAAGGAGGATTTTATATGCGCGGGCATGTCGTCCGAACCTTCATAATCGTGAAGATAATAAGGGGCATTTTCCGGAACCATGATATTCATATGGCTTTCAAAATCTGACCTAACGGTGGAATCCGCATTTTCATTTATGGTCAAGCTTGCTGAAGTATGCTTTATGAACACTTGTAACATGCCCGTTTGAATCCTTTTTATATGTGGAAGGTGTTCCAGTATGGTGTCCGTAATTAAATGGAAGCCCCTGTTATAAGCCCTTAAACGTAATTCTTTCTGGTAAAACAGCATAACAATTGGTATTTGGAATTTATTCAAATTTCGATAAATATTAAGAAATGTGAAACTTTATGTAAGAAGGCCATTAATTAGGACAATATCAAATACCTTTGCAGCTTAATTTATTTGAATGGATTTATCAAAGGTAAAAATGGTAGTCACCGATATGGATGGCACCCTATTGAACTCCAAGCATGAGGTAAGTAGCAAATTCTTCCTATTATTTGAAGAATTAAAAAAAAGGGACATAAAGTTTGTGGCGGCCAGTGGGCGGCAATATAACAGTATTGTGGACAAATTGGATGCCATTAAAGATGATATCATAGTTGTGGCAGAAAATGGAGCTTTTGTAAAAAGGCAGGAGCAGGAATTGCTGGCTACCCCATTGAACTACACTACTATTAAGAATACCATAGAACTATTAAAGAATGTTGAGGGCATACATCCTGTCCTATGCGGAAAAAACAACGCCTATATCAATGGAAATTCCGATGATTTTGTAAACAAATTAAGGGAGTACTATTCCGAGTTTAGCATCTTAAATGACATTGCCTCTTATGATGGTGAAGTCTTAAAAATAGCCATTTACCATTTTGAAAGTTCGGAAAAGTATATTTATCCTTTGGTAAATCATTTGGAGTCCGAATTAAAAGTCAAAGTATCTGGAGAGAATTGGTTGGATATTTCCCATATGAATGCCAACAAAGGATATGCACTGCAACATATTCAAGAGAAATTCGGAATAAGTAGACAGGAGACCATGGTTTTCGGAGATTATAATAATGACCTGGAAATGTTGGCAATGGCCGATTTTAGTTTCGCTATGGCCAATGCACATCCCAATGTGTTTGAAGCCGCCAACTACCGAGCCGATAGTAATGATAATAATGGAGTGGAAAAGATTTTGGAATTAATGCTTTCGCAAACGTAATATTTACTACCAATTATTGATCCGTACCCAATAAGGAACTAGGTAGGTATCCCATGTTTTTTTTGAATGCCACGGTAAAATGTTGTGGGTTGGAATACCCTACTTCATAAGAAGCTTGGGCAATAGTATATTTATCCTCAAGAATAAGAGCTTTGGCCTTTTGCATTCGCAAACTGGTTATAAACTTAAAAATAGTAGTATTGTGGACCTTCTTAAAGTAGCTTTTTAATTTTGTAGTATTATATCCAGCTACAGCCGACAATTCCTTAATAGTCAATGGTTTCTTTAAATGGGTCTCTATATAGCTAACCAAATTTTCAATAGTTTCATAATCCGATGTTGATAAAGACACCTCCTTGTTCCTCACAATTTGTGTTTCTTGCCCCAAAAATAAATCAATAAGCAACAATCTAATTTTAGATTCCAGATAATTGACCTTGGCATTGCTATTTAAATTGCAATTTAATATCTCGCTAACCGCTATATGTAACGGCAAGGTTATCGGCTTCGCACTATTCCAAAAACCAAGAGTAGGACCTAAAACGAACATGTTGCTATCCACATTATACTCCTTCCCCAACAGTTCTTCAAGATACTCTCCCTTGAAAAATATTTCCAGGGCCACATAATTATGCCCACTAAGTTTCTGGTCAATAACATCCGGGGACCAGTGAACAATGTTATATGAACCTGAAGGAATAACCAAATTAAGAGAATCCTTACGGCGCGTGCACTCATAGGAGCCTTGCAATACAAAATGAATCCCGATATACGAATCCTGACCTGTTACCTCTTCCACAAATTCATCAACCAAAGACAATTTACGTATTAGGATCATAGCCTTGTCCATTCTAATTTCTTCTTGCCACCCCCCTATCTTGCCCTGAAGTTGATCCGAGATGAAAGCACTAGCAGATTTTTCCAATACAATTTGATCTACGCCACTATTGGTGAGAGTACACCTTCTTAAATTCCAAAGTCCAGTACTCGGTACTTCTTTATTCGTTATTAATAATTCCTTTCTCGTTATTCCCAACTGAAAACATAATTTAGATTTGCAAAGTTATTTATTTAGACTAAATCTTAATAAAAATAACTAATTATTTAATGAAAAGATTACTACAATTTTTATTTATGGTCATAGCCTGGTCTACACAAGGCCAAAAAACGTCGGGTATAATTGCGGGTAAAGTAAGTGATGCCACCGGAAAGCCTCTAGCTTATGCCAGCATATTGTTGGAAGAATTAAAGCTTGGCGTTCTTACGGACGACAATGGGAAGTACTCCATCAGAAAGGTACCCCAAGGAAAGCACAAGGTTTTGGTTTCCTTTCTAGGTTACGGTACCCGCTCTATGAATATTGAGGTAAATAAAGACAGCCTTTACATTACCCTTGATTTTACATTAGAAGAGGCACAAGAAAACCTGGACGAAGTAACAGTTAACGGAAAAACCAAAGAGACTGAGTTGGAGACAGAAGGCTTTGCCGTAAACGCCGTTAAAACCAAAGAAGCCAGTTTAAGGAACATTCAAACAAACGAATTATTAAACACTACAGTTGGTGTAAAAATTCGCCAAAATGGAGGTTTAGGTTCTGATGTGAGCTATAGTTTAAATGGATTGTCAGGAAACTCGGTGCGAATTTTCATAGACGGAATTCCTATCTCTACCTATGGTAATTCATTTAATCTAAACAGTATACCCCCTTCCATGATCAAACAAATTGAAGTTTACAAAGGGGTGGTTCCGGGACATTTAGCAGACGATGCCTTGGGAGGAGCTATAAATATAATGCTTCATAATGATGCCAAAACTAATTTCAATGCCTCCATTTCCTACGGATCGTTCAACACCTTACAAGCCAGTGTTAACGGATTGTATCGCTTGGAAAAATCAGGATTTACGGTTAAAGCCTCCCTTTTTCACAACTATTCTGACAATGATTATAACGTTTCGGGCAGAAGTGTTGTAGTTACAGGTTTAGGAGGAGTACAAACCCCAATTACAGCCAAAAGGTTTAACGATGCCTATAGATCTACTGGTGGTATGGCACAAATAGGCTATACTGATGTAAAATGGGCCGACCAATTTTTTATTGGCATTACGGGTTCAGATGACTACAAAGAAGTACAGCACGGAGCCTTTATGACTATTACCCCATATAAAGATAGATTCTTGGAATCTGATGCCATATTAGGAAGTATAAATTATCAAAAGAAAAATCTTTTTACAAAAGGACTCGATGTAAATATAAACGGGCAGATTGGCAAAAGAAATCGGGCTGTTAATGATACGGTTGCCTGGGCCTATAGTTGGAACGGAGAAAGGGCCATTGATTTTAGAGGTGATGAATACCAATACACTTGGGGTTCCCAACAAGAAGGAGGCCCCACCCTGGCTAAGATCAAAAGAAACGTAGCATCAATCAGAACAGGAATGTCCTTTGCCGTTAATGACCATCATAAAATGTTATTGAACCATGTTTACAGCGGAATTGACAGGGAAGACAGTGATGCTTTAAGGTCTGTCTTGGAAAACACATTTCAAGGAACCAGGGACTTGCACAAAAACATTTATTCCTTAACCTATGAGCTAACTGCCTTTGACGAAAAATTAAAAGCCAGTTTATTTGGAAAGCATTATCAGCAAAAAACAACTAGTGTTGACCCGGCCATAGAACAGGATGCCAACGGGAACGATGTGGTAGTAAATGAAGTTGTTTCCAGTAATAAAAATTATGACGGATATGGCTTTGCAACTTCTTATGCTTTTATTCCCAATATTACCCTTTTAGCATCCGCAGAAAAAGCTATCCGACTACCAAACGAAACTGAGATATTTGGAAATGACGGAGATAACGTAGTAGCCAATTCAAGCATTGATCCTGAAAGCAGCAACAACTACAACTTAGGATTCAGATTGGGGTCTTTTAACATCAGAAGGCATGATTTTACCATTTCAACCAATGTTTTTACACGAAACATTAAAGATAGGATTGGATTACCAATTGAAACATCCTTGAATGTTGATGATGAATTAATTGTGTATGTAAATCAAGGTAGCGGTACGTCCAAAGGAATAGATGCCCAACTAAATTACACCTACAACAGTAATTTCGGACTTAATTTTAATATATCCCGATTCGATTTAAAAATTGTAAATCAAGGCATAGAAATAGACGTTCCCAATACACCATTTTTTACCATGAATGGGAGTTTGCGCTATTCATTAAAAGACCTAATTCAGAAAAAATCGCGCTTAAACCTATTCTACACCATGTACTTTACGGGAGAGTTTTCATTCTTAACCTCTCAAGGGTCCAACACTGTAGGGGATGAATTTTTTAAAGTCCCACAGCAATTGGCACAGGATTTCGGGCTCAGTTACGTCTTCCCAAACAATAGGTTGGTGATGAGTTTTGACATCAAAAATATATTCGACAAACCTGTATATGATAATTTATCAGTTCAAAAACCAGGAAGAGCTTTTTACCTGAAATTAAATTACACAATCAATAAATTTTAACCATTTAAATATAATCGAAAATGACACGTACTTTTTTAAATTTTAAAACCTTGACCATCACTATACTAACTATAGGTTTAATGGTCGCATGCAGTAGCGATGAGATCAGTGAAAATCCAGACCCAACAGATCCAGATCCAAGTGAAGACTCCAGATGGATTACTATTGCCGCAGCCAAAATGGGAGATGCCCCGGGAGACGGAAACGGGGGAACTCTAATATATTCTGTAAGTAGTGAAGATGCCAAAGATCCTACCAATTCTATTGAACCTTTTGAAAATGGATTTATAGCTCCTTCCAACAGGACCGCCAGATTGCAATCTTCTGAAGATGGCAACACTATATTTAATATTAGCTACGCAGGGGATACAGGTGGAAACTATACCAAATATTCTGTGGAAGGTGGTCAAACCTTCACACAATCAGGTTCATCGGTAAGTATTGCTCCGTACGTTGGAACTGCTCCAAGATGGATAAAATTGTTTGATGGTGATAAAACGGGAGCTGCTGTATATGTATCAACAGAACATCAATTTGATGAAAGTGATATTTATACCCGAACCGAAGCCACTATTGGTGTTGTGACTTTGGATTTGGTAAATTCTGCGATAAAAGAATTCCAGGAACACAGTGTAGCTTTGAGCGCAGAAGAAGAAGCAAACGGTTATTATATCTCTAGAATAGATATGCCCGTTCTAAATGCAACCGGAGATAAATTATATATTGGCGCACGTTTAAGCAAGGTTGACCCCGCCACTGCAGAAAGTGACAGTGATTATGAAATTTTGGGTTCTAAAACCATTGTATTGGATTACCCTTCTTTATTAAACCCAACCGTTATTACATCTACCGTAGGCCATGGAAACACCAATGGTTACCGCAGCATCAATGCTTTCCTTTATAACGGAAGTGTTTATCAGGCTAACCAAAGTGACCCAGAAGGGTCTCACATCTTAAAAATTGATGCCAACAACGAATATGACAATTCTTATGAATTCAATTTAGACGCTGCCTTAGGTGTAGAAGATGCATACATTCTTGCATGGAGACCTGCTGGAAACGGAAAAGCCGTTATAGCATACAGACATGCAGGATCTGCAGAAGGTTTAGCTGGTGCCCAAGGATTTTTTGCACTTGCGGATTTAAACGCAAAAACAGCTCAAAAAATTGATGCCATTCCCTATGATCCTGACTTTTACTTATTTCAATACCAAGGTTTTGTTGTTGATGGAACAGAAATATACCTAACTCAAGGAGCTGTAGGGCAAAACGGTAATATTTACATTATCGATACAGAAACAGGTAATGTAACCAAAGGCGCCGAGTTGGTGAACGTAACCGGAAGTCACTTTATAGGTGTGTTTTAAAATCAAAGGAGTGTTATCAGATAAATAAAAGTCATCAAAACATACCTCCTGCAATAAGTGATGTTTACCTATCTCTTTTTTTTAAAATTCCAATTTACCTCAAGATTTGAAATAAGGAAATTTTAAAAAATTAGAGGTGGATACCACCTATATCACCATTAAATAACAAATGGTAAAAACAAAAAAAACTGTTGTACAAGCTATAAACTTTTACAACAGTTTTTTTGTTCATAGTTCATACCAAACCTACTGCAATAAAGATCATCACTAGGTTTTTTGTTTCTTTTTCTGGGCAGCCGGAAACAATACATTGTTTAGAATAAGTCGGTAACCGGGAGAGGTAGGATGCAGTTCCAATTCTGTCTTGGGATCCCCTACCCTGTGCTGATAGTCCTCCGGATCGTGCCCCCCGTAAAAAGTAAAGAATCCCTTTCCTTTAATTCCGTGAATATATCTGGCCTCCCCATTAATTTTATTTTCCCCCAATACCAGGACGGTAGGCTTAATCTCTTCCCTGGCAAAAGCGGTAGTCTGCCCCATAAACCCCTTGACCAGGGCCGTATGGTTCTGACATAACATTGTAGGAACAGGGTCCCATTTCGCCGAGAAATCCATTAAAGAAAAATAATCCGATTCCTTGGGCACATTACCCCTTCTCATCGTCATATCTATGGAAGAAAATTCATATTGAAGCGGATTGCGCTCCAAAATAAAATTGGTAAAGGCAAAAGTTTTCCCATAGTCCAGCTTAGCTTGATAATTTGCGTCAGATGGATCACCATCGAACATGGGCTCGCATATATCCACCTCGTCCGCAGCCAAGGCTATATCAAAACTATCGGTGGCAGAGCACATAGCAAACATAAACCCTCCCCCTATAACGTAATTTCTTATTTTCAGTGCTACAGCCCGCTTTTCCTCCGAAACTTTATTGAACCCTAATTTTATTGCCAATGCTTCCGCCTGCTGCTTACCTTCTATATACCAAGGAGCCGCCCTATAGGCCCCATAAAATTTCCCGTATTGCCCTGTAAAGTCTTCATGGTGCAAGTGCAGCCAATCATAGAGCACCAATTTATCGTCCAAAACTTCCTCATCATAAATTTGATCATAAGGAATTTCGGCGTAGGTAAGTACCATGGTAACAGCATCGTCCCAAGGTGAATTATCCTTCGGGGAATAAACTGCAATTTTGGGGGCCTTCTCCAAAATTACCGCTTCTTGGTTCTGCGAAGGACTTGCAATTTCTTCCAAAATAATTTGGGTCTGGGAATCCGATACAATCTCAAAAGTCACTCCCCTTATCTGACATTCCCTACGAATATTCTCGCCATCGGGCAACAAAAAAGACCCGCCCCTATAGTTTAGCAGCCATTGTACCTTTTGTTGTTTGGTCAATACCCAATAGGTAATACCGTAAGCCTTTAGATGGTTTTTCTGACTTTCAGCGTCCATAGGAATAAGAATGGATGTGGCTGAAATTTCCATTATAGAAAATAGAATAAATAAAAGGGAAAAAAAACTCTTTTGCATGTACCAATATCTAATGAGCATCTTATCAAAGATACTGGAAAATTGAGGTATCAGTTTTGAAATAGGGTTAAAATTTTCAAAATAGCCTATTGCTTAGAGAAAAGTAAAAGCAACTTTTTGCAACCTAATTGCCAAATAGTCAAAAGAATAGGTTTTAAGAAGAACTAATTTACCCCCTTTAAAAAGGTACATCATTATCATCCTGCATGGAATCATCGTTCATGGAACTGCCAAAGGCTTCGTTGGCATTGGGAAGGTTTTTTGTGATGAAGGGGTTATCATCATCCGCATTCATTTTCGATTGAAATTCAAAGGGAGAATCAAAATCATCCAAGTTGTCAAATTTACCTAAATGCCCAAGGAACTTAAGACGGATATTTTCCAAACCACCATTTCTGTGCTTTGCCACAATAAATTCGGCTTGTCCTGCAGTTGGCGAGCGTTCTTCATCATCCCATTCATCAATCTTATAATATTCAGGTCTATAGATAAAGGAAACAATATCCGCATCCTGCTCAATTGCCCCGGACTCCCTCAAATCCGATAAAATTGGTCTTTTACTACCGCCCCTGGTCTCAACGGCACGTGATAACTGGGAAAGTGCTATGACAGGAACGTTCAATTCCTTGGCCAAGGCCTTTAAGTTTCTGGATATGGTTGATATCTCCTGTTCACGGTTTCCACCTTTTTGACTTCCTCCCGCGGTCATCAACTGCAAATAATCAATAATGATCATCTTAATATCGTGCTGTGAAGCCAAACGCCTGGCCTTTGCTCTAAGGTCGAAAATAGAAAGCGAAGGGGTATCATCAATAAATAAGGGTGCAGTCTCCAAGGCCTTTACCTTTACGTTCAACTGTTCCCATTCATGCTTCTCCAATCTTCCTGTTCTCAATTTCTCTGAAGACAGGCCCGTCTCCGAGGATATCAATCTGGTAATCAATTGAACTGAAGACATTTCAAGTGAAAAGAAGGCCACTCCAATATTGGAGTTTACCGCAATATTTCTGGCCATGGACAGGGTAAGGGCTGTTTTACCCATACCTGGACGGGCTGCCACGATAACCAAGTCACTCGGTTGCCATCCCGAAGTTAGCTTGTCCAATTTGTCGAAACCAGATGGAATACCGCTAAGCCCTTCCTTACCTGCAATTTCCTCAATTCTCTTCTTAGCCTGTATCACCAAATTCTGGGCGGTTTCGGCAGAACGCTTTAAGTTCCCCTGAGTAACGTCGTACAATTTGGATTCAGCAGTGTCCAATAAGTCGAACACATCGGTAGAATCCTCATAGGCTTCTTCGATTATTTCATTTGAAATCTTGATAAGACTACGCTGGATAAATTTCTGAAGGATAATACGCGCATGAAACTCAATATGTGCGGAAGAAGCTACTTTTTGGGTTAATTTTATAAGATAAAAATCGCCTCCGGCACTCTCCAACCTACCATCCTTCTTCAATTGGGACGAAACGGTTAATAAATCTACCGGTTCAGAATTTTCAAACAACTTAAAAATAGCTTCATAGATATATCTATGGGCATCCTTGTAAAAGACTTCAGGATGCAGTATATCTATAACTTCATCGACCCCCTTCTTATCAATCATCATTGCCCCAAGTACAACTTCCTCTAAATCAATAGCTTGAGGAGGTATTTTACCCTTCTCAAGGCTAATGATGGTCGACTTGTCTATTCGATGACCAATAATGGGGTTTGTTTTTTCCATGAGTGCTAAATTATATAAATAAGAATTAAAAAGAGATTTGGGATATTAACAGTTGTTCAACAATGTACCTGTTGATAAGTTACAAAATTTGTTCATAAGCAAAAAAAAACCGGAGAATTTCCGCTCCAGTTTTTTCTACCTTGACAAAAAGGGTTATTATCCATTAAATACACCCATATTGGCATATTTATCCATTCGGTTTTTTACCAATTCTTTTGGTGATAACTTTTTTAATTCCTCATAATGCGAAGAAATTTTATTTTTTACGATCTCAAAAGTCTTATCCCTGTTGGCATGGGCACCACCTACCGGTTCACGAACAATCTCGTCTATCAACTTCATTTTCTTCATGTCCGTTGCTGTAAGCTTTAAGGCCTCTGCCGCAATTTCCTTGTACTCCCAACTTCTCCAAAGAATAGAAGAGCAGGATTCTGGCGAAATAACGGAGTACCAGGTATTTTCCAACATCAATACCTTATCCCCAACACCAATTCCCAATGCACCTCCAGAAGCACCTTCGCCAATAATTACCACGATAATGGGAACTTTCAATCGGGTCATTTCCAAAATATTCCTTGCAATTGCCTCTCCTTGGCCTCTTTCTTCTGCCTCAATCCCAGGATATGCTCCTGGAGTATCTATTAAGCAAACTACCGGAATACCAAATTTTTCGGCAGACTTCATTAAGCGCAATGCTTTTCTGTACCCTTCAGGGTTGGCCATCCCGAAATTTCTTAATTGCCTTGTTTTGGTATTATAACCTTTCTGTTGACCAACGAACATATAACTCTGATCTCCTATTTTACCAAGACCACCGATCATTGCCTTGTCATCCTTGACATTGCGATCTCCATGCAATTCCAAAAAGGTTTCCCCACAAATGGCCCTTATATAATCTAAGGTATAGGGTCTGTTAGGATGCCTGGACAATTGCACCCTTTGCCATGCGGTAAGATTCTTATATATTTCCTTACGGGTCTCAACGAGTTTTTTCTCTATTTGTTTACAAGTTTCAGAAACATCAACTTCACTCTCTTCTCCGATTATCATGCACTTATCCAATTGCTCTTCCAGCTCTTTAATTGGCAGTTCAAAATCTAAATACTCCATAGGTTTATAGGTTTAGCTCTTTACAACTAGCAAATATAAAACTTTAATGGGAAGGTAACCCATTAGTAGTTTTTTTTAATTTTTTTCTATTTTTCAAAATCCCGTTGGCGACCACGGTAGTCAAGATCAAAAGTGCTCCCACATAAAAAAGCGGATTCAATTTTTCGCTTTCCCCAAGAAGAAGAAAGGCCAATATTATCCCATATACGGGTTCCAAGTTAATTGTCAACATTACGGTATAGGGAGAAATATATTTCAAAATCTTTACGGAAGCAATGAAGGCATAAGCCGTACAGACTGAAGCAAGTATAAATATATACATCCAATCATTAACGGACAACTGAAAAAACTTTTGGTCGAAACTACCGGAAAATACCAGATATATGGACAAAAACAGGACACCGCTTCCCAATTCATAAAACGATATAACAGACGGTCTTTGCTCTTGCGTTAATTTACCATTGATCAAGGAAAAAGTGGCAGATAAAAAGGAGGACACCAATGCCAATAGTATTCCATTTAAAAAACCCGTCTCCACCCTAAACATTATATATAGGCCTAGCATAACGATCAGCCCAAAAACCAATTCATAACCTACCATTTTCCGGCCATACCAAAAAGGTTCCAACAGGGCCGTAAAAAATGCGCCCGTAGACATTGTTGCCAGGGCAATGGACACATTGGATACTTTGATGGCCATAAAAAAGGTGACCCAATGCAAGGATACCACGATTCCACCCAAAATAAGCATCAGCAGGGTTTTTGGAGATACCTTCAACTGAAATTTCCTTATAAACATATAGGCTAAAATGATCAAGGAAGCCATCAACATACGATACCATACCAAAGGAAGGGCGTCAATAGTTATGAGCTTGCCAATGACCGCCGTAAAGCCCCAGACAAAAACTATAAAATGTAGGTGAAGATAATTATTGAGCTTAACGTTTGGCATTCTGCAACAAATAAAAAGCTATGGCCCCGAACATAACATTGGGAATAATCACAGCCCATAGGGGCGAAAATCCAGATTGTTCAGCGAGAGTCCCGAAAACCTTATCAAAAAAGATGTATATAAATGCCACCCCAATGCCGAAGGCCAAATTAACCCCCATACCGCCACGTCTCTTTACGGAGGAGACAGCCACAGCAATAATGGTAAGGATAAAGGCGGCTATGGGCAGGGCCCAACGCTTATACTTTACCAACACATAACTATTTATATTGGACGCGCCCTTTTTTCTTTGCACTTCTATAAACTTTTCCAGTTCAAACATATTCTTGGTTTCGGCTATATAGGAAACCGGAGTGAGGTCATCTATCTTAAAGTCGAAAATAGTATCCAATCTGCGTTTTGTCTCTACAATCTCCTTACCGTTTCCCAATTTTCTCTTTTCATAGGAAGTAAGTCGATAGACCGTATCTTTTTCTATCCAACGGATGTTGGCAGCAGATATCTTAAAATCCAAGGTGTTCTGTTCGTTGAAACGCTCCATGGTGAAGTTATACCCTATCTGTCTGGCAGGATCAAAACTGCTGACATAGATATAATCACTTTCGTTCAACTGGTTAAAAATATTGGTAGTTACCCTATCCTGTTTACCTTTCTTTAAATATTTAAACTTAAATTCGTTGTACCCCACACTTGCCGGAGGCACAATAAACATGTTCATAAAGAACATGATTATAGCTATAATAGATGCGCCAATAAGATATGGCCGTAAAAATCGCCCATAAGAAACCCCCGAACTTAATATCGCTACAATTTCAGTATTGTTCGCCAATTTGGAGGTAAAGAAGATTACGGACAGGAAAAGGAAAATTGGGAACAAGAGGTTTCCGATGACCAATGTAAAATTCCAGTAATACATTACAATTTCCGCCAGTGGAACCTCATTATCGATCATTTTTCCGATCTGCTCTGCCAAGTTTGCCATTATCCCAATAGGGATAAATAGCAACAACATCACAAAGAAGGTTGCCAGATATCTCTTTAGAATATATTTATCAATTATGCTCAGCACCTAGAGTCTTTTATCCATTTGTTTTACCATTACAGATTTCCATTCATAGAAATCCCCTGCTAAAATATGTCTTCTTGCCTCACGAACCAACCACAAATAAAATCCCAAATTGTGAATGGTAGCGATTTGTTTTCCCAAATACTCGTTCGCAGCGAACAAGTGCCTTAGATAGGCCTTGGAATATTCATGGTCTACAAAGGTAGTTCCCATCTCGTCCAAAGGGGAAAAATCGTCTTCCCACTTCTTATTTTTTATATTGATAGTGCCATGTGCCGTAAACAGCATTCCATTTCTAGCATTTCTGGTAGGCATCACACAATCGAACATATCTATCCCCAAGGCAATATTCTCTAAAATATTGATGGGGGTACCCACTCCCATTAAATATCTGGGCTTATCTTCTGGCAGTATTTCGCAGACCACCTCTGTCATTGCATACATTTCCTCCGCAGGTTCCCCTACGGAAAGTCCGCCAATGGCATTACCTTCGGCCCCTACCCCCGCAATATATTCGGCCGATTGCCTCCTAAGGTCCTTATAGGTAGACCCTTGGACAATTGGAAAAAAGGTTTGTTCATAATCGTAGGCAAAAGGAGTTTTTTCCAAATGCTTTATACAGCGCTCCAACCACCTATGGGTCATGTGCATGGATCTTTTCGCGTAATTATAATCGCACGGATATGGAGTACATTCGTCAAATGCCATAATAATATCTGCACCTATGACACGTTGAATCTCCATAACATTCTCTGGGGTAAACACATGGTAGGAACCATCAATATGGGATTTAAACTTAACCCCTTCTTCCTTTATCTTTCTGTTATCCGATAAGGAATAGACTTGGTAGCCCCCGCTATCCGTTAAGATATTTCGGTCCCAATTCATAAACTTATGAAGACCGCCAGCTTGTTTCAGTATTTCCGTTTTAGGCCTTAAATACAAATGGTATGTATTACCCAAAATAATGTCCGGATTTATCTCCTCCCTCAATTCCTTTTGGTGTACCCCTTTTACTGAAGCTACTGTACCAACAGGCATAAAAATGGGAGTTTCTATCTTGCCGTGGTCCGTAATAATCTCTGCCGCCCTGGCTTTAGTCCTTGAGTCTGAATGTTGTAAGGTAAATTTCAAAAAAATCTATTTAAAGCCGCAAATATAGTCAACTCAAAGCCATTAAATCCTTAACAAAAAAATAAAGTTCTGTTATTGGCCATGATAGTTGATAAAATATTATAATTCCTGCTTGTGTACCCAAAAGATTGCCATTACTTTTGAAAAGTTTAAAAAATATAGATAAAATGCCAAAACTTCAAGAATTACAAGATTTGACCGTTCAGGTTCGCAGGGACATTCTAAGAATGGTTCATAAGGTAAACTCAGGGCATCCAGGAGGTTCCTTGGGCTGTACTGAATTTATTGTTTCCCTTTACAATGAAATCATGGAGCTTAAGGGCGGATTTGATATGGACGGAAAAGGAGAGGATCTTTTCTTTTTATCCAATGGTCACATATCCCCTGTTTTCTACAGTGTTCTGGCAAGAAAAGGATACTTTCCAGTTGATGAATTAAATACCTTTAGATTAATAGATTCGCGTTTACAAGGCCATCCTACTACTCACGAAGGTTTGCCTGGTGTACGAATCGCGTCAGGTTCATTGGGACAGGGCATGTCCGTGGCCTTAGGTGCTGCACAGGCCAAAAAGCTCAACAAAGATTCCAAACTGGTCTATACCCTTCACGGTGATGGCGAGTTACAGGAAGGCCAAAATTGGGAAGCCATTATGTATGCCGCTGGTAAGAAAGTGGACAACATTATTGCCACCATAGATTATAACGGCCAACAGATAGACGGGGCTACGGAGGATGTACTTCCTATGGGAGACCTAAAGAAAAAATTTGAAGCTTTTGGATGGGATGTCTTGGACATAAAGGAAGGAAATGATCTGGAAGCCGTTATAAAAGGGATGAAAGAAGCCAAAAGTAGGACCGGAAAAGGAAAACCGGTATGTGTACTATTGCACACCATAATGGGACACGGAGTAGATTTTATGATGTACACCCACGCATGGCACGGTAAGGCTCCCAACGACGAGCAATTGGCGACCGCTTTGGCGCAGAACCCAGAAACCTTAGGGGATTACTAATCCACAACCTTTTCCAAAAAAATTAAAGAAAATACAGATGAAAAAATATATAGATCAAGGTAAGAATGACACAAGAAGTGGTTTTGGTGCGGGACTGGCCGAATTGGGCAGGACCAACCCCAATGTAGTTGCTTTGTGCGCTGATTTGGTAGGATCCCTTAAGATGGAGAAATTTATAGAGGAAAATCCCGAGCGTTTCTTCCAAATAGGTATTGCCGAAGCCAATATGATGGGTATTGCCGCAGGACTTACCATAGGTGGAAAAATTCCCTTTACCGGAACTTTTGCCAACTTTTCAACTGGAAGGGTCTATGATCAAATAAGACAATCTATCGCTTATTCCGATAAGAACGTAAAAATCTGTGCTTCCCATGCGGGGGTTACCCTAGGTGAAGACGGTGCTACACACCAAATATTGGAAGATTTGGGATTGATGAAGATGTTGCCCGGAATGACCGTCATCAACACTTGTGACTACAATCAGACAAAGGCCGCCACCATTGCAATAGCAGAACATCAAGGTCCTGTTTATCTAAGGTTTGGACGACCAAAAGTGGCCAACTTTACCCCTGTTGACCAAAAATTTGAAATAGGCAAAGCCGTTATGCTGAATGAGGGAACGGATGTTACTATAGTTGCCACAGGTCACTTGGTATGGGAAGCCTTGATAGCAGCCGAGAATTTAGAAAAACAAGGCATATCCGCCGAAGTAATAAACATACATACCATTAAGCCTCTTGACGGGGAAGCTGTGTTAAAATCTGTTAAAAAAACAGGTTGCATAGTTACTGCGGAAGAACATAATTATTTAGGTGGACTTGGTGAAAGTATCTCCGGATTCCTAGCTACCACGCACCCCACACCCCAAGAATTTGTTGCTACCAAAGATACTTTTGGGGAAAGTGGCACACCTGAACAATTAATGGATAAATACGGATTAAACAATAAAGCTATAGAGAACGCCGTTGTGAGTGTGTTAAAAAGAAAATAATCAAATCCCTTTTAGGGAGATGATGATTCTTAACATGGATAATGGTGAATACTATGGAACAGAATTCAATTAAACTGCTAAAAACCTACCAGCAATAAAGGTAGAATTTAGCGGTTTTTTTGTGCCATTAACTCAGCCTTTTCGTGTCAAGATAATTTCTTTTTAGGTTAAACAATTAAAAAAGTTGTGCCTAAAATTGCACAATGTATTCTAATTTTAAAAGAACACAGTATGATGAAGAAAACAGTTTTATTAGCAGCTATTGCTTTAATGGGCATAACTGCACACGCGCAAAAAGGTTCAGGATTCGGCATCAAAGGCGGACTTAACTATGGCGCTAATGGTGATTATTTTGAATCCGCTGAAAACGCCTACAAAGATCCTAAAGGAAATGTGGGATACCACATTGGAGTCTTTGGCACCATCGGGGATAAAATTTACCTGAGACCTGAATTGGTATACACCAAAACAAAATCAGACTATGAAAATAATAGTTTGAACATGAGCAAACTAGATCTTCCTGTTCTATTGGGTATCAATATCATAGGCCCACTTAACGTTTTTGCCGGACCAGCGTTTCAATATATTTTGGATACAGATTATGAAGGAATTACAATAAGTGACGCTGAAAATGATTTTACTGTAGGCCTAAACATCGGTGCCGGACTTTCTTTTGGCAAGTTTGGAATAGACCTAAGATATGAAAGAGGTTTTAGCGAAAATGAAGTAACCGTTATTTCCAACAATGGGGTTACTCCAGGCGACAGAATTGACACTAGGCCGGACCAATTAATTTTGAGCTTGGCCCTAAAACTTTAGTAGCACTTTAAATACAGAAACTAAAAATGCCCCCGCAGTTACGGGGGCATTTTTTATTTGGTAACCTATTAGATCAACCTCAAATATTTTTGTCCAAATAATCGGGAATACCATCATCATTAGCGTCACCCAATTCATCTTTGGTAAGGATACCATCCCCATCGTCATCCGTGTCCAAATAATTTGGAAGTCCATCCTCATCGGTATCATCATTAAAAAGATTACCGTCCCCATCCAAATCTTCAAGAATAGTACTTACTCCGTCCCGATCATGATCCGCTGTATTGGTAGCCAATAGGTTTACTTCAAACATTAAAGGTGCATAGGTTGCTCCCGGTGCACTTCCGCTGAAATAAGCAATACCTGAGGGCATAAAAATTAAACCTACCCCACTTCCGGTCACGGTAAAGGTACCATCGCCATTTTCAATTATATCGCCCCCCGACTTAAATTTGGGCATTCCCTCCTTAAATCCTTTTATTACCCCAGAATTACCTGAAATTCCGGAGCCCTGCATATCGAACCAGACAGGGGATCCCTGTCTGCTATCAAAAATTGTCCCATCCAAGCGCATACCCTGGTACTTTAAATATACAGAATCTACAGGGGTAGGATTTTCACCTGTTCCTTCCCTGGCCACTATATAATACAAGGTATGTGGAATATCAACTTCTTCAGCATCCAATCCCAAATCACTGGAAGATACGTTTATCACTTGGGTTAAGGCATCTTCGAAAAGGGATTTCTTGTCCGCATTCGCTCCAGCTATGGTATCGATTCTAATTCTTAGGTCGAAACCTTCATCAATTGGTTCCTCAAAATCTTCATAGTTATAAAAATGAGTTTTTAAATATGCTTGGATTTCAGCATCATTTTCCACTATAACCTCACTTAGCAGTCTGGGAGGAATCACTTCAAAATCATCCCCATCGTCCTTTTTACAGGACCAGATAGTCAAAAAAATTACAGCAACTACCAGAAATCTCTTTATATTCATCAGTTTATTTTTATTGTCTTTTAATTACAGGATGCAGCCTCAGGATTATGATCTTAACCATATCGGCTTCATTGATTTCTTAATTAAAGGCCGCAAGATACAATTTTCAACTATTTTTGTAGAGGACGTTAACAAAGATTTTCAATAGTTTATGCGAATTGATAAATACCTATGGAGTACCCGCTATTTTAAAACGCGAAACATAGCTACGGAGGCTTGTAAAAAGGGACATATAAGAATCAATGATCAGGTGGTAAAACCATCAAGGGAAGTATATCCCTTGGATAAAGTTGTTGTAAGGAAAAACCAGATCAACTATGAGTTTACCGTACTGGATGTTCCCGAGAGCAGAGTGGGTGCCAAATTAGTGGACATCTACCGAAAGGATACCACTCCCAAGGAAGCCTTTGAACACAATGAGCTGTTAAAATTTTCCAAGGATTATTATCGGAAAAAGGGTACTGGAAGACCTACAAAAAAAGACAGAAGGGATATAGATGGATACTTGGATGAAGAAGCTGAATAAAGATTATTGGGAACAAAAGTATGAGAATGGAGATATGGGATGGGACATAGGTTACATTTCCACCCCTCTAAAGGAATATATAGACCAGCTTACAGATAAAGACTTAAAAATCCTAATTCCAGGTGCAGGCAATGCTCACGAGCTCCTTTATCTAGTGGAGAAAGGCTTTTCCAATGTTTTTGTTATAGATATTGCCAGACAGCCATTGGAGAATATAAAAAAAAATATTCCCAATTTTCCGGAGCATCAACTACTGGAAGGCAATTTTTTTGATTTGGCTTTAAATAATTTTGATTTGATACTGGAACAAACTTTTTTTTGTGCCTTGGATCCAAGTTTAAGGCTAGATTATGCAAAGAAAATGAAGCAACTGCTAAAACCGAACGGCAAACTGGCCGGGCTACTGTTTAATTTCCCCTTAACGGAATCCGGACCGCCTTTTGGAGGTAGCCTTACCGAATATAAGTCCCTTTTTCAAGAGCATTTTAAAATCAAGACTCTGGAAACCGCTCACAATTCTATAAAACCGAGAGCGGATAAGGAACTCTTTTTTATATTTGAATCTAAATAAAAACGACTATGTCCAATAGAATTTTATCCCATGAGCAAATACAGCATAAAATAAAGCGCATTGCTTACCAGATTTATGAGACCAACGTTGATGAACCCGAAATTATCATTGCCGGGATTGAAGGAGGGGGATTAAACTTTGCCAAAAAGATACAGGCCGTACTTCAGAAGATTACCCAAGCCAACATTGTTTTGTGCAAAGTAATTATGGACAAGTCCAACCCTTTGGCCAGTGGCGTAAAGACTTCCCTTCCCGAATCGGAATACACCAATAAATCTGTGGTCTTGGTAGACGATGTACTCAATTCCGGAACAACTCTGATTTACGGAGTTCATCATTTTCTACGCGTACCTTTAAAACAACTCAAAACTGCTGTATTGGTGAACCGGAATCATAAGAAATACCCTGTGAAGGCAGATTATAAAGGCATATCACTTTCCACATCACTTCAAGAACACATCAACGTTGAATTTAAAGCCAAAAACGATTCGGTGTATCTAAGTGAGTAACTCCTGTATTTCTGCAACTAAGGTTTCGGGATCCTTGTCATCGCATTCGATAATATGATTCGCCTTAAGGTAGAAGTTATTCCGCTCAAACAAATGCTTTCCTATAAACTCGGGCAGGTCCCCATCGTCAATATTTTTGATCAAAGGTCTATGTTCTTTTTCCAATAATAACCTTTTTACGAGTCCGGGAATGGAAACTTTTAAATAGAAAACATGATCAGCCAGGTTCAACATAGTCTCCATATTTCCAGAATAACAAGGTGTACCCCCACCGGTAGACAGTATTAATTTCTCTTTTTTGGACAAAACATCAATTAAATATTCATGTTCTTTTTTCCTAAAAAAAATTTCTCCCTTCCCATTAAAAATGTTGGAAATGGAATCTTCCAGTCCTTGCTCAATGACTTCATCCAAATCTAAAAAACTAATTTTCAATTTATTAGCCAACAATTTACCAATGGTAGTCTTACCACTTCCCATATACCCAACCAATACTATTTTCACGCTGTAATTTTTTGTAAAATTGGTCTAATTTAGTGGTAATTCAAAAAAAAATAAAAAATTCTCAAAAAGGCCTTGCAAAACAAACAAATGATATTATATTTGCACCCGCAAACAGCAATAGTTTGCAACTCATTTTGACCTGGTAGCTCAGTTGGTAGAGCATCTCCCTTTTAAGGAGAGGGTCCTGGGTTCGAGCCCCAGCCCGGTCACAAAAAAGTTAAGTCTCGTACTTAACTTTTTTTGTTTAAAATAGTTTCCAATTCCTTAAATTTAGAGACTATTTATACAGACCTAAAAGTCCTTTAACAAGACTTTTTAAGCCCACGTGGTGAAATTGGTAGACACGCCACCTTGAGGGGGTGGTGTTCGCAAGGACGTGCTAGTTCGAATCTAGTCGTGGGCACCAAAAACCGCTGACTTCTTAAATGAGGTTGGCGGTTTTTTTATTCCTTTATCTTATCTCCAACTTAGTCAATACATAACAGACGACAAAGAAATTGAATAAGTGATCAATTTGAAAAATTGACTTACATATCTAGAAAATAAGCCTTATTTTCATAAACGGGCATTTAGCAAAATTGACGTGCCATAAATTATATATAAATACCTATGGGCAAAAGAGTTATTATCATCGGATCTGGGTTTGCATCCCTTTCTGCTTCCTGCTATTTGGCAAAACAGGGATACGATGTGTCTATTTACGAGAAAAACAAGACCGTTGGGGGCCGAGCAAGGCAATTTGTACGGGATGGTTTTACTTTTGATATGGGGCCAAGTTGGTATTGGATGCCTGATATATTTCAAAGTTTTTTCAATGATTTTGGAAAAAAAACATCAGACTATTATCAATTGGACAAGTTGGATCCTGCCTATAACATTTTCTTTTCGGACGATGTTATTACCATAGGGGATAGTATGGACAAAATTTGCGAAGAATTTGAACGAATTGAAAAGGGCAGTGCAGAACCTTTGCGCAAATTCATTAAAAAAGCACAGGACAATTATGAAATCGCCATTCACAAGATAGTACTTCGCCCGGGCCTTTCCCCTTTGGAATTGGTAAGCAAAGATACCATAGTGCGTCTGGACCAATTCTTTAAATCTATAAGTGATGAGGTCCGCAAACGTTTTAAAAACCCAAAACTAATTTCTACCCTAGAATTTCCTGTACTTTTCTTAGGGGCCAAACCCAACAAAACTCCCTCCTTTTACAGCTTTATGAATTTTGCCGATTTCGGATTGGGCACTTGGCACCCCAAAGGCGGAATGTACCAGGTAATTAGGGCCATGGAGCTTTTGGCCTTGGAATTGGGAGTCAAAATTTACACCGATCAGGCGGTAACAAAGATTGAAATAGCCCAGGGCAAGGCCACAGGCATAAAAGTTAATGGAAATACCATTAAAGCAGATGTTGTCCTAAGTGGCGCCGATTATCACCATTCAGAAACATTGTTGGACCCAAAATTTCGCCAATATTCCGAGGCATATTGGGACAAAAAGACCTTTGCCCCCTCGTCCTTATTATTTTATGTGGGGTTTGATAAAAAATTAAAGAACGTATCGCACCATAACCTATTTTTCGATACCAGCTTTGAGCAGCACGCCAAAGAGATATACGATGACTCCAAATGGCCCGAAGCACCGCTCTTCTATGCCAACTTTCCGTCTCTTACAGATTCCAGTATGGCACCCGAAGGTTGCGAAACGGGCTTTTTCTTAATTCCCATTGCCCCAGATTTAGAAGACACCCAACAACTAAGAAATAAGTATTTTGATATTATTTTAGACAGGTTTCAAAAACTAACTCATCAAAACGTAGAATCAAGTATTCTTTTTAAGGAGGACTTTTGTGTAAATGATTTTATAGACCAATACAATTCCTATAAGGGAAATGCCTATGGCATGGCCAATACTCTTATGCAAACAGCCTTTCTTAGACCCAAATTACACAGTAAAAAAGTAGATAATCTATTTTTTACCGGGCAGCTTACCGTTCCTGGTCCAGGGGTACCACCGGCACTAATTTCCGGAAAATTGGTTTCAGAACTTATTGTTAAACATCAAAAAACCTAATCATGAAGTCAATTTTTGATGCTGTATCCCAAGCTTGCAGTAAGCTGGTTACACAACATTACAGCACCTCCTTTTCCCTGGCTACCAAAATGTTGGCTCCTTCCATAAGAGGGGATATATATAGTATTTATGGCTTTGTTAGGTTTACCGATGAAATTGTGGACAGTTTTCACGATTATGATAAGTTGTTTTTATTGAATAAATTTGAGGAGGATTTGCAGGACGCACTTGAACAGAAAATAAGTCTTAACCCCATTCTAAATTCTTTTCAACATACCTTCCACAAATATGGTATTCCACTGCATTTGGTAACCTCATTCTTGAAGAGTATGCGGATGGACTTGGAGAAAAGGATCCGTCTTACGGAGAGCCAGTATAAGGAGTATATTTATGGCTCCGCTGATGTAGTTGGTTTAATGTGCCTAATGGTGTTTGTAAAGGGAGACGAAATAGCGTACGAAAAACTTAAAACCTCCGCTATGGCCTTGGGATCTGCTTTTCAAAAAGTCAATTTTTTAAGGGACTTAAAAAACGATTTTGAAAATTTGAACAGAACTTATTTCCCAAACACCAATCTCCAGAATCTGACAGAGGAAGCCAAAAACAAAATTGTTGATGAAATAAAGGCCGATTTTAAATTGGGATATTCCGGAATAATCCAATTAACGCCTGAAGCTAAATTTGGGGTTTATACGGCATATAGATATTATTTTAAGTTGCTTAAAAAATTGCAGGACACTCCTTCATCTAAGATCATGTGTAGTAGAATACGGGTTTCCAATCCACAAAAGTTTGGATTATTGGTTAATTCGTATATTAATTATAGATTAAAACTGGTTTAGAATGAAAATGTTGATTTGGATTTTAATTTTCTTGGCTACTTTTTCCTTTATGGAGTTTATGGCCTGGTTTACCCATAAATATATTATGCATGGTTTCTTATGGTCACTGCACAAGGATCACCATAAAAAGGACCACGATTCATGGTTTGAAAGAAACGATGCATTTTTTTTGTTTTACGCAGCCGTCAGCATGACTTTCTTTTGGCTGGGTTCCCAAACCGACTTTTGGCACGGGTGGCCCTTAGGGTTTGGCATATTGGCTTATGGAGCCGCTTACTTCCTAGTTCATGATATTTTTATACACCAAAGGTTTAAATTGTTCAGAAATGCAAATAATTGGTATGCCAAAGGGGTAAGAAGAGCGCACAAAATGCATCATAAACATTTGGGAAAAGAAGACGGAGAATGCTTTGGCATGTTAATGGTCCCCTTTAAGTATTTTCAAAAAAAGGAAAAATAGAATTTGGGCTTTCTTATACTACTGACTCAACAGGCCATCTATGAGTGCCCTTGTTTCATTACTGTTCCAATCTGCAGCACCGGTCTCCGCTACAACAATTTTACCTTCTCTGTCAATAATATATGTCGTTGGAAGGAGTTTGGACTTAAGGGTTTTAGGTGTTTCGGAAGCAGGATAGTAAACGGGGAGATCCAAATTCTTTCTTTTCAAAAAGTTCAATACTTTTTGACGGTCGTCGGAGGTAACGAACATAAACGTAACCTTATCGCCATAATCATTATACAGATCCTGCATACTTGGCATTTCAGCTACACAGGGAGGACACCAAGTAGCCCAAAAATTCACAAGGACTATCCTTCCTCTTTGATCTTCCAAATTGAAGGATCTATTTTCCAAATCGGTCAATTTCCATTGATAAGAATCCAAGGGAACCTTCATCCCCTCCTTTACCATAGCTGCGCTACTGGATAACAATTTACTGGCAAAAACCTTTACTTTAAATCCTACAGGAGTAAATAGCAATACCAGGGCAGCCAGAATAAAAACACCGTTAAGAATCCACTTTTTGTTAGGCACCATCATTTTGTATCTATTTGGCAATAAGATCGTCCAAAATGGCCTTTACCTTGTCATTGTCCCAATCGGCAACCCCTTCCTTACTAATCACTATCCTTCCCTCCTTATCCAACAAATAGGATCTGGGTGGTTTAGACCCGTCCACAGGCATGGGATCACCTACTATGGAATAAGTTACCGGAAAGGTAAAACCATGATCCGCCATAAATTTCTCTACAGGTTCCCTTTCCTCATTGGTTATGATATAAAAATCTATCTTATCCTTATAATCGTCATATAATTTTTGGATACTTTCCACTTCAGCCTCACTTGGAATATTCCAAGACCTCCAAAAATTAATAAAGACAACACGACCTTTGGACTTCTCAAAATTGAAAAAATTCCAATTGGCATCTTTTAGCTTCCAATCGTAGTCCTTAATCTGTCCCCTGTTGATTTCTTTGGTAACTTCTGGAGAAAAGGAGAACCATTTATTTAACAACACCTTACTATAATCGCCCAAAGGCGTCACAAAAAAAGATAAAATTAAAGCCATTAAGGCGATGTTCAAAACAGTTTTTCTACGAATTTTCATTTAATTTATCCTTTTGTCAAAACTAAAAAACTCCTGATGAATATCAGGAGTTTTTGTAAAGTATTTACAGCACAAAATTAAGCCGCGTTCTCCCTTTTTATAACGTTAAGGGCAGAGCCTTCATTAAACCATTCAATCTGCGATTGGTTATAGGTATGGTTCAATTTAATAGTGTCCTTAGTACCATCTTTATGTACCAATTCCAAGGTAATTTGTTTATCTGGTGCAAAATCCTTTATATCAATAAAGTTGAAGGTATCATCCTCTTGAATCAAGTCATAATCACTTTCATTGGCGAAGGTTAGCCCCAACATACCTTGTTTTTTAAGGTTGGTTTCATGGATACGCGCAAAAGACTTAACGATTACCACTGCAACACCCAAATGTCTTGGCTGCATAGCCGCGTGTTCACGAGACGATCCTTCTCCGTAGTTATGATCTCCCACAACTACTGTTTTAATTCCTGCAGCCTTGTAAGCTCTTTGTGCATCAGGAACACCACCATACTCTCCTGTAAGCTGATTCTTTACAAAATTTGTCTTTTTATTGAAGGCATTTACCGCTCCGATCAAGGTGTTATTGGCAATATTATCCAAATGCCCCCTAAAACGCAACCAAGGACCAGCCATTGAAATGTGGTCTGTAGTACATTTTCCAAAGGCTTTGATCAATAATTTAGCTCCTTGAAGACTTTCTGACTTTATAGGAGTAAAGGGATCCAACAATTGCAAACGCTCGGATTTGGGGTCTACCTTCACCTGAACACCCGAACCATCTTCCATTGGTGCCAAATAACCTGCATCTTCCACTTCAAATCCCTTTGGAGGCAATTCAATTCCCAACGGCTCATCCAATTTAACTTCTTGTCCATCTTCATTCAAGAGGGTATCGTTCATTGGGTCAAAATCCAATTTACCAGAAATTGCTATGGCTGCCACCATTTCTGGGGAACCTACGAAAGCATGGGTATTTGGATTTCCATCCGCCCTTTTGGAAAAGTTACGGTTAAAGGAATGCACTATTGTATTTTTCTCATCGCCTTTTAGATCACTACGATCCCATTGCCCTATACAAGGACCACAGGCATTGGTAAATACTGTTGCCCCCAAATTTTCGAATATCTGCAACAAACCATCACGTTCCGCAGTAAATCTGATCTGTTCAGACCCAGGGTTGATACCAAAATCTGATTTTGGTTTGATCTTTTTATCAACGGCCTGTTGAGCAATAGAGGCTGCCCTGGTCAAATCCTCATAAGAAGAATTGGTACAGGATCCTATTAGACCCCAATCTACTTTTAAAGGCCATCCATTAGCTTTCGCCTTTTCTCCCAACTGTCCTACCGGAGTAGCTAAATCAGGGGTAAACGGACCATTAAGGTGTGGCCTAAGTGTATCCAAATCGATTTCTATCAATTCATCAAAATATTTCTCAGGATTGGCATATACCTCAGGATCTGCCGTTAGGTAATCCTTAACCGCATTTGCTGCATCTGCAACATCATTCCTGTCCGTAGCCCTTAAATATCTTTCCATAGACGCATCATAACCGAAGGTAGAAGTGGTAGCCCCAACTTCAGCACCCATGTTACATATGGTTCCTTTACCCGTACAGGAAAGATTTTTAGCCCCTTCACCAAAATATTCTATTATGGCTCCAGTACCACCTTTTACGGTCAAAATACCAGCCACCTTAAGAATAACATCCTTGGCAGATGTCCAGCCAGAGATATTACCCGTTAATTTTACTCCTATCAATTTTGGAAACTTAAGTTCCCAGGCCATTCCGGCCATAACATCCACAGCATCGGCACCACCAACACCAATTGCAACCATTCCAAGACCCCCGGCATTTACCGTATGGGAATCGGTTCCTATCATCATTCCTCCAGGAAAGGCATAGTTTTCAAGAACTACTTGGTGAATAATACCAGCACCTGGCTTCCAAAAACCAATTCCGTACTTGTTGGAAACGGATTCCAAAAAATTAAAGACTTCGGCACTGGAAGTGTTGGCCACTTTCAAATCTGCAACAGCTCCGCTTTTTGCCTGTATCAGGTGATCACAATGAACTGTAGTTGGTACGGCTACTTTGGGTTTTCCAGCCTGCATAAATTGCAGCAATGCCATTTGCGCAGTAGCATCTTGACAAGCGATTCGATCGGGTGCAAAATCAACATAGTCCTTACCTCTTTTAAATGCTTGGGTAGGCGTACCGTCCCACAAGTGGGAATACAAAATTTTCTCTGAAAGGGTTAAAGGTTTTCCAACAATTTCACGTGCCTTATCAACACGTTCGGACATGTTGGCATACACCTTTTTAATCATATCAATATCGAATGCCATTATCTATAAAATTTTAGTTTAAGTTATTCTCCAAAATTAAGAAAATACCTTACGTTTATAAAACTTTTAAACTAAGAATACGGCAAGAATACGCCAATTTTACGTAATTATAAAAAAGATTGCCAATATAGGAATGTAAATGCAATAAATTTCAGCTTTTTGGGCCTATCAAAATCAAACGTTTCCAAGCTGATTTCCCCAACTACAAAAGCTTTCGAATAATATCCTCAACGGAAATTCCTTCGGCTTCCGCCTTATAATTTTTAATAATCCGATGTCTCAGTATTCCCAAGGAAACTGCTTTGACATCTTCAATATCCGGAGAATATTTGCCGTTCACAGCGGCATGGGCTTTGGCACCCAATATTAAATTCTGGGAAGCTCGTGGTCCCGCCCCCCAATCTATGAACTGCTTTACAAATTCTGAGGCATTGTCTTGATTAGGTCTTGTGCTATTCACTAATTTCACAGCATATTCCACCACATTGTCTGGAACCGGAATTCTACGGACCAAATGTTGAATATCCATTATTTCCCCAGGGGTAAACAAGGGAACAATTTCATGCTTAAAATCGGAGGTGGTTTCCTTTACTACCTTAATCTCCTCTGCGACAGTAGGGTACTTCAATTCAATAGCAAACATAAAGCGGTCCAACTGTGCTTCGGGCAACGGGTAAGTACCTTCCTGTTCTATTGGGTTCTGGGTTGCCAAAACATAATAGGGAAGATCTAATTTATACTGATTACCAGCTATGGTCACCGCCCGTTCCTGCATGGCCTCCAACAGCGCCGCTTGGGTTTTGGGAGGAGTACGGTTTATTTCGTCGGCCAGTATTATATTGGAAAAAATGGGCCCTTTTATAAACTTGAAGTTCCTATTTTGATCCAACACTTCACTACCTAATATATCACTGGGCATTAGATCTGGTGTAAATTGAATCCTTTTGAAGCCCAATCCCAAGGCAGAGGCAATAGTATTTACCATGAGGGTCTTGGCCAAACCGGGAACTCCTATAAGCAAGGAGTGTCCACCAGTATAAATAGAGAGCAGTATTTGGTCTACCACTTCCTCCTGCCCAATAATAATTTTGGCTATTTCCTGTTTAAGAACTTTATTTTTTTCTACTAGAGCCTTAATTGCAGCTACGTCCGACATGCATTTATTCCTTTACCCAATTATTTGCAAAATCACAATCTTTATTCGCGGAATTAACGCTCACATAGGTATCTTCAATATGCTCGTCCATCCATTTTTTAATGGCATCATACTGCTTTTCCCTAAGTGCCAATTCCTGAATCTTTATGTAATCTTTTGCAAAATCGGCAACATGTTCATCATACCGATTGGTGATTTTCATGATTTTGTATTTGGGAGCACCTCCCCTGGGATCATTCTCTAGAATAGGCATGGAAATTTCATTGTCCTTTATGTCCCTCACTTGATTATAAAGCGATGGTTCCATTTTGGTAAGCTCAAATCGGGAGCTATAATCCTGTGGATTTCTTAACAAACCTCCATCAAATTTGGTTTCCTTTTCATCGGAAAAATTTAAAGCTGCAGCGGCAAAGGTAAATTTACCATCCAATACCCCTTTTCTAATGCTATCCAATTCCTTCTTTGCATCATCCAATTCCTTTTGGGATATCTCCGGAGATATAAGAATATGTCTTAGATCCAGCTCACGGCCCCTAATTTTTTCGACATATATAATGTGGTAACCAAAATCGGTTTCGAAGGGGTCAGAAATCTCACCTTCCCTTAAACTAAAAGCCACATCCTTAAATTCCTTAACAAATGGGGTCTCTCTGGTCATACTGTAAAATCCACCCTTGGATTTGGATCCAGGATCTTGGGAATACAAAATAGCCTTCACACTAAAGCTAGCATCATTTTCCTCAATATCTGCCTTGATTTCATTTAGTTTATCTATTACCTTTTGTTTTTCTTCATCGGAAGCCTTGGGTTGCTTTACTATTTGGGCAATTTCCAACTCCGCACCAAAAACAGGTCTTTCATCTTCCGGAATCCTATTAAAGAACTGCCTAACTTCCTCCGGGGTTATCTCTATTTCCGAAACAATTTTGTTCTGCATTTTTTCGGAAAGCATTCTTAGCTTGTTGATCTTGTACAGTTCTTCACGAAAACTGGCCTCATCATCCTTTTTATAATAATTCAAGACCTTTTCCATAGAACCTATCTGGGAGACGAGTTGTTGTAACTGCCGATCCCCTTGGGCATTTACCTCATCATCCGAAACCAAAATACTGTCTTGAACAGCCTGATGCGCATACAAACGATCTTCCATTAACTTGCCCAAAAGACCGCATCTTGTAACGTCGGCAGTGGAGGCCCCTTGGCTTTTAAGATCTATCAAAGTTTTTTCTATATCTGATTCCAAGATTACATAGTCGCCCACTACGGCAGCTATCCCGTCCAGTTTTATCCTTTTAAAATTGTTTACGGAATCGTTCTTGGAGATCATAGATTCCTCTACAATTACCTCTTGCGGTTCTACCTGGGTATCTGGAAGATTTTCGGATTCCTGTGCACTCATTATCCCTGTCAACAATAAAATAGAAAGGGAAAAACCTGTTTTAATTACCTTGTTCATAAACTTCAAATTCTTTTTCTTTAATAGCTTCATCCATTACCTCTACTTCCAGTTTTTTCATATAATCCAACTTTCTTCTATTTAAAAGCAGCTGTTTAATGGTAGGTTCAATATAAGTTAGGGGAGCAATATCGTTGATTTCCAACATATCGTTTACCCTTGCCAAATATACCCCTAAAGAGTCCTGTAATTCAAAAAATTGTGATTTTTTTAAGTACTTGTCCTGATTTTCAGTAGTTAACGGAGTAATTTCTTCCATGACCCGGTAAACATTTACCCAAATGGAATCGTTAAAATTGACCTTTCTAAATTGCACACTTATAGAATCTAAATAGCGCTTATCCGCCTCCTTAAAATCCCTTAATTTCTTGGCAACCAAATCCTTGTCCAAATACTGTATGGGCAACTCCACAAACCTTAACTGTATTATCCGCTCCTTAAGCTTAAAATTTTCTTTTTCGCGTTCGTAGAACTCAGTTAACTGGGAATGGGTTATAGTAGTATCATGTGATTGTAGGACCAATGCCTCCTTATAGGCCCCTGTGTACAAATCTGTTCTGTAATCGGAAACCAATTGCTCGAAATGCTCCAGCTTCTCCTCGGGTAGATTTATTTTGGACTTGGAAAGCAACAGTTGTTTATAAGCCCAATTATTAATATAATTATTAACCAAAGAGGTACTGTCCTCCTTGGACATATTGTTCAAAAGTAGCTCCTTCAGGTCCTCTTTGTACAAATATGTTTCCCCAACTCTAGCCACCGGGATTTTGTCTTCCTTCTTCTTAAAAAGTGAATCACAGGATATAAAAGTGCACAACAATACTACACTCACCAAAAATAATGAGATTTTTTCCAGCTTTATTTCACAAAAATCCATTCAGCAAATTTAGCAATTAAGCAGCATTATGCAAGTCCTCATTTCCCAATAAAATTCCAGAGCACTAAACGGAAGGTTTACTGCCTATGTTATTCCTTTTATTATTAATTTTATTCCATGGCGGACAGACAAATAAAACTAATTTGGGATTTTAGGGGTGAATCGGCCCAGAATACGGCAAAGCACCATAAAATACATCTGGAAGAATATGTATTGGCCCAAAATTTAACCTTTAACATTACAGGAAATAAGGACCTAAATAATATGCACTCCATTGCATATCTAGTTGTAAGCGAATCCGAGATGATTGCCGTTAGGGATGCTTTAAAACCGCATAGAGGTGAAGTCTACACTCCAATAGACTAACCAAAATATAAGAAACAAACCCATGGGCAGAAGAATCTTTTTTTTCATTATCGCCATAACCACCCTATTTTTTTCATGCACCAAACATATTGAAGAGCCTGATTTATTGAAAATGGCTCTAAGCTCCGACAACTCTAAAATACGGAAAGTCATGGATAGCTTGGCCCAACATGAGCTACAAATAAGGTATACCCAAATAGACAGGATAAAAGACAGCATAATTTTTACGGACTACAACTTTCAGGTCAACGACAGCAACTACTTCTACCCAGCCAGCACGGTTAAAATATTAACTGCCGTTCTTGCCATAGAAAAATTGAACGAAATGGATTCCTTGGACCTATACACCCAATTTTATGTAGAAGGTGATTCTTTGGAAACAACATTTGCCAACGAAATCTCCAAGATTTTCGCAGTAAGTGACAATGAGGCCAATAATCGACTTCTGGAATTTTTAGGGCAAGACCGAATAAACCAAAGTTTGAAGGACAAGGGCATAGCACCCGTACGAATCTCCCATCGACTTTCAACGGAAAATGCTTTTGAGGTCACTACAAGGCCACTTATTGTTTACTTAAACGACACTACTACAGCCTGGCTAAAACCAAGTGTGAACAAACCCCCAGCACCCTTGGCTCTGAAAAGGGTAAAAAAAGGAACGGCCTATTATGAGGACAACACTCTAATTAATGAACCATTCGATTTTAGCTTAAAAAATTATTTTCCCATCAGCGCCCAGAACGAGGTCCTAAAAAGAATAGTTTTCCCGGAACAGTTTCCAAAAAATGAACGATTCCGTCTTAGTCCTGACCAACAAAGTTTTCTTTTGATGGCCATGAGTGACCTTCCCAAAAATACAGGATTCGATGAAATGGAGTATTACGATGGTTATTGTAAGTTTTTTATGTACGGAGATACCAGGGATACCATTCCAGAATATATCAAAATATACAATAAGGTGGGGAATGCCTATGGCACAATTACGGATTGTGCCTACATTATAGACCATAAAAATGATGTGGAATTTATGCTTACCGCAACGCTTATAGCCAATAATAATGGGGTTTTCAACGATGACAGCTATGAGTACAAAGAAACCGGACTTCCCTTTTTAGCGCAATTGGGAAGAGAGATCTACAATCTGGAAATAGTAAAAAAACAAAGGAAATGACAGCATTAAGTTTTGATAGCTTTACCAAAAAAATATACATCAAAACCAATATGGAAAAAATTTATTGGGCCTGGTGTACGACTGAAGGAATTACTTCTTGGTTTTTAAGTAAAGCCACTTATATAACACCTGATGGGCAATCCAAGGCATCACAGGAAATGATTGCCGAAGGGGATACCTATATCTGGGAATGGCACAACTGGGACGGTCAGGAAAAAGGAACCATAACCAAGGCGAACGGGAAGAATTTTTTTGAAATTACCTTCGCCAATGTTTGTAAGGTTGCAGTTACATTAAAGGAATGTGGCGATGACGTATTATTAACCTTAAAACAATACGATATACCTACGGACGACAGCAGCAAATTAAACATACATTATGGTTGCAGTAATGGATGGACATTCTGGTTGGCAAATCTCAAGGCCTTTTTGGAACATGGGATTTTATTGAACGAAACAAAAAATGACCTGCGAAACCTACCTCTAGCAGGATTTGAATTCGTTAATATTTAAAAGGATAACAATATTTAAGACATTTACTTGTAACGCTAAAAGCGACAAGTCTACTAATTCTTTATTTTTGTCCATTTTTAAAAAATGATAACAAAACCTCGAATCGCCCTAATTATTGGAATAATCTGTATTTCCATATTTCCGATATTGGTGAAACTAAATTATACTCCCGGTCTAATTTCGGCCTTCTATCGGATGACCATTGCCTTGGGCATTATTTTGCCCTATGCCCTATTTACAAAACAATTAAAAACTCCGGAACTTAAAACATTTCTTCTTGCCGTTCTTTGTGGAATATGTTTTGGATCTGATGTGGCGGTATGGAATATTGCAATTCAAGAATCCACGGCAACGCAAGCATCATTCTTGACGAACCTGTCCCCTGTTTGGGTAGGGATAGGTACATTTTTCTTTTTAAAACCCAAACCCTCAATTAATTTTTGGATAGGTACCATTATTGCCCTCCTAGGAATGATCACCTTGGTAGGATTTAAATTCTTTGCACAACTTTCTTTTGATATTGGTTTTAGTTTTGGACTTCTGTCCGGGGTATTCTATGCCATCTATATTCTAATAAGCAAAGAAGTACTCGCCAAGATATCCATAGTAAACTTTATGACCATAAGCCTAATCTCTTCTTCGATCTTTCTAGGGATCCTATCCTATGCATTGGGAGAACCTTTTAACGGCTTCTCGAATATTGGATGGTTTGTACTTTTTATCCAAGGATTGGTGTGCCAATTACTGGCCTGGTTGTCCATCAGCTATTCCACCCAACATATGCGGGCCACAAGAGTTTCCTTAAGCCTTTTGGCACAGGCCATCTTGGCCACAATATTGGCTTGGGTATTTCTCAACGAGATAATTACCCCACAAATGATATTTGGTGGTATTGTCCTGCTCTTGGGAATACGACTTACCTTTTACGACAAGCCCCTTGCCATACCGGTTAGGACAAAGGCTAAACTCCCGCCTCTTTAATTACCTTCAGGGTCTTTTGCAATCCGGTCTTGGCTACCTCCAGCAAATCCCTACTGTGGTACTCCGGATTGTACAATTCCAAGGAAATACAGCCGTTGAAACCTGTGCCTTTAAGGTCTTTTAGAATCTGTGGCAGCGGCAAAATTCCGTCACCGGGAAAAACCCTATGCTTGTCCTCCATATCCCCTATTTCCATGTCTTTGGGCGCATCGTTGAATTGAAAAATAGCAAAGATATCGCCGTTCAAAAGTCTTAAACCCTCAAAACCTCCGTCCGAAATATACATATGATATACATCCGGTATTATCTTGGCTTTAGGGTGATTGGCATCCAAGGCCACAGCTGTTGCCTGGCCCATAGTCTTGAGCGGGAACATCTTGACAAACACCAGTGCAGGAATTACATTATACTCTTTAATACCAATTTCCAATAATCTTCGGTAGCATGAAGCAACAAAGGCCACATCGTAATTTTCCCCAACTTGATTGGGTATGGCCTGTACATAGGTACAACCTATTTCCGATGCCATCCTCATTCTATTTTTGGTGGCTGGCAAGGAATTTTGAAATTCTTCCTCATTTCTGGGAATGCAACCCCATAGCCCTATCATACTTGGCACAAACAATCCGGCTTCCTTTATTTTAGCGCCTAATTTCTTCAGATCGCCACCGCTTTTCTCGTATTCTGCCAAATCGCTGTCCCAAGGCTCAATGGCATCATAACCTGCCTCTATGGCAATCTCTACCTTTTTTTCCAAGCCCTTTGCAGGCCTTATGGTCGCCGTATCCAAACAGATTGGCCAAGGACTTTGTCCGTTTTGATATCTTTTTTCTTTCTTTGGATTTTCCATCGGCAAGGTGTTGGCCAATGAGATTGTTGCAACACTAGCTGTGGCTGCACCTGCAATAAAGGATCTGCGATTCATATTTTGGTCTGTTATTCGACTAAAATATAAAAAAAAGTGAAGTATATCCCACTTCCCGGTAAGAACCGACAATTCTAATTTCAATAATATACCCCATTAGTTTCCATATGGGCCAAAGATCTATTACCAAATGGCCTTTGCCATGAATTGAAACTAAAATTTAATAGATTAACCTTGAATAGGCTCCCCATAAAGATCAAAATCCGCAGCTTCAAAAATATGAAGATCAACAAATTCCCCTACTTTTAGATAATGCTTTGCTGCATCCACCAAGACTTCATTATCCACATCGGGAGAATCGAACTCTGATCGACCTACAAAATACTTACCTTCCTTACGATCTATAATACAGCGCAAAGTTTTACCCACTTTTTCTTGGTTCAATTCCCAGGAAATTTGTGACTGAAGTTCCATGATCTCCGAAGCCCTTTGCTGCTTTACCTCCTCGGGAACATCGTCTACCAAATTATAGGCGTGCGTATTTTCTTCATGACTATAGGTAAAACATCCCAATCTTTCAAAACGCATATCCTCCACCCAACTTTTCAATGTTTGAAAATCTTCCTCCGTCTCCCCGGGATATCCAACAATCAATGTGGTCCTAATGGTCATTTCGGGGACCGCAGCCCTAAAGTCCTGCAACAGTTTTGTTGTTTTGGCCTGGGTTGTTCCCCTCCGCATGCTTTTTAAAATGGCATCCGAAATGTGCTGCAAGGGAATATCCAAGTAATTACACACTTTAGGCTCACGTTTCATCACTTCCAGGACATCCATCGGAAATCCGGTGGGGAAAGCATAATGCAATCGTATCCATTCAATGCCGTCTACCTTCACCAATTCGTTCAGCAACTCTGCCAAATTCCTTTTCTTATAAAGATCCAATCCATAATAGGTAAGATCTTGGGCTATAAGGATCAATTCTTTGACGCCTTTGGCTGCCAATTTATTGGCTTCGGTCACCAAATCCTCTATAGGAGTACTCTTATGTTTACCGCGCATGATAGGTATGGCACAAAAAGAACAAGGTCTATCACAACCCTCAGCAATTTTTAGATACGCGTAATTTTTTGGAGTGGTTGTTAACCGCTCCCCAATAAGTTCGTGCTTATAATCGGCACCTAGGGCCTTTAATAAATTAGGCAATTCACTGGTACCGAAATACTCATCCACATTGGGGATCTCTTTCTGTAGGTCTGGCTTATATCTCTCACTTAAGCAACCTGTAACAAATACCTTGTCCACATCCCCTGCCTCCTTTTTCTGAACGTATTCCAAAATGGTATTGACACTCTCTTCCTTGGCATTGGCGATAAAACCGCAAGTATTTATCACTACAACATTCCCTTCCTCCTCATGCACGACTTCCTTGTTGTTGGCCCTTAACTGACCCATCAAAACCTCCGAATCGTAAACATTCTTGGAACAACCCAAGGTTACTACATTGATCCTATTCTTCTTAAGTGACTTAGTTCGCATATTTTCAAATAAAGTGCAAAAGTACAACTTGAAAAAAGATTGTAGTCCCAATATATCTTTTTTTATTTTTTTAACGTTAAACCTTTATAACCAATTGAACTCTAATTCATAAAGCCCTATGAAAACCCAATTTCTTATTTCTGGTTTATTCCTTTTTTGTTGTATAATGGGATGCTCTAAAGGGAATGATGATCAAGTACCAATTCCACCTGAGGAAACCCTGTATTTTCCACCTTTGAATTCAGAAGAATGGGAAACTATGTCCATTGAGGAGCTAGAGTGGAACTCAAGTGCCGAGCAACCACTTTATGACTTTCTGGAAACAAATAAAACGGAGGCTTTTATCCTTTTAAAGAATGGAAAAATTGTTTTGGAAAAATATTTTGGCAGTTTCAACGCCACAAAAAATCATTCTTGGAACTCGGCTGCCAAAACTCTGACCGCCTTTACCGTAGGAATTGCCCAAAAGGAAGGATTTCTATCCATAGACAATTCCTCGTCCGACTATATGGGAACAGCTTGGTCCTCCCTTAGCCCGGAACAAGAAGCTCAGATTACCGTAAGAAATCATCTTACCATGACAACGGGCCTGGATTTCACTGGTGAAAATAGTTTTTGCACCGATGTGGAATGTTTGATATATAAAGACGAGCCCAATAGCTTTTGGTACTATCATAATGCGGCCTATACCTTATTGGACAATATTATAAGCGGTGCCGTTGGCCAAGAATATAAAGAATACTTTAATGAAAAGATACGTGACAAAATTGGGATGCAGGGATCTTGGATAAAAACAGGGTATCTTAATCTTTATTTTAGCAATGCCCGAAGTATGGCCCGGTTTGGACTGTTGAACCTCAACAAAGGCATATGGGACGAGACCCCTATTCTGAACGACCCCAGCTATTTTACCGACATGACGACGACTTCCCAAGAACTAAACAAGTCCTACGGTTATCTCTGGTGGCTAAATGGAAAAAGTAGTTTTAGAATACCTGGTTCCGAAGAACTGTTCCCCGGCAAACTAATACCCAATGCCCCGGACGACCTAATAGCCGGACTCGGTGCATTTGACCAAAAACTATATGTGGTACCAAGTAAAGGATTGGTAATTATACGCATGGGCGATTCCGCAAATGAAGATGAATTGGGACCAACTAGCTTTGACAACGATTTGTGGGAAAAAATAAATGACTTAATCAACTAAAATCCCAAGGTATCAAAAATCACTAATTCACAGGCTGAAGATGAACCACTTCTTCCAAGAACCCTATGGTTTCCTTTTTAACAGATTCCAAATCCTTTGAAGTAATATAGGAGGTCATTACATGGTTGCCTACTTCAGGAAATGCAACTTTACGTTTTAAGTTGCTCTTTACACCCAGTTGATCGAACATTTCCAACAGGGCAGGAACCGAGACCACCTTATCCTGTTCTTCCTTATTTTTATAGTAATATCCTAAAAAGGTGGGTTGCTCTATTTGCTGAAAGACTTCCGGTTTCATTGTTACATCCAACAAGGCCTGCAGCTGCGTCAATGCCTCTACCCTATATTTTGTAGTCCAATAACTTTGTTTTAAGGAATCCGCTTCAGATTCGTAAAAATCGCTATCCATAATGGTCTTGGCAATCTCCAATCCCCATGGACCCGACAATATTACTGCAGTGGGGTCGTAGATTTTTACATTAGGGGAATACAAAAGTAGGCCTGCAATATCCTCATCGCCTTGGGCCAAATAAAGAGCTAAGGTACCTCCTGTGGAAGTACCCATTACAATAACCTTTTTTCCAATCTGTTTTGCTATTGCCAAAGCTTCTTTGGCCGATTCAAAATAGTCGGTTGCGGTTAATTGGAGCATTGGCTGTTCTTCCTGTAAACCGTGACCTTTCAGACGGGGCAAGTACACATTGGCACCATATCTTTGCCCCAGTTCCCTGTGCAGTGGTGCACCTTCCTCATGACTGGCGGACCAACCGTGAAGATAAAGAATAGAATATTCGGTTATGCGAGGGATAGAATCGTACCAAAGAATTTGAGATTCGTTATTGGCCTTGATTTTGATATTTGACCTTTCCTTTTCGGAAATACTATTTTGAAGTTTATTCAAATCGGTTTCCATAGCCGGAAGCTCCATGGTCAAAAGGGGCTTATCTACTTTGGGGCCCAAAAAATAAACAATAAGCAATAGGAGCAGTAAAAAAAATACAGCTTTAAATAATCGACGGATTATCTTCATTCTTTTCCACTAAAAAATGAATCCACAAATTCAATCTTATTAAAGACTTGCAAATCGTCCATTCCTTCCCCTACACCTATATACTTTACAGGAATCTGGAATTGATCTGAAATACCAATAACAACACCACCTTTAGCAGTGCCATCCAATTTTGTAACTGCCAAGGAGGTTACTTCTGTAGCTTTGGTAAACTGTTTTGCCTGCTCAAAGGCATTCTGGCCTGTAGAACCATCCAAAACCAGGAGAACTTCATCCGGAGTACCCTCTACCACCTTTTGCATAACCCGCTTAACCTTGGTCAATTCGTTCATCAAATTAACCTTATTGTGCAGTCTTCCGGCAGTGTCGATAATTACCACATCAGCATTCTGCTTCAGGGCCGAACTGAGGGTATCAAAGGCCACTGAGGCCGGATCACTCCCCATACTTTGTTTTACTATAGGCACGTCTACCCGATCTGCCCATACTTGAAGCTGGTCTATTGCAGCTGCCCTAAAGGTATCGGCCGCTCCGAGCACTACCTTTAAACCTTGTTTTTTAAATTGATATGCCAATTTACCAATTGTGGTTGTCTTACCTACCCCGTTCACCCCGACCACCATGATAACGTAAGGTTTTCTCACCAATGGTACCGTAAATTCGGTTTCACTGCCAAAATTGGTTTCGGAAAGCAATCCTGCAATTTCCTCCCTCAATATTGCATTAAGTTCGTCTACCCCCAAGTACTTATCCTTGGATACACGGGCCTCTATCCGGTCTATAATCTTTAAGGTGGTATTTACACCCACATCCGAGGAAACCAATATTTCCTCCAAATTATCCAAAACATCATCATCTACCTTAGATTTTCCAACTACCGCCTTACTAAGTTTGGATAAAAAATTGGTCTTGGTCTTTTCCAGACCCTTGTCCAAAGATTCCTTTTTTTGCGTGGAAAATATTTTCTTAAATAAACTCATATTTTTGGCATGTTCCTTTTCATCAAAGATATAAAAATAAAAAAGCTACTTTCATCAGAAAGTAGCTTTATAACCAATAAATTTAGGTTATTAATTTTTTTTCAACCAGTCGTTTACCATTTCTGGGCTCATTACAGACTCCATAAAAGTGTAAGCCCCTGTTTTAGGAGACTTTACCATTTTAATGGCCTTGGTCAATCTTTTTGAACTTGTTTGTAAACTCGCTACCGTTTTCTTTGCCATGACGTATTATTTAATTTCTTTATGAACTGTCATTCTCTTTAGAATAGGATTGAATTTTTTAATTTCCATCCTATCTGGAGTGTTCTTTTTGTTCTTAGTGGTTATGTACCTTGAAGTACCTGGCATGCCAGATTCCTTATGCTCTGTACATTCCAAAATAACCTGAATTCTGTTACCTTTCTTTGCCATTATTATCTTAGTATTTCAGGATTATTTAATTAACCCTTTTTCCTTTGCTTCCTTTAAAACAACGGAAATTCCTTTTTTATTAATACTCTTTAGAGCCTTAGCGGAAACCTTTAAGGTTACCCAACGATCTTCTTCTGGAATATAGAAACGCTTTTTAGAAAGATTTACATCAAATCTTCTTCTGGTTTTATTAATCGAGAAGGACACATTGTTCCCAAACATGGCTCTCTTTCCAGTAACATCACAAACTTTTGACATCTCTCTACTTTTATTTTGTTATAAACAGGGTGCAAATTTAAATTAATTTTATGGGACGGACAAAATTCTTTGTCAGAATTTTAAAATTTCTTTTTGAAGCATTTCAAAAGCCTTATTTACAGACTTTTGCACAATTCTTTCGCGCTGACTTCCCATACGATATTTTTCTACCACCGTAGCTTTAGGGGAAACGATGGCTATAAACACGGTCCCCACCTCTGCATCCGAGTCACCTTTTGTAGGACCTGCGTTACCTGTGGTGGCTATGGCAAAATCCGTCTTTAATATTTTTCGCAAATTGGTGGCCATTTCAACGGCAACCTCCGCACTAACTACAGAAAACTCATCAATTATCGTCTTCGACACTTTAAGCACCTCTATTTTGGTTTCGGTAGCATAACTCACAATACTCCCCTTAAAATAAGCCGATGCACCCGGTATACTAGTTATCTGTTCGGCTATCTTACCACCTGTACAACTCTCGGCCGTACCCAAGGTCATTCCCTTTTTGGTCAATAATTGGGCAATTACAGATTCTACAGGCTCATCCCCTGCCTCACCAAGGACAAGGTCGCCCAAGAGATTTCTAATTTTTTCAGCTTCTATATCGACCAAGGCATTTAACTGCTCACTGTCGTTTCCTTTTGCCGAAAGCCTTAGCCTAACGGAGCCAAGACTTGGCAGATAGGCCAATTTCACCATACCGGGAAGGTTGTCCTCCACAGAGGATATCCTATCCGCCAGTGAACTTTCGCCTATACCATAGGTAATGATGGTCTTATGTACAATATATGGACGCTTAAACTCTTGTATAATTCTTGGAAGTACCTTGGTATTTATTAGATTCTTCATCTCGAAAGGCACACCAGGCAATGAAACAAATACCTTTCCTTCTCTTTTTATCCACATCCCAGGTGCGGTACCATATTCATTATGGAGCACATCTGCTTTGGACGGTACCAAAGCCTGATTTTTATTGACCTCCAACAAAGGTATTCCAAGATGTTTTTTAAAGATAGCCTCTACATGGGCCAAGACTTCCTTGTTTTCCACCAAAGTATCATTGAAATACTCGCATAGCGTATGTTTGGTGATATCATCTTTGGTTGGTCCCAGTCCGCCCGTCATTATAATAACGTCCGCCCTGGCCTCCGCTTCCTGCAGAGCTTCCAGAATATGCAGCCTTTCATCCTGTACCGAAGATATCTGGTACACGGAAACCCCAATCTTATTTAGTTCTTGGGCAATGAAGGCAGAATTTGTATCTATAATTTGACCAATGAGAATCTCATCGCCAATAGTTATGATTTCGGCAAACATTAAATCTTAAAGTCATTTTTCAATTCTGAAACCACTTGATCTACGTCCTTTTTAAGTAATGGCACCAATCGCTCGATTTCTTCCGTGTTTTCTTCCTTTTTTCCCAAAGTTTCTATCTGAAGTGCTATTGCGCGGGTTTGCTCCATGCCCAGCAAGTCTACATTAGGTTTAATTTTATGCGCCAATTTATATACACTATCATAATTTTTAACCCCTAATGCTTTCTCAAGTTCATCCAAATCCTGGGGAACTTCTTCCAAAAAAACGGCAACGACAGATTTAATGAATTCATCATCACCATCTGCCATTTCATTTATCTTGTCCAGACTATAAATCATCTATTTTATATTTAATGAGAACATTTGTTCATTCTCCAAAGTACCCGAAAGATAATCATTTGCACTTATACTACCAACACCGGCTGGGGTACCTGTAAAAATAATGTCTCCTTTTTTCAACGTAAAAAAACGGGATACATAGGAAATTATTTCATCTATCTTCCAAAGCATTAAACTCGTATTCCCTTGCTGAACAACCTCATTGTTCTTTTTAAGTTGAAAGTTTAAATCATTTACATCATTAAAACGGGATTTTGGCAACCATTTGCCTATTACCGCGGACCCATCAAAACCCTTGGCCTTTTCCCAAGGCAGTCCTTTTTCCTTCAATTGGGATTGAAGATCCCTGGCCGTAAAGTCGATTCCCAAACCAATTTCATCATAATAGATATGAGAAAACTGGGGATCTATATGCTTACCTACTTTTTTTATTTTCACCAACACTTCCACTTCATAGTGTAGGTCCTTGGAAAACTCAGGTATATAGAAATCCTGTTCTTTTGGCAAAACGGCAGAGTCCGGCTTAATAAACAAAACCGGATCTGTAGGCCTCTCGTTATTCAATTCCTTTATGTGATCCACATAGTTGCGACCAATACAAATAATCTTCATTTTATATAGAAATGTTTAGCAAGTAGCTTTGAAATTTAAATCTAGCAAGTATCTTAAATAAAATAACCCTTTCAACAAGAAATAATCACATTCTTCAAGAGCCCTTAGCCCAGTTTGTTGTTCAACTTGCTCAATTTTATTTGGGTCAAAACCTTTTTTGTATATAACGGAAAATCGGCGTTCAATATCCAGCCAAAATAACCAGGTTCATTTTCCAAAACTGCATGTACTTTTTTGCCCTTATGCTTTCCAAAGGAGAAAATCTCCTCCCCTTCTTCATCCAAAACAATAAAACCAGCAAAATCAACCGATTGTTTTCTAGTTGTGAATTCCGAAAGCTTCTTAATATTGTTTTCCAATTCAGGATAACGGTCCAATTGCGATAATAGCACTTCATAGGTAGCCAAGGTATCCGCCTCTGCACTATGGGCATCAATGAGATTTTTATCGCAATAAAATTTATAGGCCGCCTCCAAAGTTCTTTTCTCCATTTTATGAAAAATGGTCTGCACGTCCACGGAAACGGTATTTTTCATATCAAAATCTATTTCGGCCCTGAGCATCTCTTCCGCCAAAAGTGGAATGTCAAATCGATCAGAATTGTAGCCTCCCAAATCACTATCCTTGATCATTTTGTAAATTTCCTTGGAAAGCTGTTTAAATGTAGGTTCGTTGGCCACTTTCTCATTAGAAATGCCATGAATAGCGACAACTTGTGCAGGGATTTCCATTTCTGGATTAACCAACCATGTCCTGCTCTCCTTATTTCCATTTGGAAACACTTTTAAAATAGCTATTTCCACTATTCTATCTTTGGCAACATTAGTTCCTGTGGTCTCCAAATCGAAAAAACAAATTGGCCTTGTAAGCTTTAATTGCATGTTGTAGGTTCTTTATGCAAATATAGTTTTTACAGAGGTATTGACTAAAAATAGACCCATAAATTGCAAAAAATTCATTTAGGTACTAGGAAATCCACAAATACTGCCCGAATTAAAAATGCAGATCCAGACCATTCCAATAAACCATGCAACAAAACGATGCCTTAAATACTCTTGAAGACTAAACAAAACAGGAAAGATTTACTAAATCTCCCTATTCACATCCCAAGCCTCCAGGTAATCGGCAACGGCCTTTACAAACATTCCGCCCAAGGCCCCGTTCACTACCCTATGATCATAACTATGGGACAAGTACATCTTACTCCTGATAGCAATAAAGTCGCCTTCCTTGGTTTCTACTACGGCCGGCATTTTACGTATCGCCCCCAAGGCCAAGATGCCCACTTGGGGCTGATTGATAATTGGCGTGCCAAAAACGCTGCCAAAGGTACCAACATTGGTTACGGTATAGGTGCCGTCCTTTACCTCATCCGGTTTTAACGCATTGTTCCTGGCCCTCTTGGCTAAATCGTTTACTGCCTTTGCCATGCCCACCAGGTTTAACTGATCAGCATTTTTAATCACCGGAACAATCAAATTTCCATCGGCCAAGGCCGCAGCCATTCCAATATTAATATTTTTTTTCTTTATGATGGTATCTCCGTCCAGGGATATATTGACCATAGGATACTTTTTCAATGCTTTGGCCACAGCCTCCATAAAGATGGGGGTAAAAGTAAGCTTCTCGCCTTCCCTTTTCTCAAAGGCATCCTTGACTTTATTTCTCCAATTGACTACGTTGGTCACATCTACCTCTACAAAACTTTGCACATGGGCAGAGGTATTGACACTTGCGGTCATATGCTGAACTATCAATTTGCCCATACGGGTCAAAGGGATATGCTCGTCCCCATTGCTGGGCTGCTCCTTCTCCACAGTCGGTTTAACCTCCTCCCGCTTAGCTTCCTCTTTATTACTAGGAACGGGTTTTGCTACCTGCTCTACTTTTTCGACCACAGGCATTACATCCTCCTCCTTTTTTTCCTCAAAAGGTTGTCCTCCACCTGCTTTTCCCGAGGCAACATAATCCAAAATATCATTTTTGGTCACCCTGCCTTCACTTCCAGTACCACTTATGGTGTTCAACTCTGCCAATGTAATTCCTTCCTGTTTCGCTATATTTTTCACCAATGGGGAATAAAACCTATCAGCTCCACTATAGTCTATTACGGGAGCGGCAGTACTTTCCTTGGCACTCAAAACCGCGATCTCCAATTCCTCGGCCGCTTTGTTGGGAGCATCATCTTTTACAGTGGCAACATGGCTGTCATGATCATGATCGGACTCATAACTACTTCCGTTTATTTCTATAATTGCGACGGTCTGGCCCACCTTTACAACATCATCTATATTGAATAATTTCTCAATCAAAATGCCATCTACCTCGCTGGGAACTTCGGAATCTACCTTATCCGTGGCAATTTCAAAAACAGCTTCATCCATTTCTATGGTATCGCCAACTTCCTTCAGCCATGAGGTAAGTGTAGCCTCCGCAACACTTTCTCCCATTTGTGGTAATTTTAGCTCAAACTTTGACATATCCCTATTTAATACACTTATAATGATTAATAATTTGCAAAAATAACAAATAAAAGAGCATTTTTTTGACTTTCATTCATGATTTTTACTAATAACAATTACACTTTTAACGAATTTTCAAACGGAATTCTATTGAGAATACTCCTACCCAAAGTCACCTCATCTGCATATTCCAGTTCATCCCCTACTGCGATACCCCTGGCAATGGTCGAAGTTTTTACGCCCAACCCCTCTAATTGCCTGTATATGTAAAAATTGGTGGTATCTCCCTCCATAGTAGAACTTAAGGCGAATATCAATTCTTTTATCTTCCCTTGCTTTGCTTTGTCCACCAAAGAGTAAATGGTTAAATCTTGGGGCCCAACACCTTCCATAGGAGAAATTTTCCCGCCCAGGACATGGTACAACCCTAAAAACTGACCTGTATTTTCAATAGCCATCACATCCCTAATATCCTCCACCACACACACAAGACTTTCATCCCTCCGCGGGTTTGAACAAATCTCACAAACCTCTACATCGGAAATATTATGGCAATTTTTACAGAATTTGATATTGTCCTTTAAATTCACCAACGCATTGGCCAATCTGGCAGTTTGCTCCTTGGGCTGTTTTAAGAGATGCAGTACCAATCTGAGCGCCGTACGTTTGCCAATACCCGGTAATTGGGACATCTCATAGACCGCGTTTTCCAATAATTTAGATGAAAATTCCATATCCACAAAATTACAATTTTATACCATTATATTAAGGTATTCCCCTAAAAGTAAATTCCAAGCGTTTAGCAAACCATATTGTAAAGGTTCAACAATAAAACAATACACAGGATTACATTTATGAATCTTCCCTGCCAATTAGACGTTAGCAAATTCCATTCCCTACCAATTAATAATGCAATGCCATTCCCTTGCCATATTCTGCTTACCATTTACCGAAGCAAATAACCTTTTATCGACATACCTGCTTTGTCCATATCAATTAATTTTCAATCCTAAAATCCACATATAAAAACGCCTTATTTTTAATGATGTGATGCCCTTATTTGAATAGAATAAAAGAAAAAAACATATTAAATATTGATTTACAGTAGTTTAAATATCCCCAGCAAAACATATTTTTTATGTTTTGCGCTCTTGCAAATATTATCCAGAGCATTGGATCCAATATATTCAAAATGATTTTTCAGGAAATTAAGATAAAGTTATGAGTGGTATATTTTGATAATAAAATATTTAACCTTTATTTTGCTCGAGGCATAGTTCCCCCAGTCCTATAGCCGCAATGCAATTAAATTTTATTGGCTTATTTCCTAAAAGGAACGACACCTAAATATTGGTGTTAACACTCTACCATATGGTAGTTAAAGTGTGTTAATACTTGTAAGCAGGTAATAGATTATTCGTACTTTAAGGTATATATAAAAATGTTGGTCATTGATAATGCTATATATTTATAGTTAATGGTTAGTGTTTAGTATAGTCTATCAATGAAAGAAACCCGGAACATTTGTTCCGGGTTTTGTTTTTAAACTCCATAATGGATTAAGCCTAACTGTTGGAGACCGAGCACAAATTACATTAAGATGAATTGCCGAGTTTTTTTGATTGATAGTCCTATTTTTAAGGAATGATCAAATAAAACTTAATTGAAATTATTTCTTTATTTTACTGAAGTAGTTTTTATTATTTTTAAAGTTTTTAATTAATCTTCGATTTCTTTGCGATCCAATGAAACCAGCTTATTAGATTTATTGACACCTTCTTTTTCATTTTCTTTGCTTGTCCAAAGAAAACGAAACAAAAGAAAAGACCCTTCTTCACTATGTGGTCCCTAAAATCTCGGGATTTTAAGGACCGATGCCATGGCCTAAATTATTTCCAAGGCTTCAATAATTCTTTACGGCCATGTCATCTCCACCACGGAAGAAGACCTACCAAACAACAAGCTTTGCATGCAGTGCTCAACGGTACTGAATTAGGCACTATGATTTATCGGTAATATGAAGGTTGACGGAACAAAGAAACGGCCTATTTTCAGTTTACTTAAGTGGTTATTGTTGTTTTTTATAGGTTTTCGTGAATCTTCGATTTCGTCTTAAATCAAGTGGTTTTCACATTGGCCGTGGGAAGCCTGGCTACAGCTGACTCCTCCTAACCAAGGTGGCAGCACCTTAGTTCTTCGGCCCTGATCGTTTTTTATTCATCGGCTGGTCTATTGATTTTTAATGGTATTCATTAATGCTACGCATTTGGGCGATGCAAAAAATGAACAGAACACGAACTCTGGGATAGTTTATTCTAAATATTTCTAATTCGCACACCTTATGAGTTGAATCCTTTTACCATCTTATTATGGCGCTGCCCCAAGTAAATCCGCTTCCAAAGGCGGCGAGCACTACCAGATCTCCAGACTTAATTTTTCCCTGCTCCCAGGCTTCGGTCAAAGCAATGGGTATAGAGGCTGCCGTGGTATTCCCATATTTCATAATATTATTGAACACCTGATCATCCCCTAAACCAAACTTATTTTGAATATACTGGGATATCCGTAGATTAGCTTGATGGGGCACCAACATGTTTATATCCTTAGCTTCCAATTTATTAGCTTTTAAGCCTTCTACAATAACTTCACTAAAACGGACCACGGCGTTCTTAAAAACAAAGGGGCCGTTCATATATGGCAAATAAGACTCATCGTTGGGATCATTATCCTCCAAAATGTCATTCACCCAGCGTTTTCCCATTCCCGGTGCTATAAGTGACAATTCCTCTGCGTGTTGTCCTTCGGAATGCAGGTGGGTGGAAAGAATACCTTTTTTGTTACCTTCCTCCCTACTAACTATTGCAGCTCCGGCACCATCACCAAAAATAACTGAAACTCCCCTGCCCCTAGTAGTCATATCAAGTCCGTGGGAATGTAGTTCCGATCCGATTACCAAAACATTTTTATACATCCCTGTTTTTATAAATTGATCTGCAACAGACAAGGCATATATAAAGCCCGAACATTGGTTACGTACATCCAAGGCACCAACCGTCTTTATATCCAAATCCCTTTGTACCAAGACCCCTGGACCAGGAAAATAATAATCGGGACTCAAGGTGGCAAAAACGATAAAGTCTATATCATCTTTATCTAATCCAGAGCGCTCTATAGCAATTTTTGCAGCCTTCACCCCCATAGTAGTAGTGGTATCCCCATCACCTTTTATCACATGCCTTCTTTCCTGAATACCTGTCCGCTCCTGAATCCAAGCATCATTGGTGTCCATTATTTTCGACAAATCATCGTTGGTAACCACATTTTCAGGTACATAGTAACCTAGACCAGTAATTTTTGAATTGAACATCTGTAAGAAAATTAAGTTTTTGGGAAGCCTCTGCCCCCTTCTTTTTCTATTATAAAATCTAAAATATGAGAAATAAATTTAGTTACATCCAATTTAAATAAAAATATATACGCATATGATGATATTGGTCATACGGCCATTGGAGGAATTTCAATACACACAATGACATTAGGAGCATTTTAAACCCCTAAAAAATGTCAGTTTGTCACATCCTCCAAAAATGGTATTTTTTTTGACAGTGTTAAGTCGTTAAACTAAAAAAAACTAGAAGTATGGCCACAGGCAAGATCAATGTTTCCGTAGAGAACATATTTCCGCTCATAAAAAAATTCTTATACAGCGACCATGAAATATTTTTACGGGAGCTTATTTCAAACGCAACAGATGCGACTTTAAAACTAAAGCACCTTACTACTATTGGGGAAGCCAAGGTAGAATATGGAAATCCACTTATTGAGGTAAAGATAGATAAGGAAGGAAAGAAAATACATATCATTGACCAAGGTGTAGGAATGACCGAGGAGGAAGTACAGAAATACATCAATGAAATTGCATTTTCAGGGGCCGAAGAATTCTTGGACAAATACAAGGATTCTGCCAAAGACTCAGGTATTATTGGACATTTTGGACTAGGGTTCTATTCCGCCTTCATGGTTGCTGCTAAAGTAGAAATTATCACCAAGAGCTATAAAGATGAGCCGGCAGCACATTGGACCTGTGATGGATCGCCTAATTTCACCCTAAAAAAAGCGAAGAAAACTACCCGCGGTACAGAAATAATTCTCCACATCGCGGAGGATTCCACAGAATTTTTGGAAGAGGGTAAAATTGGCACCTTGCTTAGAAAGTACAACAAGTTTATGCCTATCCCTATTAAGTTTGGGACTACAACGGAGACACTTCCAAAACCGGAAGGCGCCAAAGAAGAAGATCCTGCACCTACAAAGGAGGTAGACAACATAATTAACAATCCCAATCCTGCTTGGACCAAACAGCCAACAGAATTAAAGGATGAAGATTATAAAGGATTCTACAGGGAACTCTACCCTATGCAATTTGAGGAGCCTTTGTTCCACATACACTTAAACGTAGATTATCCTTTTAATCTGACCGGGATTTTATATTTCCCAAAGCTTACCAATGATTTAAACACCCAAAAGGATAGGATTCAATTATACCAAAACCAGGTTTTTGTCACTGACAATGTGGAAGGAATTGTTCCTGAGTTTTTGACCATGCTGAGAGGGGTTATAGATTCTCCGGATATTCCGTTGAACGTGAGTAGATCTTATTTACAGGCCGATGGTGCGGTCAAGAAAATTTCGACCTATATCACCCGTAAAGTTGCCGATAAATTAAACTCCTTGTTCAAAAATAATAGGGAAGACTTTGAAGCAAAATGGAACGATATCAAAATCGTCATTGAATACGGAATGCTTTCTGAAGACAAATTCTTTGAAAAAGCGGACAAATTTGCTCTATATCCAACTGTAGACGGCGCCTATTATACTTTTGAAGAATTACAGGAAAAACTAAAGCCTAATCAAACGGACAAGGACGATAAATTAGTAATACTTTATGCCTCTAACAAGGAAGAACAGCACAGTTATATAGAAGCTGCCAAGGCCAAAGGCTTTGAGGTATTATTGTTGGATTCGCCTATAGTATCGCACTTAATGCAAAAACTGGAAACCTCAAAGGAGAAAATTTCCTTTGCTAGAGTAGATGCCGATCATTTGGACAATCTCATCAAAAAAGAGGATACTCAAATCTCCAAATTGTCCGATGAGGAAAAAGAGACCTTAAAAACCGATATAGAGACTGCCATCAACAATAAAAGCTATACCATTCAGTTGGAAGCCATGGACAGTAGCTCCTCTCCGTTCATTATTACGGAACCGGAGTTTATGCGACGTATGAAAGAAATGCAGCAAACCGGTGGTGGCGGAATGTTCGGCATGGGGAATATGCCGGAAATGTACAATTTAGTGGTGAACACCAACCATGAATTGGTTTCCGAGATTTTAAACACAAAAACGGCCAAAAAGAAGGAGCGACTTATTAACCAATCCTTGGATCTGGCGCGTTTGTCCAAAGGACTGTTGAAAGGTGAGGAACTTACCAAGTTTATCAAAAGAAGTTATGAAATGGTGAAGTAATCATTTTTTACGATAATTATAAGAAGCTGAATTGCCTTGTGTAATTCAGCTTCTTTTATTTATACCTTTACCAAATGGACTACCCTTGGCATCTCTACCTTTTGGCATTTATTTATGTTTTGGCCGGAATCATGCATTTTATTGTGCCAAAAGTATATTTGCGCATTATGCCCAGATACTTGCCCAATCATAAGCTATTGGTATCCCTTAGTGGTGTGGCAGAAATTCTTTTGGGCATTGGACTTTGCTTTCCTGAAACCAAAAATATTGCCATCATCGGTATCATTTTAATGCTTACCGTATTTCTTTTGGTACACTTTTATATGTTAAGGGGTGAAAAAGAATCGGCAGGAATCCCAAAATGGATACTAATCCTTAGAATTCCACTTCAATTTGTTCTTATGTATTGGGCATATTCCTATTTGGGCCTATAATTGTCCGGTTACTTTGTTATGGTATTGTATTAAATTTTAGTATTATTTTTTTCCAATATCAATATTGTATTTGGGGTATTCATATCTTTATACTATGAAAATTATCTCCACAAATATCGGAAAAGCCACCACCTTTCTTTGGAATGGAAGAGAGGAGCAAACAGGGATATTTAAATATCCTACGGACGAACCTCTTTTTCTAAGTAAAATGGATGTACTTAAGGATACGGTTATAGACAGGGAGCATCATGCAGGAATTAATAAAGCCTGTTATCTATTTCCATCAGATCACTACCCGTATTGGAAAGGAATGTATCCTGAATTAAATTGGGATTGGGGGATGTTCGGAGAAAATCTTACCGTTGAAGGTTTGGATGAATCTATAATGAGAATAGGCGATATCTATAAAATTGGCAACGCTATTGTTCAGGTCTCACAACCCAGGGAACCCTGTTACAAACTTGGTGTTCGCTTTGGCAATGCCAAAATATTAAAGGAATTCATAGATTATGGGTCTTCCGGGACCTACGTTCGTATTTTGGAGGAAGGCGAGGTAAAAAATGGAGATGAACTTATACTGCAGGAAAAATCCGAAAACACCCTAACCGTAAAGGAATGCTTTCAAATAATTCTTACAAAGCAAAAAGACCCTGTGTTGCTTCAAAAAGCGATAAACAACCCTTCGCTACCCGAATACAAAAGAGATCGACTTAAAAAATACGTTGAGCAGGAAATAAAATAGGGGCCGATCGGCCCCTATTTTTTACTTTTAATAATATTTACTTTTTAAGACATTAATTCACCGAAATAGTTTCGTAGTAAGTATTGGCACCTTCGCTTACAGATACTGTATACTCATCTTTTACCGCGTTGGTAAAGTTGAAAACCTTTCCAACAACCAAATCCTTATCAAATTTTTGTGTAAATACAAGTCTGTTAGAACTGTCCACAACATTAACAACTACAGGATTTAGCTTTTGGTTCAAGTAATTTAAATAAAGTACATCTCCATTTTTTCTGAAGAATGGTTTTGTTACCTCGTTACGAGCAATAACATTTACCTCGGAATCCTCAACACTAATAGTAAACTCCACAGTCCTGATAAGGCTTTCCATCTTTAAATAGTAAAGACCTTCTTCCAAATTTGACAAGTCGAACTTTTTAGTGTAATCTTCGTCTTCCTTAATATTCTCCATGAATATTTGATGCTTCTCCGTATCGGTCAAAGTCAAAATAGAAGATTCCGTTTGCTTATTTAATTTAAGAACCAATCTTTTTGCTTCTTTAACTGTTGTCAAATACATTCCTGGGTCGTTGGCCATTGCTATAGTACTACTAAGTAATAAGGCTGCCATTGCTGTTAATTTTAAAACTGCTTTCATAACATTTAGGATTTAATATTAATAAATCATTTATATGACAAATGTAGAGCAGGAATTCCCTTCCCACTACTCCAGAATTCTCCAGTTTCTATTCTATTTTACCATCATGCAATATTAAATAAATGTTAAGGGGTTAATTTTAGACACATTTAGGTTAAATTTGCACAGAATTGTCCAAAATAGCTATAGTATCTTTACTATACCTAATGAAATTATCATATGATACCTAAACCTGCATTTGAGGTAATAGAACCCGATTTCGGTCATTCTTATACCTATCAACAATTTGATGAACACAACCCTAATAAAATAGGGGTTTGGCATTATCACCCTGAAATTGAACTGGTTTATGTTAATGGGGGTTCCGGAAAGCGACAAATCGGAAGCCACGTTTCCTATTATACCGATGGCGATCTGATTTTGATCGGATCTAATCTTCCACACTGCGGATTCACGGATGTGCTTACAGGCAATAAAAGTGAAAGCGTGGTGCAAATGAAACAGGATTTTTTGGGCAACGACTTTTTCAACATTCCGGAGATGAGAAAAATACAAAGCCTTTTTCAAATTGCAAGTGGTGGTGTGGCCTTCACAGGCAGTACCAAGAAAAAAATTGGTGAAAAAATCGAAATCATGGAATATCAGACAGATTTTCAACGTCTGCTTTCCATTCTAAACATCCTAAATGAACTGGGCAACTCCAAGGAATATCAAGTACTGAACGCCCAAGGCTTTTCACTTCAAACAGAAGTAAAGGATAATGACAGAATAAATATTGTATTCAATTACGTGAAAACAAACTTTAAGGAGGAAATAACCTTGGAGGAGATCGCCGATTTGGTAAGCATGACGGTTCCTTCGTTCTGCAGATACTTTAAAAAAATAACAAATAAGACTTTTGTTCAGTTTGTTAATGAGTGTAGATTGGTACATGCCTCAAAATTATTGGCAGAAAAGCCAATTAGCATAACAGAGGTATGTTTTGAAAGTGGGTTTAACAATTTCTCACATTTCAACAAGTCCTTTAAAGCTTTTACAGGTCAGAATCCGTCCGAGTATAGAAACGAGCTGAAAAGTGTACTTCAGTCGTGAAACCTTTATTTACCAATAAATTAGAACTTCAACTTCCTGATAGTGATATTGTATATTATCCCGACTTTTTAAGTACAGCTGAAGCGAATCATTATTTTAAGGCACTTAAGGAAACAACCCCTTGGCAGCAGGATGACATTACAGTATTCGGCGAAACATACCCGCAGCCTAGGTTGACCGCCCTATTTGGGGACAACAGCAGACCCTATTCCTATTCCAATATTACAATGCAACCCCATACGTTTACAGCTGAATTACTGGAATTAAGGAATAAGCTACAAATGGAATTAGATGTACGCTTTACAAGTTGTTTGTTAAATCTCTATAGAAATGGCAGAGATAGCAATGGCTGGCATGCAGATGACGAGAAGACTTTGGGTAAAAATCCCATAATTGCATCGATAAGCCTTGGACAGGAACGACACTTTCACCTAAAGCATAAATTAAAAAAGGATTTAAAGCAAAAATTATTATTGGAACACGGAAGTTTACTACTTATGAAAGGTGAAACCCAGCATTGTTGGTACCACCAAGTTCCAAAAACCGCCAAAACTGTACAGGAAAGAATCAATATTACCTTTAGAGTCATTAAATAAAAAAATCGGTTGCGAAAACCGATTTTTTTATGCCTTTGTTATTTCCGTTGGATACTGCCCCTAACCTACCAGGCATTTACGTTAGTCTCCTCACACCCAACTTCAATAATAATAACTCAATTTCTTTGCCAAATAATATAAATATTGGTCAAAAGCTGTGTTTTTTTCGATAATAGGCCCAACAAAATCAACAGCACTATAAACTACTGATCATAAGCAGACTATAGCTATAGATAATACCCAACTCCGAGGTTTACCAATTATTATAACAAGACCGTTACTTTATTATAGTGTTTACACGAATTACTTAGGAAAATAGCTCGTTCAATACCTTGGCCAAACGCAGCCCCCCCTTTTGTAGTTGTTTCTCTAAGGTAGCCCAGTACTTATAACCATAGGCATAACCCAATTTTTCACCTATTTCTACAGAATCATAAAGGTCGTTGGCTATTTCCTGGGATTCCTCCACCCAGTCATATATATTACCCTGTTGTATAAATTTAATTTGCCCCTTGGTCAGCTCCGGTAAATTATTTGCCAATTCCGAATAACTCATACCGTAGTCATCTATCATATTGGAGTCCCACAACCTATGGAGATTGGTACCTCTTCCAAACCATTGCAATTGGATATCATTGCCCCCTTTATCCTCCAACCTGCCCACATGCATAGGTTGGTGAAGGTCCCCTATTAAATGAACCAACATTTTTAAGTAAAATACCCTATCCTCTTCCTTGGTATTCCTATCCTTAATTATTTCTATACATTTTTCAATTCCAATGATTATATCCCCCTCTTCACTAGGTGTAACCTCAGTGTATTTTTTATCGGCCGGATAATTTACATAATGCCAAGGGCCAAACTTGGAAAAGCTTCGATCGGCCTTTATTTCATCTGCATAATTTGAAACCAAAGCCAGACTTTGCCCATTTAAAAGTTTCTTTAAGGCGTTTTTTGTCTTTCGGGACAAATGCTTCTGCGCAACCTCCCCAATAGTACGGTGTCCGGTCTTGGACCATTCCATGTCCATACCGTAACCAAGTTGAACCAATAGAAAACAAAGTGCAATTAATATTTTCATCTGAATTTTACTGTTTTATTAGTATACCTTTCAAGTCAGTTATTTATCTTCTGAGTTAAAATGTAAGGAGATAGCCCTTACCATTTAAACAACTAAATATTATATTTATCCGCTTGAAAAAGGCCTCCAAAAATAAGACATTGCAATTTAAGGTATTGTTAAGATGAGTCCTTATTTGATTTATTAATTTGATCTTGCAGCACCTAATTATAAAAATTGATGTTCAATAAAATAAAAAATCCATATTTAAGATTTGGCATAATCACCTGTACGGCAACAGGGGGTATTATATTATTATTGATATTAAGTATATATATGGGAGCCTGGGGAAAACTTCCCGGCAAGCAGGAACTTTCGGATTTCAAGTACCAAAGAGCTTCCGAAGTCTATTCGGCAGACAGTGTTCTTATAGGTAAATATTATCTGTTTGACAGGCAGCCCATAACATATGAGTCGGTACCCAAAAATTTAATAGAGGCTTTGATAGCCATTGAAGATGAACGTTTTTATGATCATTCAGGAATAGATTACAAGAGTCTAGTCCGGGTGGCTTTTAAAACCATACTAATGCAGGATCAATCGGCTGGGGGTGGCAGCACCATTAGCCAACAACTTGCCAAGAATTTATATCCCAGGGAAAAATCTGGAAAATTGAATCTGGCCATATCGAAATTTAAGGAAATGATAATCGCGTCACGGCTGGAATCCATGTACTCCAAGAAGGAGATTCTGATGCTTTATTTGAATACCGTTTCATTTGGCGATAACACTTTTGGAATAGAAAGTGCTTCCTTAAAGTTCTTCAATAAATCGGCTAAGGAACTTGAGCTGCAAGAAAGTGCCACACTTGTAGGCATGTTAAAGGCTACCTATAGTTACAATCCCCGTGTTTTTCCAAAAAACAGTACAACCAGGCGTAATTTGGTATTGCAGTCCATGTATTCCAATGATTTTATAACACAAAAGGAGGCAGATAGCCTTAAACTTCTTCCATTACAACTTGATTATAGGGATTACGATTACAATGAGGGCTTAGCTCCCTATTTTAGGGAAGAGGTAAGAAAACAAATGCTAAGTTGGGCCAAAGCGCAAAGGGAGAAGGGACTGGATTACAATATTTATACTTCCGGACTTAAAATTTATACTACATTGGATTCCAAAATGCAGCTATTGGCTGAAGAAGCAATGGGGCAGCATATGAAAGCACTTCAAAACAGCTTTGAAAAAGGCTATGGCAAGCGAGCGCCATGGATAAGGGACCAAAAGCTTATTAATAAAATTATACAAAGTTCAGAGCCTTACAAAAAATGGAAGAACGCAGGGCTCAACGAGAAAGCAATAATGGACTCGATGAACCTAAAAAAAGAAATGCAGTTGAGGGATTGGAATCAGGATGAAATTCGCTCTGCCAGTACCATAGATAGTTTATTGCACTATCTTAAATTCTTAAATACCGGTTCCTTATCCATGGATCCCAAAACCGGGGCCGTTAAAACATGGTTGGGCGGAATTAATTTCAAACACTTTAAATACGATCATATTTCACAGAGCAAACGTCAGGTAGGCTCTGCTTTTAAGCCTATTGTCTATACTGCTGCCCTTGAAAATGGCATATCTCCCTGCACCTACTTTTCGGCCCAGGAGGTAGCCTATGAGAATATGGAAGGTTGGTCTCCCAGCAATTCCGGAAAGAAAGATGAGGCCTACCTAAATTACTCCATGGAAGAGGCCTTGAGCAACTCAGTAAATACCGTAGCGGTTAAGGTATTGGAAAAAACAGGTATTCCCACTGTAATAGAACAAGCGCGGAAAATGGGTATTGAAACCCAATTGCCCTCGCTGCCATCATTGGCATTGGGCACAGCCGAGATCAAGATAAATGAACTAGCTGGTGCCTATGCCAGTTTTTTGAACAATGGCAGATCTGTCTCCCCATTTTTGATACAGAGAATTACCAACGAAAAGGACTCCATAATTGAGACCTTTAAACCAGTTGTAGCGGAAAAAAGAGCCTTTTCAGAAGAAACGGGCCAAATCATGTTAGAGATGATGAAGGCAACAGTGAATAGCGGTACTGCCGCCCGAATTCGTTCTACATATGGCATTAAGAACGACATTGCCGGAAAAACCGGAACCACACAAAACAACAAGGATGCCTGGTTTGTAGCTTTGACCCCTAAGCTACTTAATATAACATGGGTAGGATTGGACAACCATGAAATTGGCTTTAGCAGCACCAGCTTGGGCCAAGGGGCCAATGCGGCATTGCCCATTTTTGCACTATGGATGCAGAAATTGAACGCTGATAATTCTTTCAACTACTTGACTAAGGCCAAATTTCCCACCCCAAATTCGGCGGTGATGAACCAACTGGATTGCGACCCCGTAAAAAGGGATGGTTTTTTTAAAAGGCTTTTCAAGAACCCGAAAAAGAAGAAAACAAAGGATTTTAATACCGGCAGTAAAAAAACTTAAAACAAAATTATTTGAGTCATGGTAAAGGTTTGAATTATTTTTATATCTTTATGATATCATTTTAATATCACTTTAAATAACACTACCATGACACAAGAAAAAAATATTACTCCCGCCAATGGCTATTTAGTCCTTTTGTCCCTATTGGGGCTCCTTATTTTCGCTATAGTACTAGTAGTCGGTGGTGTTCCTCTCGCATTACCACTCTTTTTCATATTTATTATTTCGTTACGAGGGTTTGTTCTGGTGAATCCTAATGGATCCAGGGTACTTCTACTTTTTGGAAAGTACATGGGTACCATAAAAAAAAATGGTCTTCATTGGGTGAATCCTTTTTATAGCAAAAATAAAATTTCCCTGCGGGCCAGCAACTTTGACAGTGAGCGACTAAAAGTAAACGACAAGCTAGGAAATCCGATCATGATCAGTACCATATTGGTATGGAGGGTAACAGATACTTATAAGGCGGCCTTTGAGGTGGACGACTATAAGAATTTTGTGCGGGTGCAGACAGATGCCGCCGTACGCAAATTGGCCAGTATGTATCCCTATGACAATTTCGCGGATGAGGGGCATACCGAGGATATTACCCTGCGATCCAGTGTTAACGAAGTAAGCGAAGCCTTGGAAAAAGAGGTTCAGGAAAGATTGGCCATGGCAGGCATAGAAGTACTGGAAGCCAGAATTGGATATTTGGCCTATGCCCAAGAAATTGCCAATGCCATGCTAAAAAGACAACAAGCCACGGCGATTGTAGCTGCACGCCACAAAATAGTGGAAGGTGCCGTAAGTATGGTAGAAATGGCCTTGGACCAATTAGGCAAAAAGGAAATTATTGACCTGGACGAGGAACGAAAGGCTGCAATGGTAAGTAATCTTATGGTGGTCCTATGCTCGGATAAGGATGCATCGCCTATTGTCAACGCTGGGACACTTAATCATTAATTATTACCAGGTACCAGGACACACCCAGCATGGCCAAGATTTTAGGGTTATCATACAGTTGGCTATCTTTGACAAATGGTCTATATACCTTTATCCTTGGTCTTTTGCAGGGAAACCTTTTATATTCATAAAGTATAATATCGGATTCCAAGTTTGAAAAGGAACATGACATTAAGGTCAAGGAAAATTAAGGAGTCATATAAATCTTTCGTTACCCCTTTCAAGGTTTTTGAAATATTTTTGGAAGGGGCTAAAAACTGATCATATGAGTAAAAAGAAAGCTTTTGCGTTGCGGTTAAATGAAGATATGCTGAAAGCCATTGAGAAATGGGCCTCGGACGAATTTCGTAGTGTAAACGGCCAAATAGAATGGATGTTGATGAAGGAACTTAAAGAGGCCAAACGTGCCCCTAAACAAAAAGAGGATTAATTTATAAACATATTTCAGAATGGTGTAATAATACCATTGAAACAGCTACACTACCTATTTTGTACTTAAACCATATCTTTGACGGTAAATCAATTCCAAAAACCTAAACCCAATTCCCCAATATGGATTTCAAAATTTTATGTTCCGATTTGGACGGCACTTTATTGACATTTAAAGACAATGTCTCCGATTTTACAATTTCGGAAATAAAAAGAATAAAGGACCATCTTAGGATAATTTTGGTTTCGGCCAGAATGCCGCAGTCCATGACCTATATTCAAAAAAACCTAGGCATAGAAAACGAACCCATTATATGTTACAATGGGGCGTTGGTGCTACACGGTTCAAGAGAATTGTTCTCCACTTTTATCAATATGGAACAAATAGCCTCCATATATGATATGGCCAACAAGGTCGGAATTCAGCTGGGCCTATATTCCAAAAGTGAATGGTATGTAGAAATGGACTCGGAGCGGGTACAAAAAGAAATAAAATATACCAAAACCCTTCCCACGTTTAGGGACACCCAAGCAACCATTGAGGACTGGAGGGATAGAAAAATGGGAGCCCACAAAATTATGCTGATGGGAAACAAAGAGAATACCGACGGCCTCTTCCCTATTCTACAGGAAAATTTCAACCAAACCCTAAACCTGTATCGTTCCAACGACACCTTGATCGAAATTGCCCCAAAATCGGTTTCCAAATTAACCGCTATTAAACTGCTGCTGGAAGCGCATGAAAGTTTAAACGACGTTATTGCCTTTGGTGACAATTACAATGATATTGAAATGCTTCAAAATGTGGGTCGTGGAATAGCAGTGGCAAATGCCCGTGAAGAAGTAAAAAATATTGCCAGCGCCCTAGCACTTAAAAACTCCGAGGACGGGGTGGCCCATTATATAAAACAGCATATTTTAATTTGATTATATTTGGCGCAAATGTATAGCCCAATTGAACCGATTTTTATATGAACGAACCGATTATTACCAATGATACCGTTGTATTTGGACTACTCACCCTTTGTTTGGGATTTATATTTTACACCTCTTCCATAAAAACAGGTTTTTGGAGTAAATTTTACAATATAGTACCCGCCGTTCTAATGTGCTATGTACTGCCCTCCATATTGGCCAGTAGTGGTTTAATATCGGACGAGACCTCCAGTCTTTATTTTATGGCCAGTAGATATTTACTGCCAGCGGCCTTAATTTTAATGACCTTAAGTATTGATCTTAAAGCCATAGCCAATTTGGGATCTAAGGCGTTGATCATGTTCCTGACCGGTTCGTTTGGGATAATAATTGGCGGGCCATTGGCTATTTTAATAATTTCCATATTCTCTCCCGAAACCGTTGGTGGGAACGATTTTGATGCCATTTGGAGAGGTTTGGCCACTATTGCAGGTAGTTGGATAGGTGGGGGAGCCAACCAAGCTGCAATGCTCGAAATTTATCAGTACAATCCGGACAAATATGGGGGAATGGTTTTGGTTGATATAGTGGTTGCCAACGTTTGGATGGCTATTATTCTGTTGGGCGTTGGAAAAACCAAAAAAATAGACCGTTGGCTTAAGGCTGATACCTCAGCTATTGAAGAATTAAGGATTAAAGTTTCAAAATTCACGGAGAAAATAACCAGGGTCCCCACATTAAAGGATTATATGATGATGCTGTTCTTTGCCTTTACAGGGGTTGGTATTTCACACTTCTTTGGGGATTTTATCAGTTCATTTTTGACCAATACTTATGAAAGCGTAAGCGATAATAAAAGTTTTTTATCATTTTTAGGTTCCAGTTTCTTTTGGATGGTTGTTCTAGCGACCCTAGTGGGAATAGTACTCTCCTTTACCAAAGCCAAAAACTATGAAGGTGCCGGTGCCAGTAAATTGGGCAGTGTATTTATCTACATCCTGGTGGCCACCATTGGTATGAAGATGGATTTGGGAAAGGTCTTTGAAAATCCGGGCCTAATTGCAATAGGTTTTGTATGGATCACGATTCACGCTGTTTTGCTGATCGTTGTTGCCAAATTGATCAAGGCTCCCTATTTCTTTCTTGCAGTGGGTAGTCAGGCCAACGTAGGAGGCGCGGCCTCTGCCCCGGTAGTAGCTGCGGAATTTCACCCGTCATTGACCTCAGTGGGTGTTTTACTGGCAGTTTTTGGCTATGTGGTAGGCACCGGTGGTGCCATACTTTGTACAATTCTAATGGAAATTGCATCAAAAGTTTAAAATTCCATAAACTTTAATGATATTTGCGCTTCAAAAAAAATAATATGAAGAAAATTATAATGGTCGCGTTACTGACAATAATTATCACCTCTTGCGGGGACAGTAGCACTGAAAATACGATGACCGTTACCGGAAATGTAAAGGGGTTGAAAAAGGGGACCCTATATCTGCAACACATTGCGGACACTACCTTGGTCACAGTTGATTCGCTTGTAGTGGATGGGGATGGTAATTTTTCCTTTACCACAGAATTGGAAAGCCCTGAGTTGTTCTACCTATACTTGGATAAAAAGGACAACAATAGCATAAATGACAGAATCACCTTCTTTGCAGAACCCGGAAATATTACCATTAACACTAATTGGAATACCTTTGACCTGAATGCAAAAATTGAGGGATCTAAAAGTAATGACAAACTAAAGGAATATCTGGAAGTAATGTCCAAGTTCAACACTAAGGATTTGGAATACGCAAGATTGAGTATGGATCCCAAAACCCTAGGTGATTCTTCAGCTTTTGATTCCCTTCAAAATTTGTCCAACAAAAATGTCAAGAGAGGATACCTTTATGCCATTAATTTTGCGTTGAACAATGCAGATTCTTATGTAGCACCCTACATTGCTGTAAAGGAAGTTGCAGATGCCAACCTTAAATATTTGGATTCCATAAACAATACGCTCTCTGTTGATGTAGCCAATTCCAAATACGGTAAGGAATTAAAAGAACATATTGAAAACCTCAAGAAAGAAACTCAACAATAAAAAAAAAGCATCCAGTAAATGGATGCTTTTTTTAAATACCTAATTAGGGAAATACTACCCTAATTTATTAAGTTGTTCAATTAAAGAACCTGCTTTGGTTTCCAATTCCGCTTTAACGGATTTTAAATGGGCCGGTCTGTTCTCCACTGACTTCTGGTTTACTTTCGCAATCAACTCGTCAAAGACTTCTATTGCATTATCTATTATTGCATTACCTTCTTTTGAATTTTGCTTATTTCCCGAAGCTTCCACTAAATACACCGCTTCAATAATATCTCCTAAAACGTAATTAATGTCTTTCTTTAAATCTTTTATACTTGCCATTGGTAAATTTTTTTTGCAAAAGTAATCATTTTCAGATAGTAACCTCCAAAAGTTTTGCACTCGTTGTTATTATATTTATTTTTTTGGACTGTGCAGGCACTAAAGTGGTCTCCCCTTTCTTTATGGATACGGAGCCAAATTCGTTTGAAATTGTCGCCTTGCCCCCGACGCACATGTAGATGGTAAAGGAATCCCTTTTTTCAACATCCAATTCCAAATCCCTGGTCAGCTCTAATATATTCGTATTAAAATATGGACAGGATACCATATTATTCACACTATCCTTTTTATCCGAATATTTTACCTTAAAATCATCTTTCTTAGTGTAATCTATGGCGTCCAGGGCCAATTCGGTGTGTAGTTCCCTTAGATTGCCATTCTTGTCCCTCCTATTAAAATCGAAGACACGATAGGTAATATCGGAAGTCTGCTGAATCTCTGCCAGCAAAACTCCAGCACCGATTGCATGCATCTTACCAGTGTTTATAAAAAAAGTATCCCCTTCCTTTACACTTTCGTAGTTCAAAAGGTCCAATAGTGTATCCTCCTCAATGCTCTTGGCATATTCATCCTTGGTTACATCTTTGTTAAAACCAACTATTAACTCCGCACCTTTATCCGCGTCCATAATATACCACATCTCCGTTTTTCCGAAAGAATTGTGGCGTTTCTTGGCCAATTCATCATTGGGATGCAGTTGGATGGACAAATCCTGTTTGGCATCTATAAACTTTATAAGAATAGGAAATTCCTTACCAAATCGGGCATAAACGCTTTTTCCCAATAATTCCTCAGGGTAGTTGTTGATCAAATCCTGCAAGGAATTACCAGAAAATTCACCGTTCGCTACTATGGACACATCTCCTTCCACTGTAGAAAGCTCCCAACTTTCACCTGTAATGTCATTTTCAATGGGTTTTCCCAAAACATCTTTTAACTTGGTACCGCCCCAAAGTCGCTCTTTAAGAATAGGGTTGAATTTTAAAGGATATAATTTCATGCTGTTTGGTATTAGGTATCTGTATTCTATTTGTTAATTTGATTAATCTGTTTGGAAGGAAGTTTCGTAATTTTTTCCAGTTGAGTTTGATAATTATAGTTCTATGCTATCCGGAAAAGGTTACATAATTTCTTGGCGTTTCGTATAGTACAATCTCCAATTCGTTTGAAGCCTGAATAAAGGGCCTAAGCTGGTTCCAAATATAAACCACTATATTTTCTGCAGTGGGATTCACGGTCTTAAACCATTCCACCTCCACATTGAGGTTTTTATGGTCCAGTTGCTTTTCAATTTTTTCCCTTATAAGATCCTTTAGGACTTTCATATCTATGACAAAGCCAGTTTCCTCATCTATTTCTCCGGTAACGCTTACTATCAGCTCATAATTATGGCCATGAAAATTTGGGTTATTACATAACCCAAAAACATTATCATTTTTTTCAAAACTCCAGTCTGGTCTATACAACCTGTGAGCAGCATTAAAATGAGCTTTTCTACTTACCTTAACTTTCATATAGCTGTATTGTATTGTGAAATATGATTGTAAAACCTATCGAAAATAATTTTGAACCAAGCTGTATATTTCTCAGGGTAGGTAAGCATATCCTGCCTAATGTCCAAAGGTTTCATCCATTTCCATGACGCCACCTCATCCGGGTTTATACTTGGTTCCCCATTGTAGTGCCCTATCATTACATGATCAAATTCATGTTCTGTAAGACCGTTATCAAAGGGAGCCTTATAAATAAAGGAAAACAACTCCTTCAGTTCGGTCTCAAATCCCATTTCTTCTTTCAATCTTCTTTTCCCTGCCTGAATATTGGATTCCCCCTCCCTCTGATGACTACAACAGGTATTTGTCCACAAAAGGGGGGAATGATACTTATGACCTGCTCTTTGCTGAATCATTGTTTCTCCCTTATCATTCATTATAAAAACAGAAAATGCCCTATGGAGCAAAGCCTTTTCATGGGCTTCCATTTTGGGCATCAGACCAATTTGAACATCAGATTCATTAACAAGAATAACGTTTTCCTCTTCCATTTTGTAAAAATAAAACCTTTCCCTAAAAATAAGGGTTAAGTGCGTCATAAAAATTGAATACTTTCGGAAGGTTTTCCTTCATTCCCATTAAAAAAAATTGACCAAATGGGCCAAGGAAAAAAATACTCATCACAACATTGAATAGCCTTCCAGAAAGCCAACCCAACGATAGGGGAGTAAAATGGATGGGCTATCTATGTTACCCAAGGCCATTTTCGAGTAAAATTGTAGAAAAAAACTCTTTTAATAGAATCCCCACTGGATTTTTAGAAAAATCTTGGCGATTTTAAATTGCCCAGCTCCTTGATGAAGTCGTAGCGTAAAATAATCTCAAAGGATCCATCATTAAAGGTTGCTTGTCCCAACTCTGTAGTTTCTTTGTCATAAGCCATTCCGATAAGGAATTTATTGGAGATATTGAAACCTACCATGGCACTTAATGCCGCATCCCAGCGATATGCTGCTCCAACTATAAATTTGTCATTGAGCATAAAATTGGCAGAAACGTCCACTTGCACAGGGGCACCTTGTACTATTTTGGTTAAAAGGGCAGGTTTAAATTTTAAATTGGTATTCAGATCGAACACATATCCTGTTATCAGATACAAATTCATCTGTTCCTTTGCTGTAGACAAAGCTTCGCCATCAAAATGTGTGGTCTGTAAAAATCGAGGCACCGACAAGCCCGCATAAAACTTCTCGGTATGATAGTACACACCAGCTCCGATATTGGGGGAGAATTTATTATCTACATCCTGTTGCAAAGTGGGGTCAGGTCCACCTGGGTTTGTATAATCCTGATTTAACTCGGAGAAACGTATATCCAGCATATGCGCACTGGCCTTTAAGCCAAAACTTAATCTACCTTCCTGGGAAGTATAAATGGTGTATGAAAAATCTCCGTCAAAATAAGTTTCGGAAGTGGGACCAATTTTATCGTTCACAATAGAAATACCCAAACCTACTCCCCTATACCCTATAGGGGAATGTAAATTTAAAGTCTGGGTAGTTGGGGCACCATCCAAACCTACCCATTGGGACCTATGTAATGCTGCAATACTGATATGGCCCCGGGAACCGGCATAGGCAGGGTTTACACTTACCGTATTGTACATATACTGGGTATATTGCGCATCCTGTTGGGACTGTACCGTGTTACTGACCAACATGGCTACAGCAAACAGGCACAACAACAGCTGATTGGAATCTAGTATATTTTTTATAAGATTTGGCATCATTTATCTGTTTATGTATATGTATCCAGTAAGGGTCGTCATCTTTCCTCCGACGGATGGGGTATAATCCAATATATAGAAATAAGTTCCTACCGGCAATTGATTATCTTTTGCAACAGTTACCCTGCCTTCAGAAGTACCGTCGAAATAGTTGGAATCATTGTTATAGGCCTTGGTTGCATAAACCAATACTCCCCAACGGTTATATATTTTGATGGTATTGTTTGGATAATTTTCAATTCCCCTTATGGTCAAGACATCATGGATTCCATCATTATTTGGTGTTATCACATTAAACACTTCTACTCCTTGGTCCAGTACAATTAAATCTGAATCCAGATAATTCGGTATTCCATCCCCATCAAAATCGTCATTGGCGTAATTTCCATCCCCGTTTTCGTCTTCATCTATAGTCAGTATTCCGTCATCGTCATCATCGTTATCCCTGAAATCTACTTCATCATCCCCATCGGTATTGGGCAGATCATTATAAGGATCATTAATTTCATCATTAACATCCGTGTCTATAGTTGTACTACCTTCATAACCGTCATCCAGACCATCATTATCCTTATCCGAACCAATATAAACTACATCCGGAATTCCGTCGTGGTCATGATCATGTCCTTCAATACTGTCCAGAACATTATCGTTATCACTATCCTCGTCCAAGTAATCTGGCAAACTATCCCCGTCCGTGTCTATTGGGAACAAGCCAAGATTTCCATTGTTTTCATAGGCATCGTCCAAACCATTATTGTTGGCGTCTACACCACTGGGCGGAATATAACCTAGGGTGGTTTGTGCTTCAACGTTATCCGGGATACCATCATTATCACTATCAATATCCAGATAATCAGCTATACCGTCACCATCGGAATCCGTTGAATCTGTAGACGGATCATTATCACCATCCAAATTAAGATCTTCGAAACTGTCCAAAATTCCATCGTCATCACTGTCAATATCCACAATTCCAAGTGGATTAACCAATATATTGACGTTGGCCGTACTACAGTTTGACTGATCATCGCATATGGTGTATGTAAAAAGATCACTGCCCACATAACCATTGTTGGGAGTATATGTTACTGTATCATCCCTAAGATCATTAAGGGTACCATTATTATTAACTACTACGTTGCCATTGGATGGACTTGTGGTAGTTATGGTTCCCAAGACAGGGATATCATTGTCGTTTACCAAAATATCAATATCCACGGGCATATTTTCCAAGGTAGCCACAGAATCATCAAAAGCATCAACAATGGGAAGTACGTCCACATCTACAGTAGCTGTACTACAATCTCCCAAAGAATTACAAATGGTATAGGTAAAGGTACTTGGACCATTGTAATTAGGATTTGGAACAAAAGTTATGATATCATCCGATGGATTATTCGGTGTGCTATTATCATTAATAAGAACGTTCCCGTTAAAGGGGTTTGACGTGGTCAAAATACCGGTAGTGGGTAAATTGCTATCATTATCAAAAATGGGTACTATCACAGATGAATCTTCATTAACGGTGATGTAATCATCCACTAAAACACTTGATTGCTGCAAACAAACCACTGTAAAATTCGGTAAGTCAAAGGAGTTCCCTGCTTTGGTAACGGTGGCGGTATAGCGCACTACACTCTGTGTGGCTATAACCGTAGGCCTAAGTTGATCCCCGCTAACGGCCGGAGACCAACTTATAGTGGCACTGGCACTTACATTATTGGATATATCCATTGTTACCTCATTATCCGGACTCGAGCAATCTGTTACTATAAAATAACCAGTAGCATTAGATCCACATAGAGTCCCGTCATAAGTTGCAAAATAAATCCCGGAAGAAGTTACCTCGTAAAAAAAATCGGTACCCAAAACTGTAGAAGTATCGGAAGCCTCATACCATTTGTAATTATGTTCATCGGTACTGTTGGGTGCCTGCAACAAAAACTGCGCATTGGCCCTATTAGCACCAAAGAATATGGTTACAAGGATAACAAAAAGAAATCTATATATGTGTTTTGGTTTCAAACTCCTGTTGTACCTAGTTGGTTTATATAAACTATTTTACTACAAATACTACGTTGATAAGCGAATTATAATCTGTTGGTGTTGCTATAACATCATAGGTCATTACCCCAAACTCATCTACGCTTACATTAGCAAACACTGTATTGTCATAAAAAGTGACATAGTAATAAAGATCAGTATTGGCATAGGTTGGTATGGCCCCTGGGGCTAAATTACTTGCTACCATTGGCGATCCAAACTGAGCCGTATATTGAGTATGCAGATTAATTGTCCTACCCGTGCCTGTTGAAGAGGCATCCACCGCAATGGAAGGAGGATAAAAGATATTAGGTCTTGTATTAGCAACTACATATGGAGTAGCAATACTACCATTCCCACTTACACTAATATCATTTCCTGCTGTTACAATAGTCTCTGTTCCATCCGCCGTAGGAACTGTAATGGTATTACCGCCAGTTATACTTAATTGATCGCCTGCAATACTCAATGTTTGATCATCTGTAGCTGGATCCCCCGCTGGACCAGTTGCTCCAGTAGGACCTTGTGCTCCAGTTGCGCCTGTTGGACCCTGAGCCCCTGTTGGACCTTGTGGACCTACAGCACCATCAATACCATCCGATCCGGCTGGACCTGCTGGACCCTGGGCGCCTGTTGGACCTTGGGCTCCAGTTGGACCCTGAGCTCCTGTTGGGCCTTGTGCTCCTGTGGCTCCTGTATCACCTGTAGGACCTTGTGCACCGGTTGCTCCAGTGTTACCTGTAGGACCTTGCGCACCAGTTGCTCCGGTATCTCCTGTTGGACCCTGTGCTCCGGTGGGACCTTGGGCTCCTGTTGCTCCCGTAGGACCTTGTGCACCGGTTGCTCCAGTGTCACCTGTAGGACCTTGCGCACCAGTTGCTCCGGTATCTCCTGTTGGACCCTGTGCTCCAGTTGCTCCCGTAGGGCCTTGTGCTCCGGTTGCTCCAGTGTTACCTGTAGGACCTTGCGCACCAGTTGCTCCTGTATCTCCTGTTGGACCCTGTGCTCCTGTGGCTCCGGTATCTCCCGTAGGGCCTTGTGCTCCTGTTGCTCCCGTAGGGCCTTGTGCTCCGGTTGCTCCGGTATCTCCTGTTGGACCTTGAGCACCAGTGGCTCCTGTATCTCCTGTATCTCCTTTAGCTCCCGTAGGACCTTGGGCTCCTGTGGCACCAGTATCTCCTGTAGGACCTTGTGCACCGGTTGCTCCAGTGTTACCTGTAGGACCTTGCGCACCAGTTGCTCCGGTATCTCCTGTTGGACCCTGTGCTCCAGTTGCTCCCGTAGGGCCTTGTGCACCAGTTGGACCCTGAGCTCCTGTGGCTCCAGTATCTCCTGTTGGACCTTGTGCACCAGTGGCTCCTGTATTTCCTGTTGGACCTTGAGCACCAGTTGCTCCGGTATCTCCCGTAGGACCTTGTGCTCCGGTGGGACCTTGGGCTCCTGTTGCTCCAGTATTTCCTGTTGGACCTTGGGCTCCTGTGGCTCCTGTATCACCTGTTGGGCCTTGGGCTCCTGTGGCACCAGTATCTCCTGTAGGACCTTGCGCACCAGTTGCTCCGGTATCTCCCGTAGGACCTTGTGCTCCGGTGGGACCTTGGGCTCCTGTTGCTCCAGTGTCACCTGTAGGACCTTGTGCTCCTGTTGCTCCCGTATCTCCTGTTGGACCTTGAGCACCAGTTGGACCCTGAGCTCCTGTGGCTCCCGTAGGGCCTTGTGCACCAGTTGCTCCGGTATCTCCTGTTGGACCCTGTGCTCCAGTATCTCCTGTTGGACCCTGTGCTCCAGTCGGACCCTGTGCTCCAGTCGGACCTTGGGCTCCTGTGGCACCGGTAGCTCCATCGCTTCCAGGAGGACCTTGTGGACCAGCTGGACCTTGAGGGCCAGTATCAGGATCAATCCAAGAATATATTCCCGATCCATCTGTCGAAAGTACTTGTCCGCCTGTTCCTCCTACCGGTAATTCTATTTCGTTAGTTGGATCATTATCTGCATCACGAATATCGATAGTTGTGCTACCTCCTCGTTCCAGGGCTATATTTACTGACTCATTTGCACTTACAACCGTGCTACTAATCCCTTGATTATCTGTATTTAATGATGTTTTATCAACCCACTCAACCGTTCCAACAGCATCCGTAACCAGAACCTTGTCGTTGCCTCCACTTAATATGTTTTCTGTCTGAACCGCATCGTCCGCCAATTTAGCATTGGTAACCGCGTCGGCACCAAGTTTGGCTGTGACGATCGAAAGATCCTCAACCTTGAAAGGATCCAAAGTAGTACCTGCTCCGGTAATCGTTAACTGATCGGCAATGGCTGCGAAGCTCGACTTGTCGATCCACTCCACCGTTCCTACGGCATCCGTAACCAATACCTTCTCGTTGCCTCCACTTAATATGTTTTCTGTCTGTACCGCGTTGTCCGCCAATTTAGCATTAGTCACCGCATCGGCACCCAATTTGGCCGTAACTATGGAAAGGTCCTCTACTTTGAAGGGATCCAAAGTAGTACCTGCTCCTGTTATCGTTACCTGGTCCGCAATGGCCGCAAATCTCGACTTGTCGATCCACTCCACCGTACCAACGGCATCCGTAACCAGAACCTTATCGTTGCCTCCACTTAATATGTTTTCTGTCTGTACCGCGTTATCGGCCAACTTTGCATTGGTAACCGCATCGGCAGCCAATTCGGTAGTTCCCACGGCTCCGGCAGCTATCTCCAAGGTAACATCTCCCAATAGAGCATTGGTATCACCCCCAACGGTTAGATCAGATGAAGTAATGTTACCATCACCATTGATTGCTGTTCCGTCAACCTCCAGTGCTCCAGTAGTCACGTTCTGTACCAGTCCGCTTCCAGCAACGTCGGAATTGATCTTGGCAGCCGTAACGGCATCATTGGCAAGTTCATTGGCTGTGATTCCACCTGTAGCGACGTCCAATGTATAAGGACTTACTGTTGTACCTGCGCCTGAACGGATTAAAGTTCCATCGGTTGCGTTTGTTACCTCGTTGCCAATTACACCGTCATTTTCTGTTACTGTTACGGATCCCAAATCCACTAATGTCCATTCGGTCCCATCCCATTGCATTACTTGACCGGAGACAGTACCATCAGCTATATTTTCCAATTGCACCGCATCATCGGCCAATTTAGCATTGGTAACCGCATCAGGGCCGAGTTTGGAATTTACTATGGCTAGATCTTCTACCTTGAAAGGATCCAAGGTTGTGCCTGCTCCGGTAATCGTTACCTGATCGGCAATGGCAGCAAAGCTCGACTTGTCGATCCACTCCACCGTTCCAACGGCATCGGTAACCAGAACCTTATCATTTCCTCCACTTAATATGTTTTCTGTCTGAACTGCATCGTCCGCCAACTTAGCATTGGTCACCGCATCGGCCCCTAGTTTGGCCGTAACTATGGAAAGGTCCTCTACTTTGAAGGGATCCAAAGTAGTACCTGCTCCTGTTATCGTTACCTGGTCCGCAATGGCAGCAAAACTCGACTTGTCGATCCACTCCACCGTTCCTACTGCATCCGTAACCAAAACCTTATCGTTGCCACCTGAAGAAATATCCTCTGTTAAAATGGTCCCGTTCAATATATTCTCTGTCTGAACCGCGTCATCGGCCAATTTTGCATTGGTAACCGCATCGGCACCAAGTTTCGCTGTTACTATGGAAAGGTCTTCCACCTTGAAGGGATCCAAAGTAGTACCTGCTCCGGTAATCGTTACCTGATCGGCAATAGCTGCAAAGCTCGACTTGTCGATCCACTCCACAGTTCCTACGGCATCCGTAACCAGAACCTTATCGTTGCCTCCACTTAATATGTTTTCTGTCTGAACTGCATTGTCCGCCAATTTTGCATTGGTAACCGCATCGGCACCAAGTTTCGCTGTTACTATGGAAAGGTCCTCCACCTTGAAAGGATCCAAGGTTGTACCTGCTCCGGTAATCGTTACCTGGTCTGCAATGGCAGCAAAGCTCGACTTGTCGATCCACTCCACTGTTCCAACCGCATCGGTAACCAGAACCTTATCGTTGCCTCCACTTAATATGTTTTCTGTCTGAACCGCGTTGTCCGCCAATTTAGCATTGGTAACCGCATCGGAACCAAGTTTCGCTGTTACTATGGAAAGGTCTTCCACCTTGAAGGGATCCAAAGTAGTACCTGCTCCTGTTATCGTTACCTGATCGGCAATAGCGGCAAAGCTCGACCTGTCGATCCACTCAACCGTTCCAACGGCATCCGTAACCAATACCTTGTCGTTGCCACCTGAGGAAATATCCTCTGTAAGGATGGTACCGTTCAAAATATTCTCTGTCTGGACTGCATCGTCCGCCAATTTAGCATTGGTAACCGCGTCGGCACCAAGTTTGGCTGTGACGATCGAAAGATCCTCAACCTTGAAAGGATCCAAAGTAGTACCTGCTCCGGTAATCGTTACCTGGTCTGCAATGGCAGCAAAGCTCGACTTGTCGATCCACTCCACTGTTCCAACCGCATCGGTAACCAGAACCTTATCGTTGCCTCCACTTAATATGTTTTCTGTCTGAACCGCGTTGTCCGCCAATTTAGCATTGGTAACCGCATCGG
>Ga0208032_1000095_pt1 | contig 80038 bp, 56 predicted proteins | sample MalvirAntarct_66_FD_184254 | JGI IMG/M metagenome (GOLD analysis project Ga0208032, IMG submission 184254) | Marine viral communities from the Global Malaspina Expedition - Malaspina viral metaG Antarct_66 (SPAdes) (version 2) | ecosystem: Environmental > Aquatic > Marine > Oceanic | place: West... | reverse complement strand
GTTATCAACATTTATATTATATATATGTTTTCTTTTTTCTAAAATTTAAAATAAAATGGTGATTATGATGGCTTGTTTATAGTGGATATAAAAATTTACCTTTAAACTTGCTTTAAACCATTAAATAAGTTTATTGACAATTTATACAGTGAGTAAAGATTATAAATCAAGCTTTTAAATGGGTTATTAATATTTGTTGACAACCCATATGAACATGAAATTATTGAAAAGTTAATGTTACGGGAGTGTTAATTACTTCTTTTAATTATTTAATATCTTTCTATAAGAATCTAAGAAGTAAATTATTCTTTTACGATAACATTTTGTAAAGCAAAATTAAGACGGATAATAAAAATTTAATATTTACTTTTTATAAGTAGTTTGTTAACAATGAGGTATTATGAGTAAACGACTAAATAACAATGCTTTTGGTTTTTTTTAAAATTTATGTTGTTAACAACCTAGTTTCTGTGGTGAAACCATAGGTATTTGTACATTTGTGTGAATAGAACTACTTATTTTTATAATTTTTATTCATCAATAACCATCCTTAAACAATGAAAATAGCTATTGGTAACGATCATGCAGGTACAGAATATAAACTTGCCATAATCGGATTGTTGAAATCTATGGGTATAGAAGTCATAAACCATGGTACCGATGGATCTGACAGCGTTGATTATGCGGATTTTGTACATCCTGTAGCCATTGAAGTGGAAAAAGGAAATGCAGATTTTGGGATTATTATTTGTGGTAGTGGTAATGGAGTTTCAATGACGGCCAACAAATATCAAAAAATAAGAGCCGCCTTATGTTGGACAACCGAAATAGTTAAATTGGCCAAGGAGCACAATGATGCCAATATATTAAGTTTGCCTGCCAGATTTATTTCTTTGCCACAGGCGCTGGAAATGGTGAAAACATTTCTGAATACTTCCTTTGAAGGTGGTCGTCATGAAAGAAGAATAGAGAAAATTCCCTGTAAGTAATATTATTTCTTCTATATGAATAGTCATAGTGGGTATATTATATGACACTATTGTTTAATGGATTTTTTTCCTATTGAGGTGTCTGTATTTTGTAATCCATATTATTTTTTAAACTTTACTATTACTTATATAATTCTGGAGATGTAAAGTATGAGAATTGAAATAAAAAGATTTCAGGAATTGGATGCACAGGAGTTGTATGATGTATTGCAATTGCGTAGCGAAGTATTTGTTTTGGAACAGGATTGTGTGTACCAGGATATGGATTATAAAGATCAACTTGCCCTTCATATTATTGGGTATAAGAATAGTAAAATAGTGGCCTATACCAGAGTTTTTAAACAAGGGGACTATTTTAAGGAAGCAAGTATTGGTAGGGTAGTGGTACGAAAATCTCAACGACAGTATGGATATGGATTGGAAATAATGAAGGCTTCCATTGAAGCAATTTATAAAAATTTTGGTACTACCTCCATACATATTTCCGCCCAGAAATATTTGACCAAGTTCTACACTTCCCTTGGATTCAAGGTTGTTGGTGAGGAGTATTTGGAGGATGGTATTCCCCATGTTGGCATGATCAGGGAATAGCCCAGTTGAACTAATCTCACCTTTTTCGGCGGGATCTAGGTTCAATACCTCGACCCTTGGGTCGATTCCTATTGTTGGGTTCAGGGCCTGCCTTTGGCGGCAGACAGGCTTGCCCTGAGGTTTAATACCTTTTATCCCATAAAAAAAGAGCTGTATTTTACAGCTCCCAATGTATGTGATATTAGTATTCCAATTTATATTTTAATAGGTGTTTTATCACTTAAATTTATATCCTCCAACATATTGTCGGTAAATTTATAATGTCCTTTAGTGGTGATAATTTTAAAACGATTGGAATTCATTCGGCTTAGGGTATCCAAAAACAACCATTTGGATTTCAATAATAATGGCCTTTCGGATTTTAAACTAATTTCGAAATAGTATTTTTTGCCATTCTTTAAAGCCACAATATCCGGGGTAATTTTGGTGTCGCTACCTCTTTTTAAATAAGATTTTGGACAGTCATAACCTTCAATATCCGCCTTGATTTTTTCAAAACCGTGCGCTTCCAAGTGGGAAATGGACTTCTTTATGAACTCCTCGTTTGCTGATTTTTCAATTTTTATCATAATCGTAATGTATGAAAAAATTCGATTAAAAGCAAATAAATACGCTGATTAACAGTTATTTAAGGGGTTTTTAACAAATTTGTTTTCATTTAGGAAACGAATCTAGTTTAATTCAAAACAATTGCTATTTACTGTGGATGTTTTAATTGATTTAGGAATAGTAATTTTAATAAGTTTCCCAATTGATTGGACTAAGTTTTATCTGATTTTTTGGGATACAGTTACCTAAAAACTTGGCATAAAATTAAATTTTAGAACTGCGCTGCCCCCGTATTCCTTAAATTTTTATAATTTTCCAAGTTCCAAACAAGATTTTACATTAACAATCATAGATTTTATTAATGAATAGCTACCGAAAAGGAATACACTTTATACTAATTACAGGTATTTTTATATTCATATCCTGTGAAAAAAAGGTTGATAAGGATGAGCTTGCTATCAATACAGTGATGGAAGACGTAAAACAGGAATTTGCCCCGGACAAAAGGGTAGCCCTTTTTAATATAGAATATGTTAGGAAGGGTAATGAAACCATTCTTAAGGGAGAATCTAACTTACCTGAGGCCGTTGCAAGCTTTAAACAAAAGCTTGCAGAAGAAGAAATAAAGTATGTAGATAGTATTCAATTATTGCCTTTATCCAATTTAAATGGTTTTATCCAAGGCCTTATTACCATATCCGTGGCCAATTTGCGTGGAAAACCTGCACATTCATCGGAGTTGGTTACCCAGGCTACCTTGGGTACCCCTGTGAAGATTTTTAAGGAAGAGGAAGGCTGGTATTTGATACAGACTCCGGATAAATATTTGTCCTGGGTAGATAGGGGAGGTATAAAACCATTATCAGCAGGAAGGTTTACGCAGTGGAAATCCACTCCAAAGGTTATATACACCAATACTATAGGTCATTCTTTTACCGAACCCAATAAAGATAGCCAGGTTATTTCCGATATGGTTGCAGGAGGTGTTTTAGAACGAATAGGAGAAGAAAAGGAGTTTTATTATGTGGCTTTTCCAGATGGTAGAAAGGCTTATGTCCTCAAAACAGAGGCCATGGATTATGACTCTTGGTTGGCGGCATTAAATCCCAGTCAGGAATCCTTGGTGAGTACTTCGAAAACCTTAATGGGTGTCCCATATTTGTGGGGGGGTACCTCTACCAAAGGGGTAGATTGTAGTGGTTTTACCAAAACCATTTATTTTCTAAATGGCATTGTCTTGCCGAGGGATGCTTCCCAACAAATACATACCGGCAAGGAGATAGATGCGGTTAAGGATTTTGACAAGTTGGAGCCTGGCGATTTATTATTTTTTGGAAAACCAGCAACAGATACCACCAAGGAGCGCGTAATCCACGTGGGGATGTGGATCGGTAACAACGAATTCATCCATTCTGCAGGAAGGGTACATATAAGTAGTGTGGACAAAGACGCCCAAAATTTTGACGAGTACAACCTCAATAGATATTTACGTTCCAATCGCTATCTCAAGGAACCAAAGGACGGATTGATAGAGCTTGCCAAAACCCCTGTTTTTAAGGACTGACCAAAGCTTATTTTAGGTCCACAGCCATTATAAAGTCGTCCGCAGTGATATAGAGCGTTTTTTCTTCGGTATCAAAAGCACAATTGGCCGTTGCCTGTCCTGTATGGATTCTGGCCAAGGCTTTTCCTTTCGGATTAAAGATCCATACCCCGCCTGGTCCTGTAGCAAATAGGGTACCATTGCTTTTTATTTTTAAGCCATCGGGCAAACCTTGTTGACCTTCTTTGCCAATTAGCTCTGTTACCTCATAAAAAAGTTTTTTATCGGATACCTTACCAGGTTCCGAAATCTTATACTGGTACCAAGCGGCATGTTCCGGATCTGAATTTGCTACGTAAAGGACATTACCATCCGGAGATATTCCTATTCCGTTAGGGCGGGAAATAGAGTCGAGCAGTATTAATTCCCCGTTAGTCATTAGGCAATAAATTCCTTGAAAATTCAATTCTTTGCCTTCATCATCCATTCTTTTTGGTAGTCCATAGGGTGGATCTGTAAAATAGAGGTTACCGTTTTTATCAAATGTGGCATCATTGGGGCTGTTCAATTGCTTGCCCATATACGAATCAACCAGGGTAGTAAAGTCGGAAGTAGGAGTACTTACAGGCGTATTCATTTTGGCAACTTGACGATTCCCATGTTGCATGAGCACCAACTCCCCCTCTTTATTTAGCAAAAGTCCATTGGAGCCCGGTTCTTCACCTGTAAAATCGGTACCTGAAAACCCGGAAGGATGCAAGTAGGTGACCGTATCGTTATTTTTCGGGTCCAACTTATATACTTTATTGTTGGGGATATCTGAAAATAACAAATAATCTCCTTCTTTTATCCATAGTGGTCCCTCGGTCCAAGCAAAGCCACTGGCAAGGATTTCAATTTTAGATTTCGGATCTATTATCTGAAGTGCCTCATCGTCCAAAATCTCAATCGACAAGGGCTCAGGGTTAGCTTCATCGGGAATGGTTTTTTTATTCGATTCCCTACAAGCTCCCAATAGTAGAGCCGAGCCTAAAATAATTGATGTTATTTTTTTCATTTTAGTGCATTATTTTAACTATGATAGTGATAACGGCCATGGCAGTACCTCCGAGTACGAACGTCCCGGCCGATTGGATCTGATATCCCTGTTTTACGTTCATTCCGGTAAGTTGGGTCAGTACCCAAAAGAAACTGTCGTTTACGTGCGATACTACAGAAGCTCCTGCGCCTATAGACAAAACGGTCATAGTAGCCATAAAAGGGTCATTTAGACCCAGAGCGGGCATTAAAGGGGCTATGATAGATGCTGTGGTTACCAAGGCAACTGTAGATGAGCCCTGTGTTGTTTTAAGACAGGCAGCCAATAGAAAGGGCAAAAACAGACCCAATTCCATACCGGTAAATTCTGAGGTGATGGTATCTGCAATTCCTGAATTCTGTAACATCTTGCCAAAAATTCCTCCGGCCCCAGTAATAAAAATAATAGGGGCCGCCTCCCTTAACGATTCTCCAAACCAACCTGTAGAAGAGAAAATCTTTTCGTCCAATTTTTTGGGCAATACAAGGGACAATAAAACGCCTATCAAAAGGGCAATTACAGGCGTGCCCAAGAATGATATAATGGTCTTGATAGGGGAAGGTTGAAAGGTAAATTCCGGATAATCCATGACCGATTTAAGGATAATGAGTACAATAGGTATTACTATGGCCAATAAGGATTTCCATAGGGCAGGTTGCTCCTGTTGTGTTGTCACGGCTTCGAGTGTTATAGGGACATTGATACGCGATGCCAATTTGGTGGCAAAGAAATAACAGGCAACAAGGGAAATACTACTTATCAATAATCCCCATATCATAACACTTCCTAAATCTGCCCCTAAAATACCAGCAGCGGCAATGGGCCCCGGGGTAGGCGGGACCATGGTATGCGAAGCGGTCAATCCCAATGCCAGGGCCGCGGTAGTACCTGCAAAGGAAACACCTGCCTTGGAGGAGAGCACCTTGTTCAAAGGGTTCATGATCAGTAGCGCACTATCTGCAAATACGGGTATGGATAGGATATAACCAGTAAGCAGCATGGCCAAATGAATGGATTTTGCACCTATTAACTGTAAAATTTTGGAGGCGATGACAAAGGCTCCGCCAGATTTTTCCAAAACTTTGCCTATGGTAACTCCAAACAGGATTATAAGCCCAATTTTGCCCATAATGTCACCAAAACCATTATTTATGGAATTGATTATGGATTCTATATCCATTCCCGTCATAAAGCCATAGGCTATGGCAGAAAAAAGAAGGACAAAAAAGGGATGCACTTTAAATTTGATGATACCTACGATCAATAGGGCAAGGGAAAGTACTAAGGCGATAAGGTAAGTCATGGTTTTTTTGGTTGGTTATTGGTATTATTCGGTTAATATTTTACCACTCGGTAAAGTTTCCGTCGGGTCCACGCCATATGGGGTTGGACCAATTATGTCCAATTTTCTGACCTTCCCTTAATTTTTCTTCGTTTATTTCAACCCCTAATCCTGGTTTCTGAAAAAGATCAATATAACCATCCTTGATATCAAAAATTTCAGGATTTAGGACATAGTCCAGTAAATCAAAACCTTGATTATAGTGGATACCTATACTGTTTTCCTGAATAAAGGCATTGGCGGAAACAAAGTCGACATGTAATGCAGAAGCCAAGGATATAGGCCCCAACGGACAATGGGGGGCCAGAGCTACATCATAGGCTTCCGCCATAGTGGCAATACGCCTTACCTCCGAAATGCCTCCAGCGTGACTAAGGTCTGGCTGAATAATGTCGACCACTCCTTCTTCCAGAATTTTCTTAAAATCCCAACGGGAGAACATTCTTTCGCCAGTGGCAATAGGAATGCTCGTGTAGCCGTAAATATGCTTTAAGGCATCATTGTTTTCGCTAAGTACCGGTTCTTCAATAAACATGGGGTCATAAGGTGCAAGCTCATCTATAAGCCTTTTTACCATGCCTTTATGTACTCGGCCATGAAAATCAAGACCAATATCCAAATCGGTCCCAAATTCCTCTCTTAATAGTCTAATGTTGTTGGACACCTGTTTCACATCTTTCAAGGTCGAAATCCAGTCCATGCCTCCGGTAGCGTTCATTTTTACCGCTTGGAAACCGGCCTTTACTTTTTCGTGCGCCTGTTCCAATAACACCTCCGGATGATCTCCGCCGATCCAGCAGTACATTTTCATTTTATGGCGGACTGCCCCTCCCAATAAATCGTAGACAGGAACACCAAGAAATTTTCCCTTTATATCCCAAAGTGCCTGATCAATACCTGAAAGGGCGCTCATCAGGATGGGACCACCTCTATAAAATCCTCCGCGATACAGTATTTGCCATATGTCTTCAATATTTGTGGCCGACTTTCCAATGATGAACTGTTGTAGTTCCATTACGCAGGCGGCCACCGTATCTGCCTTGCCTTCCACAACTGGTTCGCCCCAACCAATAATCCCTTCCTTGGTGGTTACCTTAACGAACAGCCACCTTGGCGGGACTTTAAAAAGTTCAATTTTTTCAATAATAAGTTGTTCCTTCATAATGCTTTTACAAATTCTTTAGCCCTATGTGGGGCATTAAAAATATTTTTAATGGTTGGTTTTAACAGATCAAATTCATTTCCTAAACCCTTGAATTAAAGTAATAGGGAAATAAATATAACTAAATGTTATGAATATTAAGAACATTGAAATTTTTAAACAATCTAAACTAAAGTATAACGGTTTGTCCAGTTCTCACGGATTCATCGGCAGCCAGTACAATTTTTAGACTATTAATGGCATCCCTTAAATGTGATGACAGATCTTCATCGTTCTTAATGGCGTTCAATAAATACACTTGTTCCAGTAGACAAAGTCCGTCATGATCTGGCTCATCCTCCGTTCTAATAAAGTCGTCTTTTTTTACAAAATCTCCTTCTTTGGTCAATTCACTATAATGAAGTTGTAGACTGCCCGTTTTTGTATGACCTTCTATATCTTGGGAACTATCTTTAGGTTTGTCCGATATGGAAACAGCTCCCTTTGGGCCAATAACATCCTTGATAAAGACCGCGGTTTCACTCATCATAGGTCCCCATCCGGCCTCGTACCATCCTACGGACCCGTCTTTAAAACGTACTTGTAATTGACCATAGTTGTACATTTTGGAATCAATTTCTTTGCTCAAATTGGCTCCAATGGCACTGACACTAATTGGAATGGATTGGGTCATTAAACACATAATATCCACATAATGTACACCGCAATCCACTATTGGCGACATGGAGTTCATTAATTGTTTATGGGTATACCATTTGTCCCCAGAACTTTGTTGGTTTAGGTTCATGCGCATTACCAAGGGCTTGCCAAGGGTACGGGCAACCTCCACAAACTTGGTCCAAGACGGATGTACCCTAAGAATATAACCCACTACCATCTTTCTGTTTTTTTCCTTTGCCAGAGTCACAAGTTCCTCGGCCTCTTCAACAGTTAGGGCAAGAGGTTTTTCTACGAATACATGTGCTCCCGCGTTAAGACTTTTTCTAACATAATCGGCATGGGTGTCCGGATAGGTGTTTATGGATACCACATCTGGTTTTGATTCCCGCAGGGCGGTATCAAAATTTGCATAGGTAGGCAATCCTCCCAATTCCTTGGATAATTTTTCCCTACTTTCCGGTTTCCGGCTTACCAGTCCCACAATTTCAAATTCAGAGAGTTGGTGATAGGCTCTGGCATGGGAAACACCCATATTTCCACAACCTACAACAAGGGTTTTAAGTTTGTTCATTTTTTATTTATTTATAAATTTTCTTAATTTTTTTATTCCAGTGAAAAGGCCATAATCCTGTTCCCTTTTTCAGTTCCTAATTTTTCGCCACCACAGGCAATGGCAATATACTGTTTGCCGTTTACTTCATACATGGCGGGCGTTGCAAATGCAGCAGCAGGGAGTTTGTATTCCCAAAGTAGCTTGCCATTCTTTTTATTAAAAGCTCTAAAATATCCGTCTTTAGTGGCACCAATAAACAGAAGTCCGTTTTCGGTGACTATTGCCCCACCATAGTTCTCTGTACCGGTCTGAGGAAATCCCTTTTCTTTCAGGCTCATTGTTTCCCCAAAGGGAATGGACCAGAGGTAATCTCCAGAATTTAGGTCTATTGCATGTAATGTACCCCAAGGCGGGGAAATGGCAGGCAATCCGTTGCTGTCCAGAAACTTTTTATAACCCCTGTGTTTATATGTTGTTTTTATAGGTTTTGTTTTGTGTTCGGGGACAATTTGTGCAATCTCTTCCCTATATAAAAATTGTATCAAAGCTTCCATTTCTGTTTTTTCAATTTGGGGAAAACCTGTCATCATGCCTTTTCCTTTTTTTATGGTGTGGGCAAGGGCCTCTTTATCATAGGTCGATTTTAGCTTGGTTAACGAGGGATATCCACTAGCCACATTACCCTTGCGGTCTTTTTGATGGCATACAACGCAATATTTGTTATAGGCATTTGCCCCTGGAGCCAAGTTTGTATTTAGGGTATCCTTGTCCATTTGAAGGAACCAGGCCATTTCATTGGAATTTACGTACAGTATGCCATCTTCGGGATCAGCTGCGGCTCCTCCCCATTCTGCAGCTCCATCATAGCCGGGAAGAAGAAGAACAGGATCCAGACTTGGCGGGGCATAGATTCTTTTGTCCGCTTTATTGAAAAGGGTTAATATTTCTTCCTTGTTTTCTGCGTAGGGACTAAGGTCTTTTTCTGTCAATAAATGGGATTGTCTTGCAAATGGTTTGGGCTTGATGGGAAAAGGTTGGGTTGCCCATGCTTTTTCCCCTTCCAAAGTGGATGGAGGTACCGGTATTTCCTCAATTTCAAATAAAGGCTCTCCCGTAATCCTGTTAAAAAGAAAAACATACCCCTGCTTGGTTACTTGGGCTACAGCGGGAATTTTTTTCCCCTCCCTAGTTATCGTTAAAAGGTTGGGGGGTGCCGGAGGATCTCTATCCCATAAGTCGTGATGGGTAAATTGATAATGCCAAAGCAGTTTTCCTGTTTGTGCGTCCAAAGCCAATAAGGTATTGGCATAAAGATTACTGCCCTTTCGGTCGCCACCATAAAAATCCGGCGCTGCGGAGCCTGTTGGCACGTATAGGATTCCCGTTGCTTCATCCAAGGCCATACCGGCCCAGTTGTTGGCGGCACCAACGGTGTCGCTCTTATAGCTATTAGGGTCTTCCCATGTTTCGTGCCCCGGTTCACCAGGATGTGGTATGGTGTGGAAGGCCCATTCCAATTGGCCTGTTATTACATTAAAAGCCATGACATCACCAGGTGCGGCACCACTACCTTCCGAGAGCCGAATAGGCATTACAATTAAATCTCTGTAAATAGTTCCAGGAGTGTTGGAGACGACAAATTTATCCCTTGCGTTTGTTGGTAATCCGGAGTGGAGATCAATTTTTCCATTTTCCCCGAAGGAAGGAATAGGTGTACCGGTCATGGCGTTTAGGGCAAAAAGATTGGGCCCTTGGGTAAAGAGAATACGTTTATCATCATCTTTTGCCCAAGACGCTACACCTCTACTAGTGGAATTTGTAAGTTGTAACGAATCCCCATATCTCCATATCTCTTTACCAGTTCCAGCGTGCAATGCCACTGCCCTTAAGGCTGCCGTAACCCCATACAAAATGGTGTCCACTACTATAGGGTTCATTTGCATTTGACCACTATCAGGAGCAGAGTATGACCAGGCTAGCTTAAGTTGGGTAACATTGTCCAAAGTAATTTGTGAGAGAGTGGAATAATGGTTACGATCCGGCCCTCCCAAATACGAGGTCCATGTAGTGTATTTGTCAGAGTCGGTTTTGGTGGAATTATCAGGGTGGCAACTTAATAAACAAATGGCCGCTATGGCTATTAGCGATATATATTTTGTGATATTAAGCGACATTGATGGTGGTTTTATCGCTTAAATTAATTAATTTTTAAGAACTAAGGAGTTATTTCTTTGTGTACTGTGATCTAATATTTTGGTCTTGGATACAATGGTTCTTTTATTACTAGATACAAACCCCCCAAAAGAGCAGTGGTTGGGGATTTAGAAAAGACTATTTTTTTACCTTATAACCTTTTCAAGGTTTTGTTCAGTACAGGCACAATTAGCTCGCCAAGTTCTTTATATCCCTCTTTATTATAATGAACGTCATTATCCCCCAAACCATTTTTGTGGTGGATGGCAATGGATTTTTTATAGATATCGTTAATAATTACACCATTTTTTTTCATTACGGACTTTGCAATGGCATTGTATTTGGCCACATCCTCAGAAAATCTGCCCGCCTCATTAACGGGAACATATGTGGTGGTTACAAATATTAATTTAGCTGAGGTACTGGCTTTGAGGATACGCACCAATTCTTTCAGATTTTGTCTGTAGGTTTGTAGATCATAAGTTATGGTACCCTTAAACTTATCCCTATTTCCATAGACTTTGGAATCTGGATGCCGATAACAAAGATCCCATAATCCCCAATTAAATTGAATAATATCCCAATCTTCCTTACCTATCCAATCCTTGATTTTCTCCAATCCTGTTCCTGTATGTTGAGCATTTCCCGGATTGTGCATAACTATTGCCTTAGTGGCCAGTGCTTCTTTTACCTTTGAAAAATAACCTATGGAAATTGAGTCGCCTATGATTAATATTTTTGGATCTTTAGGCTTGTATCCCAGACAAAGAAAAATACAGAAGGCTATTAGGAGGTAAAATTTATTTTTCATGATTTAGGTTTTGCAAAGGCGAAAAATAACTAAAAAATTTAGAAAGGGAATGGAGAGGCTGTCATATTGGGGGTATTTTATTGTTTAGGGAAAACCGGGTTGCCCTTTCATAGGGATTGGATAATTTACCTTCATTCATAATAATTTATGAATGTCCAAAGAAAATCACTACATTGTTCTTGCCAAATAATCAACCACATACAAAATGACAATCGAATCCACCAACCTTTCCAAGAGGTTGTTTTCCTTGGATGTATTCCGGGGATTGACCATGTTTTTACTAATCGCTGAGGCTGCCGGGTTTCATGGCAGCTTTGGGCATCTTACAGAAAACAATACTGTTTTACATCCATTGGCGGAACAGCTGCACCATCATCCATGGAACGGGTTGCGATTTTGGGATCTTATACAGCCTTTTTTTATGTTTATAGTGGGGGTGGCCATGCCTTTTTCATTGAGAAAGCGCTTGGCTACTGGATCCCGCAAAGCTGCAACGAAGCATATTTTGAGAAGATGTTTTTTGCTTTTTAGTTTTGGGGTATTGCTGCATTGTGTGTATAGTCATGCATTGGTTTGGGAACTCTGGAACGTTTTGGTTCAATTGGCTTTTACTATTCTTATAGCTTATGCTATAATGAATCTTCCGCACCGGATGCAGATTCTTATTTGCCTTGGAATTTTGATACTGACCGAAGTCCTATATAGGGTCTATAACCCACAGGATCCATACAATCAAGGGCAGAGTTTTGGATCTTGGGTAGATATGTTGGTAATGGGCAAAATTAATGGTGGGGGATGGGTTTTCATCAATTTTCTGCCTACTGCGGTCCATACAATAATGGGTGTAATTTGTGGTCAATTGTTGCTTTCCAACAAAACGGCTAAGGAAAAGTTAGGTCCCTTATTAATGTGGGGGTCGGCCCTACTTTTGTTCGGTTATGGGATGGATCTACTGGGAATAACCCCAATAATTAAAAGAATTGCAACTACCTCATTTACTCTGGCTTCAGGAGGTTGGGCCTTGTTGGCCTTGGGGTTGTTTTATTGGTGGATAGACATTAAGGACCACAAGAATAAATGGTTGAAGATTTTTTCTGTGGTGGGGACCAATTCCATTTTTATTTATTTGTTTGCCGAAACTGTAGGGTCTCAATGGTTTAGAGATTTTGGGCATATTTTTACCGAAGGACTTTTAGCGCCTTTGGGTATGGATGAATATCTAATATGGCTGATTAACTCCATATTTGTCTTATATATGTTTTGGTATTTAACGTATTTTCTGGATCAGAAGAAGGTTTACTTTAAGATTTAAAGGCTTAATAGTAACGGGATTCCCTTATTTTAGAATATTCATGTATTTGCCATTGTCGTTCAACAGTTCGGAAGCGGCCATAATGGCTTCGTCATTTTGTAAATGGTAATCATAAAGACCTTCCCTGTAGAAATAGCGTTTAAGAATTTCATCCTCTAAATTCTTCTGGATTTCAGCTTTGTATTTATCCAAAGCCATAAGTTTGTTTTTATCCATTTCCAACAACAGCGCCTTATAATGTTCATTCACCTCGTTGCCGAATATGGTGCTGTCCTCACCGGACATAGCCTCTTTTAAGGCTTTTTCGGCCTTAGTCTCAAAATCAAAATTACTTTTGGAGACATAATTTTTGAAAGATGCAAAATCACTATCCTTATAACTAAAGTCCAATACATTTTCTACCTTGTTATTATAATAGAAATCGGTGGCGTAGTCAAAAATAACGTTACCGGATAATAGCGCCTGGGTAAGGGTATTTGTTTTGGCTGCAGCAATTTCTATATCTGGCAAAACACCGCCGCCATCTTGGACTTTTCGTCCATTTCTGGTTTTAAAATCCCTGAACTGAGTATTTTTGACTGCGTTTCCATTCTCATCCCTATTCCAATAATCCAAGGATTGTATGCACCTGCCCGATGCTGTATAATATCTGGAGATGGTTACCTTTAGTTGTGTGCCATAGGTTAATTTTAAAGGGCGTTGTACCAAACCTTTGCCAAAACTTCTTGCGCCCACTATAACAGCGCGGTCCAAATCCTGTAGGCTGCCGGAGACAATTTCACTGGCCGAGGCACTTCTTCCATTTACCAATACAACCAAGGGTATTTCTGTATCTATGGGTTGGTTGGTAGTTTTATATTCCCTGTTGAATTTCTTTACCTTGGACTTGGTGGTTACAACAAGCTCCCCTTTTGGAATAAACAGATTGGTTACATTGATAGCTTCGGTCAATAGACCACCGGGATTATCCCTTAGGTCTAAAATTATTTTTTTGGCGCCATCGTTTTTTAAGTTAAGGAGAGCTTCCTTGGTCTGTTCAGAAGCTTTTTTATTGAATTTTGACAAAACAATATAACCGGTGTTTTCCTTGATCATCTTGTAATAGGGAACGGCATCTACTTCTATAGATTCCCTGTTCACCGTTGTAGACTTGGTTTCTCCCTGCCTAATATAAGTAATGCCCACACTGGTGTTATTGGCTCCTTTTAAAAGTTCGTCGGCATCATCCTGAATGTCCGCTATGGCAACATCACCTATCTTAATAATTTCATCCCCGGCCTTAAGGCCCGCCTTATCTGCGGGATAGCCTTTGTAAGGTTCAACAATAACTACTTTATCCTTGTAACTCCGTACCACGGCACCAATACCAGAATATTCGCCCGCATTATTTATTTTAAATGATTCAACGTCTTGCTCATTCAGGAATTTGGTATAGGGATCCAGATCTTCCAACATATTTTTAATGGCCGTATCCATTAATTCCGCAGGATTGGTTTCATCCACGTAGTTCATATTCAACTCTTTGAAAAGAGTTGTAAAAATTTCGATCTGTTTGGCAATCTCAAAAAAATCGCCCTTAAAACTACTACCTGCAATTAGTAGGGCAATGGCGATAATGGGAATTAGTACCCGCTTTTTTAATATCTCTTTCATCTGTTCATTAATTATTTGCTAGCCTTGGCAATTTCATCGACAAATTTCCGCATCAAAGGAATCATGGTATCTGTTATTTTGGATTGCGAGGGCATCTCCTTACCAAGATATAAAAACATAAACGCAAAGTTACCCTCTATGTTGTTAAAAATTAGGTGTTTGTTCAACCTATAGCTTTCCCGCATCAATCTTTTAATTCGATTTCTTTTTACGGCACTTTTAAAATTTCTTTTGGACGCGGTTACCCCGACCTTGCATTTAGAATCATCTTCAAATCTCGTTTTGAGATAAACAAGTTTTATAGGATAATTGGTAACACCAATCCCTTCCGCAAACAACTGTTCAATTAGTTTTTTGCTCTTTAGTTTTTCTTTTTTTGGGAAGCTAAATGACATTTGGCCGTAAATGTAAAATAAAAACCACAGTTATGGGATATGACAATCATCATAGTTCAAAATCCCATTAGCCATTATCTTGGGTTATATTTTTTACTAAACTATAAATAAGGGATTTATGGGAGAATTGCAAGTTGAAAAATTGAGGAACAATCCTCTTAAGGCCAGGTATATTAAACAATTGTTGGCAGACATTGCGGCTTTGGAACAAATACTGGATAAAAGGATGTTCGAACAAAGTCCGATTAGGATCGGTGCCGAACAGGAGTTCTGTTTGGTTGATGAATCATGGCAGCCATCCAATAAGGCTTTGGAAGTGCTTAAAAATATAGATGATCCCCATTTCACCACCGAATTGGCCCTTTATAACCTCGAAATTAATTTGGATCCCGTTCCATTATCCGGGAACTGTTTTTCCGAAATGCACTTACAGTTAGATCAATTATTGACCATGGCCAATAAGGTTGCCGAAGAATCTGCTACAAAAATTATACTGTGCGGAATTTTGCCGACCATTTCAAAAAGACATCTGAATTTAGAATATTTGACCCCTATTCCCCGATATAAGATTTTGAACGAGGTTATTAAGGAAATAAGAAATAATGATATAGAAATTCATATAAAAGGGGTAGATGAGTTGAATATTCGCCATGATTCCGTGTTGTTCGAAGGATGCAATACCAGTTTTCAAGCGCATCTGCAGATAGACCCATATGATTTTATGGATACCTACAATTGGTCCCAGGCCATTGCAGGGCCCATCCTGTCCATTTGTACCAACTCCCCCATGCTCTTTGGTCGGGAATTATGGGAAGAGACCAGAATTGCCCTATTTACGCAGAGTGTTGATACCAGGGCCAGTAACTTTCTATTGAATGAAAGTGAACCTAGGGTGAACTTTGGAAATAGTTGGGCCAAAGGAACAGTTGTGGATTATTATAAGGACTCCATTACAGGATTTAGGAGCCTACTTACTTCTGCTACCGATGTGGACAGTTTAAACGAATTGAAACAGGGAAAAATACCAAAGTTAAAGGCGCTTTCACTCCATAACGGAACAGTCTATACCTGGAACCGTGTCTGCTATGGCATTACCAATGGAAGACCCCATATAAGAATTGAGAATAGATATATTCCTTCCGGACCCACAACCGAGGACGAAATTGCCAATATGATGCTGTGGGTGGGAGTAATGATGGGAAGGCCTAAAAAATTCAATGCCATTCATACCAAGATGGATTTTAAGGATGCGAAAAGCAATTTTTTCAATGCCGCCAGATACGGTATGGCAGCTCAATTTTATTGGGATGGACAACTAATCTCCAGTCAACAATTATTGTTGGATCATTTCTTGCCAATGGCCTTTAAGGGATTGTACAGTATGGGGGTAGCACCAAAGGATGCAGAGCATTACTTAAAAATTATAGAAAAGAGGATTGCCACTCAAAACGGTTCACGATGGACTATTAAAAGTTATAGAAAACTTAGAAAGGAGTTTAAGCTTCCGGATGCCCTGACCATATTAACGGCCAAAATGTACCAGGGTCAACAAAAAGGATATTCGGTAGATGCATGGCAATTGCCAAGGGGGGATGAATTTGTAATTGGAAAAAATGAGAAGAAGGTGTACCAGATTATGAACGTGCGAACCATTACCGCCCTGGATAGTGATAGTTCGGAGTTGGTGTTGAAAATGATGCAGTGGAAAAATATTCATCATGTACCCATTCTAAATGATGATCTGGATTTGGTTGGATTGCTGACTTGGACCGACCTAAAAGAATATTTGGAGCATCCGGAAAAATTTGAAGGGCCTATAAAGGATTTTATGAAAACAGAACTTATTACTATAACCGAGGAGGAAGGCATGAATAGGGCGAAGACATTAATGGAATCCAAAGGTATAAATTGTCTGCCAGTGGTACACGGAAAGAAATTGGTAGGGATAGTTACAACCAAGGACTTATGATTACCATAGAGAACCAAATTGGCAAGAGCCGAACCATTGGTCATTTAAAAGGCGGCAATGGTGGCCCTACCATGATATTCTTTGGGGGTATTCATGGCAATGAGCCTTCCGGTAAGGAGGCAATGCAAGAAGTTTTCCTTGGGATCGAGGAAAATGAAATTCCTGTAACTGGCAGCATTTATGGGATTCGTGGCAACATTGCGGCACTTTTGGAAGGGAAAAGATTTGTGGATCGTGACCTAAACCGATTATGGACCGATGAAAAAATTGAAAAAATTAAGGCCAAAGCTGAAAATGAACTTCTTAACGAAGACAGGGAATTGTTATCCATTCACCAAGTCTTATTGGATATCCTGAAAACAGAATCCGGGCCTTTTTACTTTATAGATTTCCATACCACTTCCAGCAAGACCCTGCCGTTTATTACTATTAATGATGCCTTGATTAACAGGAAATTTTCAAAGCTTTTTCCAGTCCCAATAATTTTGGGGATTGAGGAGTACTTAGACGGTCCTCTACTGAGTTATATCAATGAACAGGGCTACTTGGCCATTGGTTTTGAATCTGGCCAGCATACGGCGAAGGAAGCGGTGGACAATAGTATAGCTTTTATGTGGTTGTCCCTGGTCTATGGCGGTGCGCTTAAAAGAGCCGATGTTGATGGATTTGAAGGGTATTATCGTCAGCTTCAAAATTCGGCCAAGGAGAACGCCAGCTTTTTTGAGATAATTCACAGACATCCCATTTCACCCGGGGACAAATTTCTTATGTTGCCAGGATTCAGGAGTTTCGATGTTGTGAACAAAGGAAAAATATTGGCAGAACATAACGATAAAGCGGTATTGGCACTGCAAAAATCCAGCATTTTCATGCCTTTGTACCAAAGCCAGGGTGAGGATGGGTTTTTTCTGATTCGCAAGACGCCTAAGTTCGCCTTGTGGTTATCGGTCCTGTTGAGAAAAATAAGAATGCCCGCTTTGTTACCCATTTTACCCGGGGTTTCGTGGGCCGATAAGAATAAGGGCACCTTATTGGTTAATGAAAGAACTGCCAGATTTATGGCAAAACCTCTTTTTCACCTGCTGGGGTATAGGAATAGGGTAATTAATAAAGGCGAAATTTTAATGACCAGTAGGGAAGCTACCGCCAAGAACAAGATGTATAGTAGAACATGGTGGTATAGAAATAAAAAATCCGTTTAAAATAGCTACCGAGGCCATCTTAAACGGATTTAAAATTTTAATTATTTTTTACTCTTGGGCCTGCCAGACATTGTTTTCTTCATTTACATCTGCCATCAGCTGGGATGGGTCCAATACAATGGCCTTAACATTATTGAGCTCTTTATCCAAGATAAGGTCGTAATTGGTATTTGCCCAGGGCCAATCTTGCAATACGGTTCTTTTTAAATTGGGATATGGATTCTCTTTTTCGCCATACATCATACGCAATGGAGCATAAAATGTTTCTTGGGTACCATCATTGTACAGTACCAAAATATCTATGGGCATGGGCATAAGACCAATTCGCTCCAAGCTTACCTTGGTTTTTTGTCCATCTGCCTCCACTGCCTTAATACCGTAATCTATAGTGTTTGTTGTTTGGGTCCAATCTGTAAGGTACCAGTCCAACTCCATTCCGGAGACCTTTTCGGCGGTTCTTTTTATATCGTTAGGGGTGGGATGTTTAAATTTAAAGTCCTGATAATATTTTCTCAGGGTCTCCATTAGCTTATCCTGGCCTATGATATAGCCCAATTGCGATAGGAAAATAGCCCCTTTGCTGTAGGCAGCAACCCCATAGGCAAAATTTAGCTCATATCTATCGGCATGGGTGGTTTGGGGCTGTTCTTTACCAGAAGCCACCAAATTGTAATATCCTTGATAGGAACCAGCAAAGGGATTTTCCTTTTTTTGGTCCATGATCTGGTCCATACATAAACTGGAGATAAAGGTGGTAAAGCCTTCATCCATCCATTCGTGTTTGGATTCGTTGCTCGCCAACACATGCTGGAACCAGGAATGTGCCATTTCATGCACCATAACCCCTACCAGGCTTCCAAAATTTCTACCACCGGTGATAAGGGTACTCATAGCGTATTCCATACCACCATCGCCTCCTTGTATCACCGAGTATTGCTCATAGGGATAATCGCCAATATTTTTATTGAAGAACTGCATGGCCTCGGCCGTTTTTGGCTGAAGTTTTTTCCAGTTTTCCACAATTTCCTTATCGTTTTTATAGAAAAAATGTAGCATTGGCCCATTTTCTACCTTTAGGGTATCGTGAAGGTAATCTGGATCTGCAGCCCACATAAAATCGTGAACCATTGGGGCCTTAAAATGCCAAGTAAGGGTTTTGCCCTTTGTCTTTTTTATTTTTGATCCAGGCGTTTCATATCCATGACCTACTTCTTCGGGGTTTTGTAAATACCCTGTACCCCCTACTACATATTTCTTGTCCAAGGTAAGCTTAACATCAAAATCGCCCCATACTCCATGAAATTCACGGGCAATATAGGGATCGGCATGCCAGCCTTCAAAATCGTATTCCGCCAATTTCGGGTACCACTGACTCATAGAGAGCGCTACCCCTTCACTGCTGTTTCTACCACTTCGCCTTATTTGTAAAGGGATTTGCCCATTGAAGGTCATTTCAAAGGTGGTTTTTCCACCAGGGGGAATTGGTTTATTTAATTCAACAACCAAAATTGTTCCCTCTTCTACAAAGGAAACAGCTTGATTGTCCTGAGTTAGGGAATTAACCCTAAGATATCCCATTTCTTCGGGGCTAAGACTTGCAATCCTGCTTTTCCCGTCTGCCATCATTCTACCGTCCGGGTCAGCAACACTTTGCAAACGCATGTCCATCTCACTGCCAGGTTGAAAGGCATTGAAAAAAAGATGGTAATACACTCGGCTGAGTACATCCGGGGAATTATTGGTATAGACCAATTTTTGTGTTCCGCTGTATTGATATTTTTCAACATCCACGTTCACATCCATGGAATAATCCACATGCTGTTGCCAATAGGAAGTATTGTTTTGTGCTTCCATTTGTGCTGTTAAGCAAAGAATGGTAACCACTAAACCAAAAAAAAGTCCTTTGTTATGTCTCATACCGTCAATTTGTATAATCTATTTTTTATAGGTCAAGGGCAGCCTATGATTTTAGGCTATCCCTTGAGTATTATTATCCGTTATAATTTTATTTTCCCTCTGGATACAGCATCGGCCATAATCAAGGCATTGTATGCATTGACCATTTTACCTGATTTTGAGATTTTTTGAAAATCCATTGCCTTTGAGGCATCACCATCTACCACTACTTTCGATTTGGTGGTAAGTCCGGAATTCAACAATATTGCCTTTACTTGGGAAGCTGATAATTTTGGATAAAAAGATCTTACAAGGGCAGCAACTCCTGCAACTGCAGGTGCGGCCATGGAAGTACCTCCCTGAAAATCGTATTCATTGTTGGGCATTGTGGAATAGATATCATCACCAGGGGCAAAAACGTCTACGTTTATAAGGCCATAATTGGAAAATGAGGCAACCATTTCGGAACCATATTTGCTTGTCAATGCGCCCACGGTTATTACGTTATCTGCCATTTCTGGTCCATTGTTGATTTGATCATTGGGGAAATTTGGGTTATTTGGGTCATCAAGATCTTCGCCGGAGTTTCCTGCGGCATGAACAAAAAGCACATCATTGTCCGCCGCGTATTTAATGGCGTCATAAACCCATTCTGCATTGGGAGAGTAAGCTTTTCCAAAACTTCCGTTAATAATTTTGGCTCCGTTATCCACGGCATAGCGTATTCCCAAAGCAATATCCTTATCGTATTCATCTCCATTGGGTACTGCCCTGATGCTCATAATTTCTACATTTTCAGCAACCCCGTTGGCTCCAAGACCGTTATTTCTTTTTGCAGCAATAATACCGGCAACATGGGTACCATGACTTTCATCATCGACCCTGTTTTTGGGATTTCCGTTGCCGTAGCCCCTATCGTCAAAATTATAAGGATCATCCCCTACCATTTTTCTGCCATCAAAATCTACGTTTAGATTATAATTTAGCTGATCGGTAAAATGTTTAATGCCATCTTTAAGTTCTGAAAGTACTTCTGGTATGGTGTCCTTTATGCTCAACATTTGCATTAAGATACTAACATTTCTTTGCATGGTCTCCTCTTCCGTTTTAATTTCGGTCAGGTCTTTTTTGGTATAGCTATCTTTTCCAAGAAGCTCCTTTACCTCTTCATCTGCATTTTGGACTGCCTGGAGTATTTGTTCGTACTGTCCTTTGTTTTGAAGGGCTTTTTGATAATCCTTGTCAAGGTCGCTTTTGGCCTTGGCCTGTAAGGAGGCATCCCCTAATTTTTTGCCCACAATTCTTGCCATTTCCAATTGCTCGTTGTAGGATTCCCCTAAAAAGTTGTAACCGTGTATATCGTCTATATAACCATTATTGTCATCATCCTTGTTGTTTCCTGCAATTTCTCCCTTATTTACCCATAGGACATCCACCAAGTCTTCATGGGTAAGGTCCATTCCGGAATCCAGCACGGCCACAATTACTTTTTCCCCTTTTTTATTCCCGATTATTTCGGCGTAGGCCTTGTCCACGCTCATCCCAGGAATAGTATCGGTAAGCAAATCCGTGTGTCCCCAATTCTTTTTTTGAGCCTCGGTTAATTCCGATATTTTTAGGGGTAGGGTATCAATATTTTCAATTGGGGTGGAAACTAGGGCAGTACTGCCACAGCCATAAAGTAAAATAGAGGCCGACACGGCCAAAATAGTTCTGTTCAATGTTAGTGTCATTTATTTATAGTGTTAGATTAGAATGTCTTATTAAATAGATTTCCAGGTAATTTCGTTTGGAAGCGTACTAGGCAGCCTTGGTCTGCCAGATATAGGAGTTTACAATTGATCATATTATTCAAAAAGCTGGGCAAAGGTATGTATTTCTTTTAAACGTATTCCCTTGTCCGTTGTTTGTAGGGTACAGATTTGGTTGTGGGCATCGTGTTCCAAAAACAGATAATAATTGTCTTTCACGGCCTTTTCCAAAAACAGGGCCTTTTCTGAAAGTGTTAATAACGGACGGGTATCATAACCCATGACATATGGAAGGGGAATGTGGCCTGCCGTGGGGAGTAGGTCCGCTGCAAATACCAAAGTCTTGTCCATATATTGGATATGCGGTATCATTTGTTTTTCCGTATGTCCGTCCACAAACAAAATTCCAAAATCCAATTCCGATTTTTCCGTGAAAGGGTTTTCCGTTCTTTCAACAAATCGCAACTGTCCACTTTCCTGCATGGGCAATAAGTTTTCCTTAAGAAAGGAAGCCTTTTCCCTTGGATTGGGCTCTGTTGCCCATTGCCAATGAGCCTCGTTGGTCCAAAAAACGGCATTTTTAAAAGCGGGTTCATAGCCGGTTCTATCCTTGTTCCATTGTATGCTTCCCCCGCAATGGTCGAAATGTAAATGGGTCAGGAAAACGTCTGTAATATCATCCCTGTGAAAGCCGTACTTTTTTAGGGATTTATCCAAGGAATGCTCCCCCCATCTATAATAATACCCAAAGAATTTGTCGGATTGTTTATTGCCCATCCCTGTATCGATTAGGGTAAGTCGATCGCCATTCTCTATCAACAGACATCTTGCGGCCATATCGATCATATTATTTGAATCTGCCGGATTGGTCCTGTTCCATATTGATTTTGGTACCACACCGAACATGGCCCCTCCATCCAACTTAAAATTTCCAGATTCAATAGGGTATAATTTCATAGATAACCTAGTGTAAAGAAGGTGCAAATTAACAAAAGCACTAGGGATATTTCTTGAAACTTGGTTTTATTAGTGGTTTTTTAACACTTTATCAGCAATTTATCTTTGTTGTTTAGTTATTGGAGGTAAACAACACTTTCTTTAGGTTTTATAATGTCCTTGTAATGAAATGGTCGCTTTATGCCATTTTCATCCAGAATTAAAATGGGTAGGATGTCCTTGTTTTTAGCATTGTTTTTAAACCAATTTCTGGTAGAGATTTCCTTTTCTATTTTTTCTAACTTTTCTTCAAAATTGTTAGTGCTTATTTTGTAGGACCAAGGTACCATATCGGTTTTGTTGGCAAACAAGGAGGAGGCATCCATGTGCTCCAATAGATTTAGGCCTACCCCATTTTCAACTGGGGAGACCAGTACTATTCTGTTCGGGATATAAAAGGAGTTGTAGGCCAATTGTGCTGAAAGAAGATTAATTTCACTGTTGCCCGTTAGTGCTATAAAGGTATTTTTATTTAAGGCGTTCGCCTCTTCGAACGCGTCCTCCCTAAGGCCGTTTCCATAGATTGCTTTTACCCCCTGTGCATTGGCTTCGTTAACTAAATCCTTGTTATAATCTATGAGGATTACTTCGTTCTGTTCGGCCAGTTGCTTGGCTATGTATAGTCCCAAGGGATTTGCACCAAGTATCAGGTAACCATTTCTCGCGTCCTGTTTTACCAGTTCCCCGCGCTTTTTGAGCCAATTGGTGGTCCAAGTTAGGAACACCGGCACCGTAAGGGTAGTAGAAATGGCCATAAACACCAATATTGAAAATATTTCCTGCGAAATAATGTTCATCTGAAGGCCTATTCCTGCAATAATTATTTCAACGGCCCCCCTTCCGTTCATACCGGTACCAATAGTGAACCCTTCGCGCCAACCGTATCCACTGGGTAGATAAAAAAGTGTTGTTCCCAGTATTTTCCCTACCACGGCACCCGTAATTACCAATATCAAAAGTGCCAGGTCGGTCTGAAAGACATCCAAAGTAACATGAAAGCCGGCGGTTACAAAAAAAATGGGCGCTAGAAAACCGATGGAGATATCATGAAAGACAGCTGAAACGTCTTTGAGAATTTGCCTGGAAAATACACTATCCCTTATAAAAAGTCCGGCCACAAAGCTTCCCAAAATACCATGTAGCCCGGCAAGTTCGGCCAATTCTGAAAAACCCAGCACCATGATGATCAAAATGGTAAAGAGCAATGTGCGGCTTGTTAGCTTGGCCTTTGTTAATAATTTGCCCAAAAGAGGAAACAAATAGATACCGATTAAAAGGGCAATGAAGAAAAATAGAATTGCCTTCCCGGCCACCCAGACTAGACCTGCAGTATCAATACTCCCGGCTTCTACATAACCAATAATACCGGCAAAAATGATAAGGGCCAAGGTGTCCGATATTAATGCGCCCGCCATAAGCACATAGGCTATTCGGGTATCCAGTAGTTTAAGGTCTACGAGAATTCTACTCTTGGTGGCCAAGGAAGTTACCCCAACGGCAATACCTACAAAGAGTCCGGCTATATGGGTGCCCCCAAAATGCAAAATGGTGTAATAGCCAAGGGCAAAAGGAACTACGAATCCACCAACGGCAGCAAGTAGGCCTGCCCATGAGGCTTTGCCCAAATCCTTAAAGTTGATTTCCATGCCAATATAGGCCATAAGGAAAAGTATTCCCACTTCGGCCAAAATGTCTAGGTCAGCTGAAGTTTCCAGTACGGCCAACAAAGCGGGACCCAATATTATTCCAATCAAAAGTTCGCCTAAAATAGCAGGGAAACCCATTCGTTTGGCCAGAATCCCCCCAAGCCAAGCGGCGGCCATTACCATCAACAGGTTTACTATATTCAGTTCTACCATAGTAGTAATTTATTGGTGGGAAAACCGTTGATAAAATACCTAAAAATTGGTTAATCCCAAAGAAACGGGAAACTTTATTAGTGAAACTCAATTTTGAGAAGTCAGTAAGACGCACTGAAAATTGCAAGCTGAACTAATCCCGCCTTTTTCGGCGGGATCTAGGTCAATACCTCGACCCTTGGGTCGATTCCTATTATTGGGTTCAGGGCCTGCCTTTGTCAGACAGGCTTGCCCCGAGGTAGTTTACGCTATTTTTTAGAACGAATTGCCTATTCGGGAAAGGGAAAACTGGTATTTTTTAATGAGGAGCCAAGGTTTTTTTAGCTTAGATGGATTTTTTCTATATTAAAACTTATCTTGCTTCAAATTTTTTTATGGTAGAACTAGCGGGAATAATTGTTCTTGGTATCATTGCACAGTGGGTGGCATGGCGCTTTAAATTACCGGCCATTTTGCCACTTATCCTTATAGGTTTGTTGGTAGGGCCTATATCTACTTTGTTTACAGAGGACGGCACTAAATTAATAAGACCTATTTGGAACAAGAGCGAAGGTTTGTTTTTAGGGGAGAGCCTTTACCATTTTGTATCCCTTGCTATAGGGGTTATATTATTTGAGGGCGGACTTACCCTTAAGCGTTCCGAGGTAACTAGAGTGGGACCGGTTATTACCAAGTTGATTACCTTGGGTAGTGCAGTTACCTTTTTTTTAGCAGGTACAGCAGCACATTTTATTTTTGATTTACCTTGGCAAATCTCCTTTTTGTTCTCGGCACTCATAATTGTTACAGGCCCAACTGTAATTACCCCTATCCTTAGAAATATTCCTTTGAAAAAAGATCTGTCCGCGGTTTTGAAATGGGAGGGTATTTTGATCGACCCCATTGGTGCCCTTGTAGCGGTATTGGTCTTTGAGTTTATAAGTATCGGGGAAGGTCAAGGATATACACAGACCGGCCTTTTGGAATTTGTAAAGGTACTATTATTAGGTTTCAGCTTTGGTTTCTCTTTTGCACATGCTTTGACCTTGGCTATAAAAAAGAATTACGTACCTCATTATTTGTTAAATGTGGTATCCTTATCCGTAGTACTTTCGGTTTTTGTTATTTCTGAACTTTTTGCACATGAATCGGGGCTACTTGCCGTTGTGGTTATGGGAATGGTTATGGGAAATACCCAACTGCCCAATATTAAGGAGTTGCTCTATTTTAAGGAGTCCCTTAGTATACTTTTAATATCTATGCTTTTCATTTTGCTTTCGGCAAGTATGAATTTACCCGAGCTGGAATTGTTGTACAGCCCCAATACACTAATACTTTTTGCTATTGTGGTTTTTGTGGTAAGACCTATGGGGGTATTTTTGAGTACCATGGGGTCCAATCTTAATTTTAGGGAAAAATTGTTTATCAGCTGGGTTGGTCCCAGGGGGATCGTTGCTGCAGGGATTGCCTCACTATTTGGTTCCAAATTAATTTTGCGCGGGGAACCGGGAGCGGAATATATTACGCCATTGGTCTTTATGATCGTTTTGGGAACCGTACTCCTCAATGCATCCACCGCCAGGTTCATGGCCAAATTGCTTGGGGTATTCTTGGAAAAGTCCGAAGGTATTCTAATTATAGGTGCCTCCAAGGTGCCCAGGCTCATAGCCAGTTATCTCAAGAAGAATAATAGACACGTGGTATTGATAGACAATAACCAAAACAATATTGAAAAGGCCAAAAATATTGGTCTGGAAGCCTTTGTAGCCAACATTTATTCCGATGCCCTAACAGATAATATTGAATTGAACGATGTAGGATATTTAATGGCATTGACCGGTAATTCGGATATCAACGAATACGCCATAGAAACTTTCAAGAAACAGTTTGGGGAACAAGGTTCATTTAGACTGGTAAATTCGGATGAGATGAACGACCCGGAAAATAACCCAATGGAAGGTCTTTTTTCCCATACAGATGATTTTATTACCCTGACCGAAGCCGCTAGGAGTAATCCTGTAATTCATGAAATAGAATTAAAGGGCAAGGAACATTATGAGGGCCTCATAGAAATTACTAAAGCGGATAAGGATATTGTTCCAATTTTTATAAAGACCTTGGACGGGGACCTAAAAATTATTTCTTCGTTTAGCAAAAATTTTGAAGATATTAAAGAAGGCTGTAAGTTGGTGTACCTTGGAAAGTTATTGGAGGCTGACAAGCCTGTTAAAAAACAGAAAATTTAAGTTGCCAGGTGGCAATACTTGGGCATGTAGCCAAAATGGCCCATCAATAATCAAAAGTTAAATAGTACCAATAGAAAGAATACTTTAAGTTATAATTTAATCCATCTGTATTGAATCCACTTCTAGTTTTAGCGATCATTTCCATTTATTTTGTTTTGTTAATGACCATTTCTTATTTCACTTCAAGAAATAGAAGTGACGAGTCTTATTTTACAGGGGACCGGCAATCGCCCTGGTTTTTGGTGGCCTTTGGAATGGTGGGCGCCGGACTTTCAGGAGTAACCTTTGTATCGCTTCCTGGAATGGTAGGCAATAACAATTTCTATTTCTACCAATTTATTCTAGGGAATGTCGTAGGCTATCTCTTCATTACCTTTGTCCTGATTCCGTTGTACTATAGATTAAGGTTGGTTTCCATTTATGGCTATTTGGATCAACGTTATGGCGTAAAAACTTATAAGACGGGGTCGTTGTTCTTTTTGGTTTCACAATCCTTTGGAGCTGCACTTAGGCTATTGTTGGCCTCAAAAATTCTTCAATTTGCATTATTTGATAAGCTGAATATTCCATTTCCCATAACGGTTATCATCATCTTGCTGTTGGTTTGGCTGTATACCAATAAGTCCGGAATAAAGACCATTGTTTGGACAGATACCTTGCAAACGACCTTCTTGGTCCTTGGTGCCATAATTACGATCTATACCATCACTACCTCCTTAAATCTGTCGTTTTCAGGGGCCATACAACAGGTTACGGAACATAAGTATTTTGAAGTGTTTAATTGGGAAAACAAATCGAGCAATAATTTTTTCAAACAGTTTATTGCCGGTATTCTTGTGGCCATTGCCATGATAGGTTTGGATCAGAACATGATGCAAAAAACATTGACCTGTAAGAATCAATGGGATGCACAAAAGAACACTTTGACCTACAGTTTAATTTTGGCCATAACCCAATTCCTGTTTTTGGGATTGGGAATCCTATTATATATTTATGCGGAGAATAATGGTATTGCTTTGGCCGTTGGCGAAAACGGTGCGCTTTTGGATACGGACAACCTGTTTCCCGATCTAGCATTGAACCATCTCGGTGTTTTTGCGGGAATCAGTTTTTTATTGGGAATAATAGCGGCGTCATTTTCCAGTGTGGATTCTTCCCTGACCGCCCTAACCACTTCTTTTACCTATGATTTTTTGGATATTTCACATAAATCCAGTGCTGATAAAAAAAGGCTTAAGAACTGGGTCCTACTCGGTTTTTCAGGGGTGCTATTTCTAATAATTATGTTATTCGCCAACAGTAGGGGAGATGTGGTATCGCTGATATTCAAAGTAGCCGGGTATACCTATGGTCCGTTATTGGGCCTTTATATGTTGGGGATGTTTACCAAGATTGCAGTTAAGGATAAATGGGTGCCCCTTATATGTGTTATGGCTCCGGTACTTACCTATTTATTGAGTGTCTACTTTGCCCAATCCTTTAATTTCGACTTTGGATTCATCAATATAGCCGTCAATGCCGGGCTTACTATTTTAGGATTGTTATTGGTAAGACGGAAGAGGGAAACCGCTTGATAGTCCTAGCCTGTTATGAAGGGCTATGGATAACTAATTGGAGCGGTGACCCAAGGTACTACACCCTCTTTATACACCCTGTTTTAGATGTTAAGGACGTTCCTTTTTTTAATCGTTCAGCTTAAGAACAGCCATAAATGCCTGCTGGGGTATTTCTACGTTTCCAACCTGACGCATACGTTTTTTACCCTTCTTTTGCTTTTCCAACAATTTTCTCTTTCGAGAGATATCACCTCCATAACATTTGGCGGTTACATCCTTTCTTAAGGCTTTAATAGTTTCCCTGGAAATAATTTTGGCCCCTATTGCGGCTTGGATAGGAATATCAAATTGTTGCCTTGGGATCAGTTCGCGAAGCTTCTCGCACATTTTTTTTCCAATGTTGGCAGCGTTGTCTGCATGTATTAAGGCGGACAGGGCATCTACAGGTTGTGCGTTGAGCAATATGTCTACCCTTACCAATTTGGAGGTGCGCATACCAATTGGTGCATAATCAAAGGAGGCATATCCTTTGGAAACTGTTTTTAGCCTATCATAAAAATCGAATACAATTTCTGCCAGGGGCATATCAAAATTCAGCTCTACCCTTTCTGTAGTCAAATAGGTTTGATTGGTAATCTGTCCTCTTTTATCAATACATAAGGACATAACATTCCCAACAAAATCTGCTTTTGTAATAATTGTTGCCTTTATGTAGGGCTCCTCTACGTGATCTAAGGTAGATGGATCCGGTAGATCGGATGGATTATTCACTATAATTGGCTCTTCCGGATTCTTACGGGTAAACGCATGGTAGCTTACGTTGGGTACGGTGGTGATTACCGTCATGTCGAACTCCCGTTCCAAACGTTCTTGGATAATCTCCATGTGCAACATTCCCAAGAAACCACAACGAAAACCAAACCCAAGGGCTGCACTGCTTTCCGGTGTAAATACCAAAGAGGCATCATTTAATTGCAATTTTTCCATGGAGGAGCGCAGTTCTTCATAATCTTCCGTATCTACAGGATAGATACCGGCGAATACCATGGGCTTAACATCTTCAAAACCACCAATAGGGTTCTTGGTAGGGCTCGCAGCATCTGTTATGGTGTCCCCTACTTTTACTTCCCTGGCATCTTTTATACCAGTAATGAGATAGCCAACATCTCCGGCCTTTATACTTTGTTTGGGATGTTGTACCAGTTTTAGTGTACCCACCTCATCAGCGTAATAGTTTTTATCGGTGGCGACGAATTTTATTTTTTGACCCTTTTTTATTTCCCCGTTAATAACCCTGAAATAGGTTTCTACCCCCCTGAACGGATTGTATACGGAGTCGAATACCAAAGCCTGTAGGGATTCATCGGGATTGCCCTTGGGGGCAGGTATACGTTCTATAATGGCAGTCAGAATTTCTTGGATCCCTAGGCCCGATTTAGCACTTGCCGGGATAACGTCCTCTGGTTTGCAACCCAATAGATCAACAATATCATCGGTAACTTCTTCGGGGTTCGCACTGGGAAGGTCTACTTTGTTCAATACGGGAATAATTTCCAGATCGTTCTCCAGAGCCAAATAAAGATTTGAAATGGTCTGTGCCTGTATGCTCTGCGCTGCGTCCACTACCAATAAGGCACCTTCACAGGCTGCTATGGAACGCGATACTTCATAAGAAAAATCCACGTGTCCCGGGGTATCTATAAGATTGAGTACATATTTTTCGCCCTCGTGCTCATAATCCATTTGTATGGCATGGCTCTTAATGGTGATCCCACGCTCTCGTTCAAGATCCATACTATCCAATAGCTGGTCCTGCTTTTCCCGTTCCGTTACCGAACCAGTAAAGTCTAACAACCTATCGGCCAAGGTACTCTTGCCGTGATCAATATGTGCAATAATGCAGAAATTCCGTATGTTTTTCATGTATGCCTAATTTACTGGTACTGAATTGGCCCTATAAAAATGCGTTTCAGTATCCCTTTTCCCGTGATCGGCATTTCATCGTAATCTAATGCTGATCAAAGCAACTGCAAAGATAGGCTTTATCCATGATTTTTAAAGTAAAAATCTCCAGAGTGGTTTTTATGCTTCTACAGGGATATAATTTGGTAGATGATATTGAGGAATTTCTAGTGATAAATGGACGGTTTGTAGATTTTTACTACAAATTTTGGAGAAACCATTGTGGGTTGTTAATAAAAAGTTAACTTTAAATTTTTTTATAACGGATATGCCACTGTTTGTGACAATGTTAAAGGTTTCGCCCCTATTCTTTCTACTAGTTTGCATCCCGTTGGTGGGGCAGGAATACAAGGTTTCAGGCCATGTTAAGCAAACAGATGGTACCGAGTTAGCTTTTGCAAATATACTACTTTATAAAGTATCCGATACCAGTTTTTTTAAAGGTGCTGCATCCGATGAAAAAGGCTTTTTTTCTTTTGATAATATAATCGGCAACCAATATTTAATGCGTGCCAGTTATATAGGAAGCTATTCCAATTATAAATTGGTAGAGGTAAATTCCGATTTGGACATAGGGCCTCTCTTTATAGATGATAAAGGCCAAGAATTGAATGAGGTAGTCGTAGTCTTCCAAAAACCAACATTGGAACAAAAGGTAGATCGCTTGGTCTTTAATATTGAGAACACGGCGCTTTCAGATTCGGACTTATGGGATGTTCTCAAAAGTACTCCTACCGTATTTGTTATGAACGATGAGATTAAGGTGAAAGGGGAGAGCGGGGTTCAAATAATGATCAACGATAAGAAAGTGAACCTTCCACCGGAAGATATTCTTAATTTATTAAGTGGTACTTCGGCAAAAGGTGTACAGTCTATTGAGGTGATAACAACACCCCCGGCGAAATATGATGCCGAAGGTGGGACCTTGATCAACATTAAAATGAAAAAGAATTTAATTGCGGGCTACAACGGAGCCGTATATAATAAATACAGTCAAGCAGTATTTCCAAGGCAAATGTTTGGTACTGGACATTTTTTTAAGAGCAAGCAATTGGAAGCCTCTTTTAATTATAGTTATTCTCAAAACAAGATTTTAACAAATTATACGGATATCACCAATTTTATTGAGGATGGCCAGATTAGGGATACCTGGACTTCAGATCTGGAGGTCATCTATAGAAGTAAAAAACACAATACCAGTGCCTTTGTGGATTATGCTTTTGACGACAATAATACTATCAGTTTTTCTTCCATTGCCACATTAACACCCTCTTATTTGACAAGGGATTTGTCCGACACTCAAATTTTGGACGCCAATGATGGCAGTACTTCAGGTTTTTACACCTTGAACAATGGCAAATTTGAATCGATCAATGCTGCCTTCTATTTGGATTATAAACACAACTTTAACGACCAAGGCTCCGAACTGGCGGTGAATGTCCATTACACCCATTATGATTATGATAAAGACCAGGAATTGGAAACCGATTTTTACGATGGTAACCGGGCCATAGTTGGGGAGAACAATTTTAATACCTTCAATAGGCAGAACACTGATTTGTACAGTGCGCAGGCAGATTTTGTCTCTCCCGTTGGGGAGGGTGCCAATTTTGAATCGGGAATAAAGTATGCCCTAATAGATTCTGAAAGTTATATTGCCCAAGAAGGATTTGACCGGGATCAGGAAGGCATTGAGTCTACGGAAGAGGGAACATTTTTTTACGATGAAGCAATTGTTGCGGGCTACGCCAGTTTCGATGCAAAATGGAATAATTGGACGTTCAAATCTGGGCTAAGAGCGGAATATACGGATACAAAAGGGGATTTTAGTTTAAGCACGGACAAGATTAAAAATCATTATTTGGAATTGTTCCCTACACTATTTTTACAATTTAACCCCAATGTAAAGCATAGATTGGGGGCCAGTTACAAAAGAAGCATCATCAGGCCCAGCTATAATAAGATTAATCCTTTTCAGGTATTTCAAAGTAATAATTCCGTGGTGGAGGGCAATGTAAATCTGCAGCCTTCCTTTAAGAATTCAGTGATTTTATCATATACCTATGATAGGGATTACACCTTTGAACTTTTTTATAGATATCACCGGAATATTATGCGTTTGTTGACCTTTCAGGACAATGAAAGCAATCTGTTAAGATTTATTACGGATAATGTTGATAGGGAGTTGGCCTATGGCTTGGATTTTATTTATAGGAAAGAGATATCCAATTTCTGGGACACTTATTTCCTATCTTCCTATTACTATGGGGCGGAGCGTTTTACCGATATTCTATCGCAACAAAGCTTGGACCAGGGACAGTGGACGCTCTTGGTTCAATTGAATAACAATTTTACCCTGCTGGAAGACCGATCTTTAACGGCCAGCCTTAATTACAGTTATGTTTCCCCTATCATAATTGGCAATTCGAGACAGGAATACTACAATGAATGGGGGGTCTCCGTGAAAAAGAATATTTGGGGCAAAAAAGGAACCATAACTATGGGCCTTTCCGATATTCTCAAGCAGTTTAAACTAACAAACACCCGTAAATACGGTAATCAGGATAATACATCTATTTATAAACCGGACGGGAGAGTATTTTCACTTGGGTTTAGGTACAACTTTGGCAATATGAAGATAAGGGACAACTACAAATCCAAAGATACGGATGAAAGGGACAGGCTCTAAAAACCTCCTATTAGTGCTCCACAAACCCCTAGACTTATCAACATATACACTCCTGCCAGTATAAATAAAACCTTGCCGGCCTTTCTTTTTTGTTTGGTCCTCAATATAAATCCTATCACCATCAATAAGATTGCAGGGCCAAACATGATCAGTAACAAGATCACGAAAAGGCCATTCAAATTGCCTACTTCTAAAGGAAGGGATAAATTATACATAGCTAAAATTGAAGATTAAATATACCATAATATTCAATGGGGTTTTAATATTTTAGGCTTAAATGACAAGACAGTTTCTAGTTGTTTTCCACTTCCGCCTTTAGTTTGTTCAGACGTTCTATTTTATCATCCCGGTAGAAGAGGTTCATAGTTTCGAAGGGTATGATTTTGTAATCTTTGTTCACGATATGCACGCAAGACTTTTTAATTGCCCTTACGTCAAAATTATAGGCATCTATAAATTGCATAATTATGATTCTGAACAAATTGTCGTAGCCCATATTGGGGGCATCGATCTCTGGAAGGCAACACATGATGGATTTTAAATTTTCCGAAGCTTTTTCAACCGAGTTTCCCGAGCTGAAAAGCTGTATCATTTTTTCATGTAGTTGTTCGTCCTGCTCGTAGATAATGGTATTCTTACCACTATTAAGCAGATCGTCCGGATTTATATACCTAGTTAATGGTGTTACTTCCTTCCCCATTTTTAGGGCATATCCCATGACAAGAGCATCAGGATTGCAGGGAACGGGAATAAGATCGTCCGGTTCAAAAATTGGGGATTGCTCCAAAATTTTACGTCTAACCTCGGTTAGGGTAATCCTATTTTCATCAACCTGAAAATTTTCCAACCTTCCTGCAATTTGGGTGGGCTGAAAAGTAACTCCCCGAACGCATTTTTGTTTTAGGGCAAAATCAATAGTGGTGCCCATTTCATGGTCGTTAAGACCTTTTTGCAAGGTAACCACCAAAGTTGTGGAAAGGTTTAAGGCATTAAGATGTTCTAAAGCCTTTAACCTTGTTTGTTTTAAATCTGCACCTCGCAGCGTACGTAAAACCTGTTCATCCAGGGAGTCGAACTGTAGATAAATTTCAAAATCGGGGGCGTAAGTGGCCAACCTTTCCGCAAAGGCAAAATCCTTGGCAATTTCAATGCCGTTGGTATTCACCATTAAGTGCCTAATGGGTAGCGATTTGGCATAATTCAATATTTCAAAAAATTGTGGATGTATGGTAGGCTCACCGCCACTGATCTGGACTACATCGGGCTCGCCTTCGTTTTTTACGATAACATCCAACATCTTTTTTATTTCTTCCAGGGTTCTATGTCTTCCATAGTGGGGCGAGGAGGAAGCATAGCAGGTAGGGCAGCTAAGGTTGCAGCGGTCAGTAACTTCAACCACCGTAAGACAGGAGTGCTGCTCATGGTCAGGACACAGTCCGCAATCATATGGGCAGCCATAATGGGTTTTGGTGTTAAAGGTCTTAGGGTATTCGGAAGCCTTGTTGTAGTTGCGTATATTTTTGTAGTACTCAATATCGTCGGCAATAATTACTTTTGATTTTCCATGCTCCCTGCAATTTTTGAGCATATAAACCTTTTCATCTTCGAAGACGATCTTTGCATCTACCCGCCTTAGGCATTCGGGACAAAGACTTAAGGTAAAATCATAGTAGGTATAGTTTCTTGTAGGCATATTTAATCGCTTCTCCGACGGATTTATAATAATACAACAAACAAAGTAAGCATAAATATTGAATGCTGCTCAGACCAAATAGGAAATACGTATTCGGCTTTAAAAATTCCATCATAAACCTAAATGAAAAGTAACTTATCATAAAAAATTTGAAATAGCTACCATTTTCCAGGGGCTGTTTAGATTTTTGAAGTTGTGTGATTAGAAAGAACAGGCCAATTAAAAAAATTATTTCATAAAGCGCAATGGGATGCCTGGAAAGTCCATCGCCTAAATCCATACCAAAATAAAAAGTAGTTTTTTTCCCGTAGGTAAATTCCTTTGTTCCTGCCAAAAAGCATCCCAACCTACCTATGGCGATCCCCAGAATTATGGGTAGGGTGAACAGATCTCCGGAAGACTGCTTTTCCCCAATTACTTTTTTTACCAACTCCACGCCCAATAATCCGCCAAAGAGTCCGCCCATAATGGTTTTGTTATTAAGGAATGATATTATGCCCTGGGAGTAGTGTAGGGGCGGATTTTCTAAAAAGGCAATTAATCGGGAAAAAAAAAGGGCACCAAAAACTGCTCCAATAATTATGGACAAACGGTTATTGGTAGAGATGGTGTCCGTGGTTCGTTTTCTTAAATAGAGATAATATTGAAACCCTACAAAAAAGGCCAAATATTCCAGCACTATATGTGCATTGACTTTTATTCCAAACAGAATTGGTTCGTATGGCAGAAAGATAAGAGATAACATAGGGGCTAATGTACTTTATAATTAAATTTCCCAATGCAATATTAAGATCGAAATATATCTAAAATTGAATTTTGTTATTGGTTTCGTTTAGCTGTTATACTATTCTTATCCCTTGAAATTTAGGATTATAGAATTTTTCAGTAATTTTGCAGTCCCAAAATTTAAAGGATATATACTGTGCCTAAAATAGGAGACATTCAATTACCGGATTTCCCATTGCTGCTTGCACCAATGGAAGATGTTAGTGACCCACCTTTCCGCGCCTTGTGCAAGGAGCAAGGAGCTGATGTGGTATATACCGAATTTATTTCCTCGGAAGGACTAATTCGCGATGCTGCCAAAAGCGTCATGAAGTTGGATATTTACGAAAAGGAACGTCCTGTGGGGATACAGATTTTTGGGGCCAATTTGGACTCCATGCTTCAATCTGTGGAGATAGTGGAAAAGTCGGGGCCGGATATTATCGATATCAACTTTGGCTGTCCGGTCAAAAAAGTAGTAAGTAAAGGTGCAGGTGCCGGAATCCTTAAGGATATAGACCTAATGGTTTCTTTGACCAAGGCTATGGTAGAGCATACCAAACTACCCATTACGGTAAAAACGCGTTTGGGTTGGGATTCTGATTCCATCAAAATAGTTGAGGTGGCGGAGCGTCTACAAGATGTAGGTTGCAAGGCCATTTCCATTCATGGCAGAACCCGGGTACAGATGTACAAGGGAGAGGCCGATTGGAGACCTATTGCGGAGGTAAAGAACAACCAGCGGATGCATATTCCGGTTTTTGGGAATGGTGATGTGGACAGCCCTGAAATGGCTATGAAAATGAGGGACGAATATGGCTTGGACGGAGCCATGATAGGCCGTGCCAGTATAGGGTATCCTTGGTTCTTTAAGGAAGTGAAGCACTTTTTTAAAACAGGCACCCATGCCGCACCACCAACTATGGAGGAGCGCGTTAATGCTGCACGCCGTCATTTACAAATGGCCATAGACTGGAAAGGGGAACAGCTGGGGGTTTTTGAGACCCGTAGGCACTATACCAATTATTTTAAGGGAATACCCAATTTTAAGGAGTACCGAATGAAGATGGTCACCAGTGACCATTCGGTAGATGTTTTTGAGGCTTTTGATGAGGTAATGGAAAAATTCGGGGATTTCGAATTCGTAGGTTAATGTGCTATTAATTTTTTATTGATCCTACTGCTGGCAATCAAGGAGGCAATAATGCCCAGTACAATAATGGTGGCCAATACGATTAGAACATTGATCAAGTTGTACTCCACTGGATAGGACAGGCTAGGAGTTATTTTTAACCAACCAAAGGCCAATTGGGACCATATCAACAAGGAACCCAAAAACACACCGATCAAACCGCCCATTCCTGTTACCAATATACCCTGAACAAAGTATATTTTACGAAGCGACTTAATGGTCGTGCCCAAGTTGTACAAGGTCTTGGAATTCTGCTGTTTGTCCAGAATCATCATGATGATGGCACCTACCACATTAAAAAGGGCAATGATAAGTACTAGGGTAAAAATAAGATAGGTTGCCAGGTTCTCCGTGTTTAGCATTCTATACAGGGTACTGTTCAATTCCCTGCGGTCCTTTAAAACGACCTGAGTTGGAAAAATAGCTTCAATTTTTTGCCGCAGATTATCAATATTGGCACCTTCCTTGAATTTAAAATTAATTCCCGAAAATTGTGTACTGTCCTTTTCCAGTAGGGCCTGTACCATGGGTAGATCGGCAAAAATATATTTTCTATCCAACTCCTCTTCAATTTGGTAGATTCCACTAATGACCAAGTTGGTCTCATTATAGCTGTCCTTTAACAAGCGTTGGCCCAATAGGCCCTTGCCCGGTTTGGGGACACGAATCACCAACGGACTCCTAAAATTGTTGATGCTCAATCCCAATAGACTTACAATTCCCTGTCCAGCAACCCCTTGTAGTCCGTTTATGGCCCAGTCGCCATAAAAATAAAGGCTACTATCTATGGGGGTAGTTTGCAAAAAGGTAGAATCTATTCCTTTTATATAGGCAATATGCGCTTTTTGGTCATGGGTCAGATAGACTTTTTCCTCAATTTCCTTGGAATAGGCTGCTACGTCCTGCAGTTGTTGAAGTGCTTGGTCCTGGGATTCCGATACGCTAAAGAATTTCCCCGTTAGTGGCAAGGCCTTAAGATCGGGGTCCACCATATTGGTATAGGAAAGGCTAAAGGTTTTTAGTCCGGCAAAACCGGAAAGCACGATAAAAAGTGCTGCCGATCCAATAACGATGACCAGAAAAGTAATAAAATTGATAATGTTTACCGCATTTTGGCTACTCTTGGAACGCAAGTACCGCTTTGCTATGTATAAAGGGAAGTTCAATCTTATGATTTTTTCCTTTTTTCCAGTAGATCAGGATTCTTAACAGGATTTTCCTCGCCCTTAAGCGATTTTTCAATGCCGTCTATATACTCCAAGGAATCGTCCAGGAAGAATAAAAGTTCAGGAACCCTTCTTAACTGATGCCTAGTACGCTGTGCCAGTTCATGTTTTATCATGGGCTGATTGGATTTAATACCTTCCAATAATTCCTTGCCCTTGGTGGCCGGAAAAATGCTTACATATATTTTGGCGATGGAAAGATCTGTAGTGACCGACACTTTGGATACCGAAATTAGCGTACCTTTTAGTCCGCCGTCGGTAGCAGCACGTTGTAAAATATCCGCGATATCCTTTTGTATGACCCCGCCTATTTTCTTCTGTCTTTGTGTCTCCATGGCACAAAAATACGATATATTTATATAGATTCTATGATTGGGCAAGGATTAGCCTTAGATAATGTGGAATATGATATTTTTGATATAAGGGAGCTGAGGGCATAAGGGAATACAATGAATCTGGGATAGTATAATTAGGGTGAATATGAATAAAATTGAACATTTGGGTATAGCGGTACATGATTTGGAGATCTCCAATGCCTTGTTCGAAAAAATATTGGGGGTGCCCCATTATAAGATCGAGGAAGTAGCATCGGAAGGAGTAAAGACCTCTTTTTTTAAAGCAGGTCCCAATAAGATTGAGTTATTGCAGGCTTTGGATGACAATAGCCCTGTTGCCAAATTTCTGGCGAAGAGGGGAGAGGGGGTACATCATATTGCCTTTGCGGTGGATGATATAGAGGCTGAAATAGAGCGTTTGACCCAGGAAGGATTTGCGGTCTTGAATAAAATTCCCAAAAAGGGAGCGGACAACAAACTGGTAGCTTTTTTACATCCCAAGGGCACTAATGGAGTGTTGATAGAGCTCTGTCAGGAAGACCCTTTGCCAAAACTTGAAAGCAGGAAGGTATGATATTTGCGGGCAATAGAATAAATACGCATTATTAAGCTTCCAATTTTGTTTGCAGTGTTGGAAAATAAGTAGTAATATTGCATCCGCAATTTGCGGTTCCCGATTGCTTTTTCAAATAAGCGTATTTGATACAAGAAGCAAAAAAAGGAAATGGTCTTATAGCTCATCCCGATAATTATTGGGAGGTTAGAGTACCAAAAAACGGTCCTATAGCTCAGTTGGTTAGAGCACCTGACTCATAATCAGGTGGTCCCTGGTTCGAGCCCAGGTGGGACCACTAGTAAAATCAAGCCTTCCCAGATGGGAGGGCTTTTTTGTTGGCATTGGGTACAACATAGGTACAACATTTATTTTCCGTTCCATTTCTCCACTTTTGATTATATTTATTGGTAGGAAGATTGGATCTCAATGGAAAAATTCATCCAAAATGCCGGTAGGGCACTTGCCAAGGTACGGACCGCCACCAATGATTTTTTGAACGATCGGATCGGTGGCAATAGGAGAAACCTTATTATTTTCCTTGTTTGCGTATATATCCTATTCATACTTCTTGTTTCGGCCGTCATCAATTTTAGGTCGCTTATCGACCATTATCCCGTGTATCTTGGGCTATTATTGGCTTTGATACTGGCCATACTTTGGGTGGCCGTTTTTTATGAGTCCGAATCCCATATGACAAAGGACGGACATGGATTTGCTATGGAGCGGTTAAAGAGGTCAAGGATGAGATTCCATCTTCTGGATCTGGACCCCGATGGAGGAAAAGAGTTCGAACGCATACTTTTGGGCAGGAATGTCAACAACAAGATCAATTTTACCATGGGCAACAAGAGCGGGGAATCGGCAAACCACCGCATTCTATTTGTCCTGTTCGATGAGATCATAGTGGGAGGAGTTACCGAGATAACAGGGGAACGGAAACAGGAATTCTTCCAATTTCTGCAAAATTCCTTTATGATGAACGGTGAACCGATCAACCCCAATACCCTAAAGTCCAGTTTTTCCTCTTGGAAGACCGATCAGGAAAAGACAAACTCCAAGAACCAGCGCAAATTGGTGAAACAAATGCTCGGCAAAGCATAATTATAGCATAATCCTTTCCAAGGCCCGATTATCGTATTGACATGTGCATATCTGTTGCCATATGTTTGTCCCGTACAAAAGAGCGATCGGCCGGTTGCACATTCTTCAAAATCCTAAAAATACGATAATGGAAAATCAACAGGATGTGGTAACACTACTAACAGAGATCAAGGGGCTATTGGCCCACAACAAAAAAACGCTCAATGTGGAGGACCTCGCGCAATACACTGGCCTTTCCAAGAGCAAGATCTACAAGCTTACCCAACAGAAGCTTATCCCCATGGGGAACAATCCCCATATCAGACAAAAATTCTTCGACAAGGACACCATTGATGCCTGGCTCCTGGGTGAGCCCGACCTTTCCGATGAGACTTTGGAGCACCGTTTCAACGAGTCCCTGTTGAAGAACAGGAGGTAAACGGATGTCCATCGGCATGGAACCAACGGAAAGAAATTTTCAGGGCATCTGGATACCCAGATCAATCTACCTGAACAAGGAGGTGAACTGGTACGCGAAGATCCTGTTTATGGAGATACATAGCTTTACCGAAAATGGTAAGGAATGCTATATGTCCAACAGGTATATCGCCTCCTTCCTTCACATTTCCGAACGACAGGTCAGCAGGTATATTTCCGAACTGAAATCCCTGGGCTGGATAGAGGAGACCTCCTTCAACGGAAGGAAGCGCTATCTGAGAAGTCTGCTCCGTTTCGGGTTCAAAATTGGCGACTCTGCCCCGACAATGGTGTCCGGGCTGCCTGGACAGAAATGTCGTGGCAGCATGGACAAAAATGTCAAGTATACTAAACAAGTAACAAAACAAGAAAAAAAAGAATTTACCTTTTTAAAAGAAGGAAATAAAAATAGAAGTCCAATATTGGAATGATCGATATGGAAAAGGAATGGTCCAATCAATTTCGGAGAAAGCAAACGGAACCAAAACCGCTTTGCGCCCCAGAGCTTTTTAAAAAAGTTTTTTATAGGGCGGCACAGGAATTTTATGCACGGATGGATCTCGATTTTGAAGTGGACGGGACCAACAAAAATTTCCTCGGGCATTTCTGCAGGTATTGGAACAGGGATCCCGCATTCGAACTTTTGGAAAATATCTCTTTGAGAAAGGGATTGATGGTCTTCGGTTCCTACGGCACCGGAAAGACATCGAGTTTTAAGATCATCCAGAACATGTCCAGACAATATGGTCTAAGGGCACTTTGGTTCCCCTCCATCAGCGCCCAGGAGGTAGTGGACAAGTACAATGCCGAAAAGAACAAGGACGATATCATAAAATACTATTCGAAGGGAATCTTTTTGTTCGACGACCTGGGATCCGAAACGGTGGCGAACAATGTTTACCAATACGGAAAGGAGGATATATTCGTCAGGATCCTGCTCAACCGTTACCGAAATTTTGAGGACCTGGGGACAAAAACGCACATCACTACCAACCTTAACGATTCCCAACTAGAAGACCGTTACGGAAGACAGATCTCGGACCGGTTCGTAAGGATGTTCAACCAGTTAAAGTTGGACGGCCCCAGTCGGAGAAAGTAGCTGGTGAAAAGAAAAATAAAATTTGAGGGTCTATGGAAAAGTACAAGAAAAGTATTCGAAAACCGGTAGCGTAGCGTATAAGGTTTTGGAATAGCAAGAGGGTAACACGCCAAGGCGGTGTTACAGTAGGTAAAATGTTGATTGTTAGTGCTGTATGTAAATATCTATTTTGAAACGATGTCCTATTATTACTGTAAATCAACTTGAAGGGCCCAAAATCATTGGAGTTTTTACTGTAAATAATATCCTAGTGAAGGTTTCTGAAAGCCAGATTACCATTGGATCTGACCCGAGAAAATTTCGAAATGCTTATGATGAAGTTGGAAAAAAAATTGCTGTTACAAGACACTATTTGATGATTTAGGAAACAAATCCGGTCCCTGCGGAAGTTGAAAAACCTTAGTGTTTTCAACCTCCTCATGACCGCTCATAAAAACATGGGTCATAGAAAAAATGTCCCATGCTTTTATCTTCGCCAGCGCACGGACATTTACTTTGGATGAAATTCGAAATAAAAAAATGACATAAGTAAGTGCGCCCTAATTCGATTTTACCTAACGCTTATCTTCCCGAACGCGATAAAATCGAATTAGGATCCATGCGCAGTTAAGTTTTGGTAAGATTTGGGGTGAGTAGCATTTTCATAGTACGTCAGGAGGAAAGAATTAGATACGTTATTATTAACCTGATTACAAGTAACCATTATTGGAATTGATAAATATTTTGAGCCTGATACATTTTATCTATTGGCGTTGTCGGATAGTATTTCTACCTAATTTAACTATATTTCTACCTTATAAAATATATTAAATCCTAATATTAAACGCGCATTGACGTGAAGTACTAACGGAGAAGATGGAGTATTAACATCCTTAAGTCAATTGGTTTATCCGGTACAAGTTACTTTCCTAACTAAGTTTGGATTTTATGTATCTACAAATTTCATGTTGGGGATTTGTTCTTGAATTAAAGAATTGCCATGATATGTAATTTTTTTTGTTTTTATATGAAACTAAGGGTATAGTTTAAAGGATTAAACCAAAGAGAAAATGCGTATATTTAATAGATACAGCTCTATTTGAATAGTATTTTACAACTATTTCAATAACCAAGATTTATGCTTAAACTTTATTCAATACTGATTTTTATCTTGCTATTTGCGGAAATTAATGCCCAAACTTTAAATTTTGAAAGGTATGGGGTTGGTGAGGGCCTAAGCAGTAATACGGTTTTCTCCACTGTGGAAGATAAGGATGGCTTTATCTGGATTTCCACGGACGAGGGTGTTGATCGTTTTGATGGTTCTAAATTTAAGCACTATCCATTGCCTAACCTATACGAATATCGGACCGTAAATGATGTTGAATATTACTTAAAAATAGATTCTAAAAATCAAATTTGGTTAATAACATTGGGCGGACTTCTTTATAAATACGACGCAAAACAAGATCAGTTTGTTTTATTTTTTAAAATTAGGGAGGAGTCCAATCAAGCCTTGTACACTTTCTTCATAGATCATGAGGACAATTTATGGTTTGGGATGCAAAATGGGGTCCTCGTCTTGAATCCTACAACAAAACTTTTTCGGAGAATGCCATCCATTGAACAATTGGTATCCGCAATAGTACAGGATAAGGAAAACCGTTATTTTTTGGGAACGAATAATGGGATATTGGTTTTAGACAGTAACCAACAATTCCTGTATAACCTACTCGAAGTAAGTTCCTCAAAAAATACCGGTCTCAAAGATTCACATATAGAATCACTTTTTGTGGACGAGGAGAATGATAGATTGTGGATTGGAGCTAATAAATTGGGTATTTGCGCTTTTAACCTTATTAATTTTGATTTTATTAGGCCAAAAGGACTAAGTGACTTCAAAGGATTGAAAATCAAATCTTTTGAGCGTCTTTCACCTAATGAAATTATTGTGGGGGTTGATGGGGAAGGACTACTTATTTATAATTTAAATGAAGAAATCATAACCCAAGAAATAAAGGACGAAGAAAATAAACCTGGTTCTTTGAGCTCTAAATCTGTACAACAAGTTTTTCGAAATAGCAATGGAGTGATCTTTGTTTCCACTTGGCGAGGTGGTTTAAATGTCTATAGTCCAGGTAAGTTGAATTTTCAATCCTTAAAGCATTATCCCTTCGGTCTAAACTCGCTCCGAAACAATGTAGTCATGATGCTTGAAGAAATATCCCCGGGAGTAATTGGTTTTGGAACGGATAAAGGACTGAGCATATGGAATAAACAAAACAAAACCTGGCAATATGTAGACATTCAACTTGCAGATGCCATACACATGTCAAATTCAAAATCCATAAGTGTGGACAAAAATGCCAATATATGGGCTACTTCCTATACCGATTCATTGGTGTTGTTCAAGAAAAATAGTAAGGGGGAATATTATAGCACAAAGGATTTTCATCCAGATTTAAAGGGACTAAATTTCGCGGAAGTACATGCCGGTCCCAATGATTTGGTATGGTTCAGCAATAACAACAAGGATGGGATTTGGTACTATTCAATTACCAGTCAAAAGGTAGGTCGTTATGAATTTGCCTTAGATAACGTGCAGACCATGCTGGCCATATCGCAAGATCGTTTGGCGGTAGGCACTGCAACAGGATTGCACCTAATAGACACTAAGAATCGTAAGTTGGATGAATTGGACATTATAAATGCATCTAGACTAAAAACGTCTATGATCTCTAGCCTTACAGTTGATGCTAATAAACAGCTCTGGATAGGTACCAGATATGAAGGTCTATTCGTAATCAATTTCTTCAAAAATACCCTTACTCGTTTAACGACAGAGGATGGATTGCTGTCGAACCGCATATTTGCCTTGACTTCGGATAAAGAGAATATATGGGCCAGTACTTCACGAGGGATTTCAAGAATAGATAGTAAGAACGATATAAGCAATTTCACAGAGTCTGATGGTTTGATATCTGTTGATTTTAATTACAAAGCCGCTCTCAAGGATACAGAGGGCCTGTTGTATTTTGGCACCAATGAAGGGGCTATTACTTTTGATCCCAATGATATACATCCTGTCAAATCAAACAAATCCTTGGTATTGGACGAGTTTTTTTTAAATCATAAACGGGTTTTATCCGGTACAGATTCGCCACTTGATCAACCACTAAACGAAACGGATTTGATTGAATTGAACCATGACCAAAATTCATTTTCCATCGGTTTTTCCAGTATAGACTTTTTACATTCCGATCAAGGTGATTTTCAATGGAAATTGGAAAATTTTGATGACGAATGGATAACCAATCATGAGGGGACTTCTGTTGCTAGTTATACCAATTTGAACCCTGGAAATTATATTTTTCGGTTGCGTATGCTGGATCAGAAAGAAGAACTCATTGGCAATGAAAAGCAGGTAGAACTTATAGTGCTTCCTCCATTTTGGAGTACACCATGGGCATTTTTGATCTATTTTGTCTTTGGACTATTATTATTTGCATTGATTATATATTCCAATGGCCTGCGGATTAAAAGTAACCATTCCAGGGAAAAGTTGCACTATCTAGTTAATATGGCGCATGAAATTAAAACTCCATTAATGTTGATTACAGCCCCACTAACGGATCTATTAAAAAATAACAAGGTGGATGCCACTATGCAACAAGGCCTCCAAATCGCGTTAAAAAATGCGGATTTGTTACACCGGCAAATGGTCCAGTTTTTAGATTTTAAAAGGCTGAACATAAGGAAGAAAGACTTGAGCCTTGACCCTATTGACGTTGTTCAGTTGTTGAGGGACAAGGTTTTTGCATTTAAGGTATTGGCCGATAAAAAGAATATAGACTTCTCTTTGAAGAGCAATTTGCCTGATCTGGTTGTTAATACAGACGAAAAAATTCTTGACAAGGTAGTTAGCAATCTTATTTCGAATGCCATTAAGTACACAAATTCGGGTGGTAAAATCGTTGTTGAATTGATTGGTAAAAAAGATAGTTGTAAAATTTTAGTAAAGGATACCGGGATAGGCATCCCACTAGGGCAAAGAAGAAAGGTGTTTCAACTTTTTTATAGAACTCCAAATGCCAGGGAATCCGGCAGTACAGGTAGCGGTGTGGGACTGGTTCTTGCCAGTGACCTTGCACAATTGATAAGAGGAAAAGTAAGCTTGGAAGAATCCTCTTCCCAAGGGTCCATTTTTTCTTTCATGTTTCCATTTGAAAGGTCTAATATTATTGACAAGGCAATACAACTACAAGCCAATAATCTGGAACAAAATGACGAAATGGATTCCATTCCACAGTCTAGGATTAAGGTCTTGCTGGTTGAGGACAACGAAGATTTTAGGGAATATAGTAAGTCCAAATTAAGCGACAAGTTTAATGTTACTACGGCACCCAATGGCCAAGTGGCTTTGGATATATTGAAAAAAGAGCCTCAGGATATTGTTGTGACAGATGTAATGATGCCTAAAATGAATGGACGTCAATTGTGCATGAATCTAAAGAAAAACATTGAAACATGCCATGTACCGGTCATTATGTTGACTGGCCTTGGGTCTAAAGAGCACATTATGCAGGGGCTGGAATGCGGAGCTGATGATTATATAGTAAAGCCTTATGATTATGATTTGTTGATAAGTAAAATTGAAGCTTTATTACAGAATAGATCAGTCTTAAAGCGTAAGTTTTTGTTTCATGACGATGAAGAAGGAGAAATGGAATTTTCCAATGCACTCGATAAAGAATTTGTGAGTAAGATTACACAATTTATCGAGGACAACATTAGCGATTCAAACGTTTCACCTAAAGATCTATGTGATTTGATGGGCATGAGCCGCACTTCTTTTTATCATAAGTTAAAAGCTTTGATGGATGTGTCTCCTAATGAGTTTATACGGACCATAAGATTAAAAAAAGGCAGGGCACTCCTACTGGAAAACAATTATAATGTCAGCGAGGTGGCCTATCATGTAGGTTTTTCGGATGCGAAATATTTTGGTACGCTGTTCAAAAAATATTACGGGCAAAATCCTTCTACTTTTGTTACAGAGAAAAAACAGAATATCCTTCAGAATCTTAATTGAAGCTTAAATTTATCGGTTTCAAGTCTCCCTTAATTGCATTATTTAAATTAATTAGCGAATAATTTTCGATAGATTCCCAATTTATTTGGACCATAGATGCTCTGGTTTCATGGGCTTTTGCCTTCCTTTTAATGTGCCTCTTCCCAATTGTTGATATTTTCCAATTACCTGATTGATAGATTTTCGACCTATTAAAACAGTATATCTACCCTATCATTTTATTGCACATCTATCTTGTCCTTTGAAAAATAGGTGATTGGAGTTCACTAATGCATTAGAAGTGAATTGCCCCTTTTTTCATAAGCAAAGTTTTTTAACCAACTAAACAACTGATAACAATGATTATGATTCAAAAAATTAAGGATTACTGGTCTAGACCTAGAGGTAAGATGGGAACTTTTACCCTCGGGTTTTTCTCCATGTTAATTTGCTTGGGTGTACAATTTGTCTCAGCAAGTACAGTAATGAAATTAGGGGAAATTGAAATTGGTGCCATCCAGTCTATCATTACGGGAACAATTACTGATGTCACTGGTGTACCACTTCCAGGAGCCAATGTGCTGGTTAAAGGGACTACTAATGGCACCCAGAGCGATTTTGATGGGAATTATACTATAACGGCCGATAGTAATGCCACCTTGGTCTTTAGCTATATTGGGTTTACTTCCCAGGAAATTGCCTTAGGAGGAAATATCGTCTTGGACGTTACCTTGACCGAAGATGCCAGTCAACTGGACGAGGTAATCGTTGTTGGTTATGGAACCCAAAAGAAGAGCGATTTAACAGGGTCAGTCGTTAGGGTATCTTTGGACGATAAGGAGAACGTTGGGAATACCAATATACTTCAGGCTCTTTCAGGTGCTGCTGCAGGTGTCAATATTCAAAATGCTAGTGTGGCTGGAGGGGAGGCTGACTTTTCCATCCGTGGCAAAACTTCTTTATCCGCAAGTGATAGTCCACTAATTGTATTGGATGGAATAATTTACAATGGTTCCATAACGGATATTAACACGAACGATGTCGAATCTATAGACATACTTAAAGATGCCAGTGCAGCAGCTGTGTATGGTTCCCGTTCGGCCAACGGTGTTGTTCTAATAAGCACCAAAAAGGGAAAATCGTCAGAACCTGTGATCTCCTTTAATATGTACAGTGGATTTCAGAACATGACCAATAATCCAATGAAGGTGATGAACGCTGATCAATATGCTACCAGATTGGTGGATTATTATTATCAACAAGATTTGTACAATTGGTATTATACCAATCCAACCAGCAATACTGGTAAACCTGTGAGGCCGGATACTTCGAATCGGGAAAATACTGCAGCACGGTTGAGGACGGAAGAAGAAAAGGCCAATTACCTTGCCGGGAATGAAACGGATTGGGTAGATGCCGTTACCCGGTTTGCAGCCACCCAAAATTATAGTCTAAGCGTTGCGCAGCAAACTGAACGCAGTAATTATTTTATATCCGGGTCGTATACCAATGAAGAGGGAATTTTATTAAATGATAACTTTAAAAGGTTTACACTGCGCTCAAATGTTGAAAGTAAAATTACCGATTGGCTTACTTTCGGATTAAACACCTCGTATTCCTATCGTGATTATTCTGGAAAAGAGGCCAGTCTTTGGAATGCTAGGCGGGGGAGTCCTTTGGCCAATAACAAGATAGGGTCTCCCGATTATGATATTTACCTTACAGGGGAGGCGTATATGCCTTATCCGCTGAATAATCTGTACGTGGACAATAGCGATATTAGTAACAATCTATTTTTGGTAGGGCGTGCAAAGATAACAGTCCCTGGGGTGGAAGGGCTGACCTATGAGCTTAATTACTCCAATACCTTTTCCACGCGCAACAGAAATACATTTTATCCTGTGAAAACTCCAGAAGGTTCGGTGAACAACGGCAGAGCTGAAAAGATTCCGTTTGAAGAAAGGGATTGGATTGTAAACAACATAATCTCTTATAACAGAACTTTTGGAGACCATAATGTAAATGGTACCCTTTTATATAGTAAAGAGAATCGACAGGCTAATGGCTCGGTGATGACAAGTGAAGGCTTCGAAAATTCTGTTCTTGGGTATAATAGTTTAGAGTTGGGGACCATATTCAACCTAAATTCAGATGCTTGGGAAGAAAACAGCATATCCTATATGGCACGTGCATTTTATTCTTATAAAAGCCGATATATGTTGACAACTACAATTAGAAGAGACGGTTTTTCTGGTTTCGCATCCGATAGCAAATATGCAAATTTTCCTTCCTTGTCATTGGGCTGGGTGGTTAGTGACGAGAATTTTATGGACGCACATGAAAATGTATTTTTAAAAATGAGGGCCTCCTATGGTAAAAATGGTAATCAGGGAATTGGCCGATATTCCAGTTTCTCCAGAATGGTAACTACACCTTATGTTTTCGGATCTACGACTGTAATCGGTATAACGCCGGAGGTATTGGGCAATGCCAACTTGGGTTGGGAAACTACATCTTCGTTCAACATTGGGGTCGATTTTGGTTTCTTTAATAGAAGGATCAGCGGTTCAATTGACGCCTATAAGGCCGAAACTACCGATGTACTTGTAAATAGGGCGTTGCCACCCGCTAGTGGATATGAAAATCTATGGGAGAATATAGGTGCCATTGATAATAAGGGTGTCGAATTCCAATTGTCCACCGTCAATGTAGAAGGGGAGAAATTTCGATGGAACTCCGACTTTGTATTTTCACTGAACAGAAATAAGATATCAAAGTTATATGGAGGCGAGAGTGATCGTGACATAGGAAACCAATGGTTTGTCGGGGAATCCATCAATTCTATTTACGATTATGAGATGGCAGGAGGTGTATGGACCGAAGAAGAATTGTACAGCGGGAATATTTTGGATAATTGGTATCCTGGACAATTTCGATATGTAGATCAGAATGGAGACGGGTTGATCGAACCTAATGCCGATAGGACTATTATTGGAAATAGAGACCCTAATTATAGGTTCAGTATCAACAATAGATTATCCTATGGTAACCTTACACTATCCTTTTTGTTGAACTCTGTACAAGGGGGCAATGGCTACTATTTAAGGGACAACTATTCCGTCGTCAATGTAACTTCAAACGCGGATGATGTTTATAGAATAAACGCTTCGGCCGTTCGGCAGTACTGGACACCAGATAACGGAGTAACCAATGCTACAGGGGTATATAACACGCCCGTGCAACATTCTGGAATATACGAAGACAGAAGTTTTGTGAGATTACAGGACATAACATTTTCGTATAAGTTCGATTCGGATTTTCTTGAGAAACTTAAGATCGATAATCTTCAGGTTCAACTTTCTGGAAAAAATTTATACACTTGGACAAAATGGTCGGGATGGGATCCTGAAACCGCAGCTTACGACCCAGGGAGCGATTCGGACAATAATGACGGCTTGCCCTTGATGAGAAATGTAACCATAGGTTTAAACCTTACTTTTTAGTCTTGTGAATCCAATTAATGCTGATCAAAAAATAGAAATTATGAATTATAGTTATAAAATTAGTAAAAAGTTGGCACTGCTTATAGTAGTTCTGGCGATGGCATTTACCTCGTGCGACAATGATGCCCTTGATGAGACCCCGCTTGATTTTTTGGCACCTAAGAATGCGTTTGAAAGTGTTCAAGGAATTCGACAGGGAATAACGGGACTGCACGCCAGTGTTAGGGATATCTGGTTTACTGACGGGCCAAATCAGGATTCATTTGCCATAATGTTGGGCAGTTTGGGTACCGATGTAGCCTTTCACGGAGAAAATCCTGGAGGAAATAGAAAATTGGCGAATTATGAAGCCGAAATGACTTCAACAAATGAGCAATTTACCTTCTTTTGGGAAACTAGTTATAGGGTTATTCAACAAGCCAATATATTGATAGATGCCATTAACAAGTCTGATGATGATATATGGTCCGATGAAGGGAAAAAAAATGCATTTTTGGGAGAGGCACTGTTCTTTAGGGCATGGGTCTATCGTTTCTTAGTTCCCTTATACGGTGCGGTCCCACTTATTACCGAGCCAATTACCTTTGTTAAAACCGATTTTGAGAGGACGCCAATCCAGGAGATTTATGCGCAACTTGAGCAGGATTTGATTTTTGCCGCTGAAAATCTACCAGATCCGGGATCTGAAGAAGGGCCCGGTAGGATTACCCAAGGTGCCGCATTTCATATATTAAGCGAGGTTTATCTTGATCAATCCAAATTTCAATTGGCTGCAGATGCCGCTTCGATGGCTATTGACGGCCCTTATGCTCTAATGACCGAACGTTTCGGTTCTACCATAGAAGCATTCGGAAGCGGTGATGTGTTTTTGGATCTCTTTGGCTACGGAAATCAATCTTCGGCAGCCAATACAGAAGCGCTATGGGTGATTCAATTCGAGCCACTGATTACTGGTGGTCTAAAGTTTCCAGGAGAAAGGGGTTGGGGACCGGCCTATTTCAGGATGGGAAATACCCCTGATGGTTTCAAAGCCTTTAGAGGAGAACTTGTCAATGGCAGTTATACGGGCTATCTAGATACTTTGGGTAGACCAGTTTCCTGGATTAAACCAACAAACTATATGGCCTATGATGTATGGCAAAGCGATTGGGAGAACGATATTCGCAATGCGGAACATAATATAAAAAGAAAGTTCTATTATGATAATCCTGAATCCGCTTATGATGGTCAAGAAGTCGATTTCAGTCTTTATCCTGAAGGAAGCCGGGACGCCATAAGGGATACTTGTCAATATATTTACCCTTATTTCTTGAAACATGCCGACCCGCTTAACCATTTCGATGATCCCGGCCGTTCCGGTGGTGGATATAACCATAAGGACGTGTATGCCATACGCCTTGCCGAAACCTATCTTTTAAGGGCAGAAGCTTATGTTGGTCTAGGTAATACAGCCTTAGCAGCGGACGATATCAACGCGATCAGAAATAGGGCGAATGCCACACCTGTTGCAGCTGCGGATGTTAATTTGGATTATATCTTGGACGAAAGGGCAAGGGAACTATATGCAGAAGAGTTTAGACACATTACTTTGAGAAGAATGGGGAAATTCTTAGAAAAGGTGCGATTGCATAATAACAACCCTATTTATCCGGCCTGTAATGTGCAGGACTACAATGTTTTGTTTCCAATACCACAAAGTCAGATAGATTTGAATATCGATTTACAGTTTGAACAGAACCCAGGATATTAGATTATATCAATTAAACTTCAAATGACTATGGCGCAATCTTTATGTATAAGATTCTAAGCTGTTCATAAAAGTTGGTTTATTTAAGTTGGGGCTTGGACAAATAAATATTAATGGCCCCAACTTTATTAAATTATAAGAACATTAATTGAACGGTCATATAGAATATAGAAATTAAAACACTTTAATTATAATGACAACAAGAAGAAATTTTATCACCAAAACAGTTTTAGGTGGGGCTGCAGTAGTTGTAAGTAATTCTGCAATGGCAATGCCGGCAAGCAGTTATAGACGCATTATTGGGTCCAATGACAGATTAAATGTAGCAATTGCGGGTTTAGGTCGCAGACTGGGGGCCTATTACGACCCTATTTCCAATAAGAAGGCCAATGTTCAACTTCTGTATTTATGTGATGTTATGGAGAAGCAACGGACGGCAGGATTACAAAAATTTTCGGAACACATTAGTTATAAACCAAAGTTAGAGAACGACATTAGGAATGTGATTGCGGATCCAAAAGTAGATGTGTTGATCAATGCTACACCAGATCATTGGCATGCCCCAGGGACTATTATGGCAGTCAAAGGGGGCAAACATGTGTATGTGGAAAAGCCTGCGAGCCATAATATGCATGAGAACGAATTGATCGTTGAGGCTGCCAAAAAATATGATAAAGTTGTTCAAATGGGAGTGCAACAACGTTCTTCCGAACATACATTGGAAATTATAAAGGAAATTCATAATGGAGTAATTGGGACCCCTTATAAGGCGGTTGCTTTTTATTCTAGTGCTAGGGGAGAAGTTCCTCATCAGAAAAAGACAGCGGTACCACAAGGTTTGGATTGGGAGCTTTTCCAAGGTCCGGCACCACGTCGTGATTATACCGAGGAAACATGGGACTATAACTGGCATTGGTACGGATGGGACTATGGTACAGCTGAATCAGGTAATAATGGAACCCATGAACTGGACGTGGCGAGATGGGCTCTCCAGGTAAATTTTCCACAGCATGCTCAGGTTGAGGCCGAAAAACGACATTTTGTGAATGATGGATGGGAAATGTATGATACTATGGAGGCGACCTACAAATTCGCAGGGGATAAGATTATCCAATGGGATGGAAAAAGTAGAAATGGATATAATACCTACGGTTATGATAGAGGAACCGTTATTTACGGAAGTGAAGGTTCCGTATTTGTAAATAGAAGTATGTACAAGCTTTTTGATCGTAGTGGAAAGTTGATAAAAGATAGCAAGTCTACTTCAAACGAAGCCGGAACCGATTTGGGCGGAGGTGGCGATATGTCAACGGCACACGTAATAAATTTCTTAGATACGGTTCGGGGAAAGGCACAACTCAATGCCCCAATAGCTGATGGAAGTATAACTATGGCTTTGGTGCATTATTCCAACATAGCCTATCGAATCGGGAAGGGTTTCAATATTGATGAAAATACAGGACGCATGTTTGATCGTGATGCAATGAAATTGTGGAGCCGTGATTATGAAAATGGTTGGGAGCCAAAATTGTAGGCCAGCAGAAAAATATAGTCAGATGAATTATTTGAAAAATTGGTAATGAAAAGAAGAATAATAAATAAAAAGGAATATCTCTTAAGTCTTTGCTTGGTAATATTGCTTGGCTCTAACGAAATGTGTGGTCAATCGGGAAAAGCACTTTTTCCCGAAACACCGGGCCTAGTATCTTACACACATCGTAAAAGCTTTGAAAAAGATGTTGCAGCTACATTGGATACCATTAAGTCATTGGGGATTACCGATATGGAGTTTTCCAATTTGTTTGGAAATACTCCTAATTCACTACGGGAAATGCTTGATGAAAGGGGTATAAAATGTTCGTCTTATGGCGTAAGTTATGATGCATTGGTCAATACTACTGATGAAGTGGGCGAAAATGCTAAAATTTTGGGGGCTTCATTTGTGCGCGTTGCGTGGATTCCACACGATGGGAAATTTACCTTGGCTCATGCGTATAAGGCGGTCAACGATTTTAATAAGGCAGGAAAGAGGTTAAAAAAGAAATACGGAATTACATTTTGTTATCACAATCATGGGTATGAATTCGAGTCTTATAACGACAATACTTTGTTCGATTATTTGATGCAAAATACGAATCCTAAATATGTGTCCTTCGAAATGGATATTTTATGGACATTTTTCCCAGGAGTGGATCCTTCGGAATTGCTTCACAAGTATGGTTCCCGTTTTAAATTAATGCATCTTAAGGATTTAAAAAAAGGTGTTAAAGGGGACTTTTCCGGTAAAACCTCCACTGAAAATGATGTAGCCCTTGGTACTGGGCAGATTAACATTCCTGAAGTTTTAAAAGCGGCTAAGGTAGCAGGTATTGAACATTATTATATTGAAGATGAGAGTTCCTTGAAAAGCGCGCAAGTACCCCAGACCATGGCATATTTAAAGAGTCTAAAAGAAGAGTAGCTCATAGCTTCTACAGATGATTGTGGTAAATATTATCCAATGAAATATGCTATCATGGATAATTCATACATATTTCTTTGCTTGCTAGAGCAATAGAAAAAATTTGAATTAGTTTTAATTGAGTTTACTAACTAAAGAGGGAATTAAGGGAAACCTTTATCCCTCTTTTCAACTTTATTTTAGTAATGGTATCTACACTTTAACCGATTACAATAATGAGCATGAGCGTAACTTCTTCCTGTCATAAGTTAAAAGCTTTGATGGTCGTCTCGCCAAATGAGTTTATACGGAGTCTAAAAAAAGGGCAACCTTAATGGAAAACAATTATAATATCAGCGATGTTGCCCATCATGTAGGTTTTTCGGATGCTAAATATTTTGGTACGATTTTCAAAAAATAATAAGGGCAAACTCCTTTTACTTCTGTGACCGAAAAGAACAAAATATCCTTCAAGATTCAAATTGAATCCCACCATTATCGGTTTCAAGTCTATTCTTTATTTCTCTTTTTATTATACCTCAAATTGATATTCATGGAGGCTTAAAATTGCCTAAATGATAGTTTTTCAACCTATTAAAACAATATATCGACCCTGTCATTTTAATGTGCAACTATCTTGGCCATTGAAAAATAGGTGATGGAAGAACTCTATGGGATAGGAGTGAATTGACCCTTTTTTCATGAACAAAGTTTTTTAACTAACTAAAACTAATAACAATGATTATGAATCACAAAATTACGGACTATTGGTCTAGACCTAGAGGTAAGATGGGAACTTTTACCCTTGGGTTTTTCTCCGTGTTAATTTGCTTGGGTGTACAAATTGTCTCGGCAAGCACAGTAATGAATTTAGCGGAAATTGAAATTGGTGCCATCCAGTCTACCATTACTGGAACAATTACTGATGCCACTGGTGCACCGCTCCCGGGAGCCAATGTACTGGTTAAAGGGACCACTAATGGTACCCAGAGCGATTTTGACGGGAATTATACTATAACGGCCGATAGTAATGCTACCTTGGTCTTTAGCTATATTGGGTTTACTTCCCAAGAAATTGCCTTAGGAGGAAATACGGTTTTGGACGTTACCTTGATCGAAGATGCAAGTCAGTTGGACGAGGTTGTGGTAACTGGATATATTACCCAGTCCAAAGCAACAGTCACTGGTGCCATGTCCCAGGTGGATATGGAAGAAGCCTTATCAATTCCAATACAGAACGCTGGGCAGGCACTTCAGGGAAGGGCTTCGGGTGTAACCGTAGTTGGAGGAGGACAGCCAGGAAGTACTCCACTAATAAGGGTAAGAGGATTTGGAACTACCAATGAAAATGGTCCATTATTGGTTATAGACGGCATGCAAACTACTGATGCAAGTGTTTTGAGTCAAATCAATCCAAATGATATACAGTCGATCAACGTTCTTAAAGATGCTTCAGCTGCAATTTATGGGGCAAGGGCTTCCAACGGAGTAGTTATCGTAACTACTAAAAACGGTACTCGGGGAGATAAACCTATGTTGAGTTTTAGCACTTATCTGGGAATTCAGCAGGTTGGAAAGCTTCCTGATGTACTTAGCTCTCAAGAGCTGGGTAATGTATTATGGGAAAGCTTTTTGAATGATGGGGTAACACCTAGTCATCCTCAATATGGTAATGGCGCCTCGCCAGTAATTCCAGAATTTATCCGAGGGACCGATGCGCAGCCATATGATGTTAATAACAACAAAATTACTAGGGCGGCCAATACCAATTGGCTTGATGAGATATTTCAAACTGCCCTTATTCAGAATTATGATGTTTCTATTCAAGGAGGTGGCCAAAAAAGCCGTTATCTTATGTCCTTGGGATATCAGAATACCGAAGGCATACAAATACACACGGGTTTTGAACGTTTGGTAACAAGAGTCAATACAGAATTTGATGTAACCGATAACATACGTATAGGAGAACACCTGAGTGTAGGCTTTACAGATCAATTGGCCCAGAACCAATTTGGGGTTGCCGTAACCATGCCACCTTTGGTGCCTGTATATGATGAGGGAGGTAATTTCGGAGGAGGAGGTCCTTCTACTGCTGCGGGACTTAGTAACTCCAGTAATCCTGTCGCTGAATTGACAAGGGGAAAGGATAATTTTGATCGGGGTCTTCGGGTACTTGGGGATGTCTATTCGGAAATCAAATTTTTGGATGGGTTTACTGCTAAAACGTCTTTTGGTTTTAATTTAAATGATCATTTCATAAACAGCATCGCAAGAGCGAATCCGGAGGCACCAGAACCTAAAACCAATTCGTTGACCGAAACCAACAGTAGGGCTTCTTCTTGGATATGGAGCAATACCATTAGATGGGATAAAATTATTGGCGACCACAACATTCAAATATTGGGTGGTGTTGAAGCCGTGAACGATGATTTTAGAATTACTCAAACTAGAGTCCAGAATTTTTTGCTGGAAGATAAGGACTTCTTTATTTTGGGCGCAGGTACCAGCACCCCTTCAATTATTGATAGTAGATGGGAGAATAGTACCTTATTTTCATATTTGTTCAATGCCAATTATTCATTCCAGGATAAGTACTTGGCCTCCATGTCCCTAAGGCATGATAGAACATCAAGGTTTTCAGATGGTAACAACACAGGTCTTTTTCCGGCTATGAGTGTAGGTTGGGTATTGAGTAGGGAAAAGTTTATGGAGAATCTGAGCACTATTTCGTATTTAAAACTCAGAACGTCATACGGTGAACTTGGCAATCAGGATATACCCGTTCCAAATCCAAACGTGAATATTTTGCAAGCACAACAGGAAGTGGGCTTTTATTCTATAGATGGAGCTTCTGTAGCTACTGGTGCAATATTGTCTTCCTTGGGGAACCCAGGATTGAAATGGGAGCGTTCGCAACAATTTAACTTGGGATTGGATGTAGGCTTGTTGGATGACCAGATTAACATTTCTCTTGACTATTTTAACAATACTACCCAGGATATGATTATCGCCAGCCCATTGCCCGCAACGGCTATTGATGCCAATGCTGCCTTTATAAACGCTGGTGAGGTTAACAACCGTGGTCTGGATTTCACTTTCAACTATGGTAATCCAAATCAAACATCAGCTGTGAAATGGGATGTTGGCTTTAATGTTTCCACATATATAAATGAGCTTGTTAAGGTAAACGATAATAACCCCAATGCTTTTTTGAACGGATCTGTATTTAGATCGGGTGTTATTACCCGGAGTTCTGCAGGGCAGCCGATCTCATATTATTACGGTCGAGACGTATTGGGGATTTTTCAGAACGCTGCAGAGGTTTCTTCAGCAGCCGATCAAGGTTTTGCAACGCCAGAGGATGGCGTGGGAAGATTCCGTTATCGGGATGTGGACGGGAACGGTGTAATTAATGATGATGATCGAACTATTCTTGGAGATCCCCATCCAGATTTTACCTATGGTCTAAATGCAAATTTTTCTTATAAAAATTTCTTTATGACGATGTTCTTCCAAGGTGTTCAAGGAAATGAGGCATATTATTTTTCCAAAATTGGAACGGATTTCCCAAGTTTCTTCAATAGTAACCGAAGTACCAGAGTCCTTGATTCATGGAGTGTTGACAATCCCAATGCAGTATTGCCTGCGTTAAGTACAAGTATCCGAAATAATGAATCCCAGCCAAATTCTTACTTTGTGGAAGATGCTTCTTACTTAAGGTTACGAAATCTACAGATTGGTTATGATTTTACATTGCCCAGTTTAGGAATCACGACGGCACGTTTCTATGTGCAGGGAACCAATGTTTTTACTATTACCAATTATCAAGGTTCCGAACCTGAGATTGGACAGGGAAATTCAGGTGACGAGTCAAATCCTCCTGCAGGTGATCTGACCATTGGTGTTGACGGGGGGCGATTTCCTCAACCGAAATCCTACATTCTTGGCCTAAACTTTACATTCTAATCAATTTTTTAAATTTAAAATATAAAAAATGAAAAATCTATTTAAAGCATTTTTGGCAATTTTGTTGCTGTTTTCCTGTGACAAGGAGTTTACGGAAATTGCGCCTAAAGGCAGTCTGAACTCCGACGCCTTAGCTAATGAACAAGGTGTGGATCTACTTTTAATAGGGGCCTATTCCATGTTGGATGGTTTCAGATTTGGTCTTTCCCAGGACTACAGATCCAGTGGGGATAACTGGTGGTTTGACGTTGTTTCCGATGATGCCCATAAAGGGGCTACCAATGGAGATCAAAATGAACTATATCTTTTGGAACATTATGATTGGGCTACCAATAATCCCTATATAAGGGATGAGTGGATTGGGCCATTCGCAGCAGTAAACAGGGCGAACGCCGTTCTTCAACAGGCAGAGGAAATTGAAGGGGTGGACCTTTCTAGACAAATTGCAGAGGCCAGGTTTCTGAGGGGCCATTTTAATTTTGAATTGCAAAGAACATTTCGAAACATTCCTTTTTTGGATAAGGAAGATTTGAACGACCCCAATCAACCCAATGAAGGGCCTATTTGGGATAAGATCGAGGAGGATTTTCAATTTGCTATAGATAACCTTCCTGAGACCCAGGCCGAAAGGGGACGTGCCAATAAGTGGGCGGCAAAGGCCTATATGGGCAAGGTATTCCTTTATCAGGATAAATTTGACCAGGCATTGGGAATGTTGCAGGATGTTATACTCAATGGCCCTTATGGACTTCACAGTGATTATGTAAATAATTTTACGATAGCCGGGGAAAATGGACCGGAAGCCATTTTCGCCATCCAATTTCTTAATGATGGTGGCGATTCATTCAATGGTAACCGGGGAGGGGCGTTAAACCACCCGGGAGGAGGACCGTTGAATACTTGTTGCGGATTTTATCAGCCAACCCAGGATTTGGTCAACGCATTTCAGACAGATGGTACTGGATTACCCTTATTGGATACTTGGAATCAAACTGATGTCGTTAATGACCAAGGACTTGCCTCTGAAGATCCATTCACGGTCCATAGTGGTCCGTTAGATCCTAGACTGGATTATACGGTTGGCAGGCGTGATATAGATTTTAATGGTTTTGGACGTAATCCTGGTTTCAATTGGACCAGGGTTCAGGCAGCTGGTGGACCATATCTTGCGGCCAAAAACACCTATAGAGTATCAGAGCCCGATGCAAGGTCTACAGGTGGGCCGTGGGGACAGGATAGATCTGGTATAAATTATAATGTTATTCGCTATGCCGATGTATTATTGATGGCGGCGGAAGCCTTGGTGGAAACTGGCGACTTGTTAACTGCACTTGATTATGTTAATCAGGTTAGGATTAGGGCCAAAAATTCTACATACGTTCCAACTGTTGAAGGTGTAAACCCAACAAATTACGAGATTGAGCCTTATCCAGATTTTCCAAATCAGGATTTTGGGAGGAAAGCTGTGCGATTTGAACGTAGATTGGAGCTGGCTATGGAAGGACATCGCTATTTTGATCTTACTAGATGGGGAATTTTAGAGGAAACTATAAACACTTATTTTCCCAACGAGGAAAGGACTATTCCAGGTATTGATTTGGGAATACAAGCGTTGCCAAAGCATAATGTTTTCCCCATTCCTTTAGAAGCTATAGATTTAAGTAATGGTGTATTGACCCAAAATCCAGAGTGGCAATAGACAGTGGTTGTGAAACAATTTTATTAGATATCTTAACAAGAGAAAAGGGTTGGTGGTTAAGTAGTTATGTTTTTTTGTCGTGGATAATAACATTCAGATATTAGACAAGTTAATAGAAATTTATGCTACTTAATTACACCCTTATCAATAATATAATTAATGGATAAAATGAAGAATTCAACTATTGGCCAAAGGCGGTCCTTCTTAAAAAAAATGTCCAGTGGCGCTTTGCTAGCTGGAACTGCACCTTCCTTAATGTTTGGCAATACTTTGCAGGAAAATTATCAAATTCTTGAGGGGAGAACAAGGACTTATGCTGCTAATGAAAATATTCAAATAGCCACTATCGGCATGGGTATACAGGGGTTTAATGATACTAGGGCAGCCTTGGCAGTTCCAGGTATTAAGTTGGTCGCAGTGTGCGATTTGTACGATGGCCGCCTTAAGAAAGCCAAGGAGGTATTTGGTGATGATGTGGCAACCACAAAGGAGTATCGTCATATATTGGAAAGGGACGACGTAGATGCCGTTATCATTGCTACACCGGACCATTGGCACGATCGCATATCTATGGATGCCATGGATCACGGCAAGGCCGTATATTGTGAAAAACCTATGGTACATCACATAGAAGAAGGCTGGGCGGTGATAGAGAACCAGAGGAAGAATAATCAAGTTTTTCAGGTAGGTAGTCAACGCGTCAGTTCTTTGACTTATTTAAAAGCAAAAGAGCTCTATGATGCCGGAGCAATAGGACAATTGATTTTGGCTGAAACATGGAATGATAGGCAATCCGTTTTAGGAGCTTGGAATTATTCTATACCCTTAGATGCTTCGGCTAAAACCATTGATTGGAAGCGCTTTTTGGGCGATGCTCCGAAAATTGACTTTGATCCCATAAGGTTCTTCAGATGGAGGAACTACCAAGACTATGGTACAGGTGTAGCGGGAGATTTGTTTGTACATCTTTTTTCCGGACTTCATCTAGTAACCGGTTCATCGGGGCCTAGCAAAATGTATACTACAGGCGGACTTCGCTATTGGAAAGATGGTCGTGATGTGCCTGATGTTATGATAGGTTGTTATGATTATCCCGAATCTGAAAAACATCCTGCATTTAATGTGCAAATCCGGGTGAATTTTATCGATGGCGGCGGTGGTGGCGGTAGAATACGATTGGTAGGTTCAGAAGGTGTTATGAATGTTGGGGATAGTTCTGTTACTGTTACCAAGAGTAAAATGCCAGATCAGCCAGGCTATGATGGTTGGGATTCCTTTGCAACTTTCGACAAGGCCAACCAGCAGGAATTTGAGAAATGGTACAAAAATAAGTATCCCCAGAAACCTATAGATGTTAAAGAAAGTGGTGCTATGGAATTCAGGGTTGACAATGGTTATAGTGACCATGTTGATCATTTTGCCAATTTCTTCCATTCAATACGCACTGGAAGTACCGTAGTCGAAGATGCGGTTTTTGGATTTAGGGCCGCAGCGGCGGCATTGGGAGCCAATAAAAGTTACTTTGAGAAGAAAATAATACTATGGGACCCTGAAGCCATGAAATTTGTTTAAGTATACCCAAATCTAAAATTAATCACCATTTGTACAAGTAATTTTGATAACAATTAAAGCCTCAATATGAGCCTAGCGAAAACAGTCATACCTTTTGTCATAGTAATATTTGTAATATTATCCAGTTGTTCAAATTTAGGGTCTGAACAAGATCAGACAAGGTTTAGATTATTGGATAGCGACTTTACGGGGATACATTTCAACAATAAACTTACCGAAAGTGATACCCTCAATTATTTTACCTATCAGTATATGTATATGGGAGGTGGGGTAGCTATTGGTGACGTCAACAATGATGGTCTATCCGATGTGTTTTTTACAGGCAATATGGTAGAGAACAAACTGTACCTCAACCAAGGGGATTTAAGGTTTAAGGATATTTCAAAGGAAGCTGGTTTGGCTGGCGATTCAAGGTGGTATACGGGGGTCACTTTTATAGATATTAATTCGGATGGATATTTGGATATCTATTTAAGTGTGTCCGGTAAAAACGGTAGTAAACATAATCAATTATATATAAATAACCAAGACCTCACTTTTAGCGAGAAGGCCAGTGAATATGGTATCGATGATGGAGGCCAGTCCATTCAGTCTGCATTTTTTGATTATGACCATGATGGTGATCTGGATTTATTTGTCATCAATTATCCCATTATCTCTTTTAAAACACCCAATACGGTTTATAGAATGCTGAAGGATGCTGCTGACATCAAAAATAGCGATCACTTGTACCGGAATGACGGCAATGGTAAATTTACAGATGTCACCAACGACTCTGGATTACTGAATTTTGGACTTTCTGTGAGCAGTAGTATCGGGGATTTTAATCAAGATGGGTGGGATGATATTTATGTATCCAATGATTTTAGCACTCCTGATTACCTCTATATGAACAATGGTGACGGCACCTTTACCGACAGGCTGCGAGAATCTACCAAACAGACGTCATTTTATGGAATGGGAACGGATGCTGAAGATTTCAATAATGACGGATTGTTAGATCTTTTCCAGGTGGATATGGCAGCAAGGGATAATCGCCGTTCTAAGGCCAATATGGCTAGTATGGATCCTGGTCTCTTTTGGAGTACGGTCAACAATGGCTTTCACTATCAATACATGTATAACGCCTTTCAGTTAAATCAGGGTATAGATGAAAGCGGTTTGCCTATTTTTAGTAATGTAAATTGGATGTCGGGGGTAGCCTCTACGGATTGGAGCTGGGCACCTATTGCCGCTGATTTTGATAATGATGGTTGGAAAGATCTTTTTATCACCAACGGTACACGAAGGGAAATTAACAACAAGGATTTCTTTAAAAATCTGGAAAAGGAAAAAAACAAAGGGATGGAGAGCCCATTGATCGAACAGATTCAGAAAATGCCTTCCGAAGAAATTGATAATTACGTTTTTAAGAACATAGGGGGATTTGGATTTAAAAAGGCCAATGAGGATTGGGGATTAAGCTACAAGGGATTTTCCAATGGTACAGCTTATGGTGATTTGGATAATGACGGGGATTTGGATCTGATTTTGAACAATATTGACGACATGGCTGTGCTCTTTGAAAATCGGACTTCGCAAATGAAGGATGCACATTACGTTAAAGTTAAATTGGAGGGCGATGAATTAAATCTATTGGGAATAGGGGCAAAACTTACCTTAGTGGCGGGGGAATCAAGACAATACATCCACTTAAATCCAAGCAAGGGTTTTCAATCTTATGTAGAACCTATTCTCCATTTTGGGCTAGGAAATAATGTGCGGATTGACTCCTTGATTGTCGATTGGGTAGATGGCACTACAGACTACATGGTTAATTTGAACGCTGATCAAACCATAGCGTTCAAAAAAGGAAGTTATCCTGTGATAGGCAGAAATATGAAACGTCCACCTCAAATGTATCAATCGGCTAGAGCATTATTTGATAGTATTTTTGATCATAAGGAAAATCGATTTGACGATTTTGATAAACAAGTTTTATTGCCTCATAAGCTCTCAAATCTGGGGCCAGCGCTGGCAACTGGTGATGTTAATAGTGATGGCTTGGATGACATTTTTGTAGGGAACGGGGCCGGGTTTGCCGCAGCCATGTATTTACAACAGCCGGACGGCAGGTTTATTCTAACCAAAGGGGCATGGCAGGAAGACGCACGGTATGAAGATATTGGAGCGGTCTTTTTTGATGCCAACAATGATGGGCAACTAGACCTTTATGTGGTTAGTGGAGGCAACTCCCCCCAAGACTACCGTATGTTCCAGGATAGGTTATATATAAATGTGGACGGCATTTTAACTAAATCCCAAAATATACTACCAAAAATAAGCGGTAGTGGCTCCAGGGTAATTCCTAAGGATTTCGATGGGGATGGAGATGTGGACTTATTTGTTGGTGGTAGAATATCACCCCAGAACTATCCTTTTCCCGGACAAAGTTATTTGCTGGTCAATCAAATGATGCAGGGGGAATTAAAATTTGTAGATCAAACAGAGGAATTGGCTCCCGGGCTTTCAAACATAGGCATGGTTACTGATGCCATGTGGACCGATTATGATCAGAACGGAACAATTGATCTTATAGCGGTCGGAGAATGGATGCCGATTACCATTTTTAGCCAAGAAAACGGGATCTTCAAGAATAAAACGGTTGTTTTGGAGAACGGAGATACCAGCGGTTGGTGGTTTAGTATTGATGGCGCGGATTTTGACAATGACGGGGATATAGATTTAATTGCCGGCAATTTAGGAACGAATTATAAGTATCAGGCCTCTGAAAAAGAGTCCTTTAATATTTATGCCAGTGACTTTGACGAAAATGGAAGTAAAGACCTGGTATTGGGGTATTACAATAATGGGGTGGAATATCCCGTTAGGGGCCGACAATGTTCCTCCCAACAGATACCTGCAATTCAATTAAAATTCAAAGATTATAGTTCTTTTGCAAATGCAACCATAGAAGACGTATATGGCTCTGAAAACCTTAGTGCATCCCTCCATTATAAAGTAACCTCTTTTGCCAGTGTATATCTGGAAAATTTGGGGAATGGTGAATACAAAAAGCGGGAGCTCCCTTTTTCGGCACAAATATCCCCAATAAATGATATTCTTATTGAAGATTTCAATGCCGATGGTAGTCTTGACTTGTTAGTAGGAGGCGACCTTTATGCCGCGGAAGTAGAAACTCCGCGAAGCGATGCGGGAATTGGCCTTCTAATGCTGGGGGATGGCCATGGAGAATTCCAGCCTTTGCCTTACAGCACCAGTGGGATAAATATGGGGTACGATGTGAAAGCGTTGGGAATAATAAAAAATGCCGGCAGGTCCGTTATTGTAACGGCCAACAACCAAGGGCCGCTTCAGTTGTTCGCTCCATTCACCAAATCTCAATCAAAAATGTCCATCAATAAATTGGACAACAGAACAACCCGGTTTAAAAAGGCAGGTGCCCTGAATGAACAGCTATTAGTAACTGATAATTAGTCAATGTTAAGGAGAAAAATCAATTTATACGCAAAACTTGCCGCGGTCTCCATTTTATTGCTAATTATATGGATTGGCATGCACTATATCTATAGCGGAAGTAAAGGAGTAGGGGCAGAGGGCCCTAAAACTGCAGAAATTCTTTTTGATGGATCACGTGAGATGTTGGATGAAAAATGGACTTATTGGGAAGGTCCAAGATTTTCTTCCGAGTTGCCATTAAAATGGGAAATAGTAAAGGACCCAGTGGATCGGGGCACCGTAGTTAGCAGCAATGATCCATATGCCTTAGGGGGCAAATATGGTACTGCCGATATGGTAACCAAAAAAAAATATCGGGATTTAAGGCTGCATATCGAATTTCTAATTGAGAAAAAAGGGGGGAACAGCGGTGTTTACCTGCAAAACAGATATGAAATTCAGGTGTTGGACGGGGATAGCACAAAACACGGCCTTGGGGCCGTAATCAATGAAACAGAATCGCCATATTATGCCTATAATGGATTGGGAAAATGGAATGCTTACGATATTAATTTCCGGGCTGCGAGATTTAAAAATGGCCTACTTTCGGAAAAGCCAATGTTAAGTATGTATTTCAATGGTCAAAAGGTACATACCAACGTTGAAATTAGTCAGGTTTGGGGCGGACCAAATTCAGGTTTGGATGGGGGAAACGATAACGGCAAAGGAATAACCGATACACCAGGTGGCGTAAAATTACAATCTGAAGGTTATGATGTGCTATATCGAAACATATGGATTCAGGAATTGGATTTGGACCATCCCGATACGGATTTTTAATTTTTGGTTTTCAAGAGTTATTACATACTTCTAACAATTCCTTTTTCCAACTATGCAATAGAAATCTATTTTAGAGAGACAGTGGGATGAATATAAAAATAAAATATCCTATTAAACATATTTTCATTTTTGGAAGTTTTTTGTTGTTTTTTTTTGTTTTCAGTTGCTCCGAAAATACAGGGAACGGCAATCAAAAAAATGGTACTTCCACTTCTAATCTTTCAATAGCTTTAAAATATCAAGTGTATTGTGGATCATGCCATTTAACTCCGAATCCCAAAAATATTACCAAGACTATTTGGGAAAAAAATGTACTACCCGATATGGCCTCCAGATTAGGATATAAGTTCCATAATTATAATCCGTACAGCAGAAATTCTATGGAGGAAAATTTGTTGATTCGAATGAGGGATATCTACCCGGAAAATCCTATGTTGGACAGCTTATCCTGGGGGCAGATATATGACTATATCATCAATATGGCCCCAGAATCAATACCTATCGATACGTTAAGAATCCTCAGGAATTTTCCTCTTACCCAATTTAAACCGGAGGGAATTAGTTTAGGTGAAAGTAATGATGCCGGAATAGTCAATATTGTATTCGAAGATCGAAGCAATCAATTTTATATTGGCGATGCCGGGGGAGGTGTCTACAAATGGCCAACACCCTTCAATTCGAATTTGAGATTCAACTCTCCTGTAATATCCTATAACAATATTGGAAATGAACAGTATTTCACTGAGATCGGTATAATGAATCCAAGTGAAAAATCACACGGGGTGATTCAAAGAAGGCAATTGCAAAGATGGGATACCTTGGTAAAGAATTTGCATAGACCCGTTTTTACTGAAATAGTGGATTTGAATAATGATGGAAAGAATGAAATATTAATTTGTGAGTTTGGCAACTATTCTGGTGAATTGTCAATGTTGGTAGAATCGGATAATGGTTACGAAAAGCGTATAATTTTGCCGGTGCCAGGTACTATTAACTTGGAAATCCAAGATATGAACCAAGATGGCAAGAAGGATATAGTTGTATTGGCTTCACAGGGAAATGAGGGTATTTATATTCTCTATCAAACCGTGGATTTACAATTTAAACCTGAGCAAGTAATAAAAATGGGACCTGAGTATGGTTCTAGTTGGTTTGAGTCCTTGGATTATGATGGGGATGGTGATCTGGATATTGTTTTGGCAAATGGGGATAATGCAGACTTTACAAATTTTCCAAAGCCTTACCACGGAATAAGGCTATTCAATAATCACGGCAATAATTCTTTTGAAGAGGAGTGGTTTTATCCTATCTACGGTGCTACTAAAGTGCTGGCAGAGGACTTTGATATGGACGGTGATTTCGATTTTGCAATTATCTCATATTTTAATCACTATCCGGATTCCTCCGATCAAAGTTTTGTATACTTGGAAAATCTTGGCTCACAGGACAATTTTGTTAAGGCCTATACCTTAATCAAACCCTTGCATGAACAATGGTTGGTAATGGATAAGGGAGACGTTGATCAAGATGGTGATGTTGATTTGCTTTTGGGCTCATTTGTTGTTCCCTCATCTAAAGATTATATATACCAGCTAAATAAGAAAGGAAGTGAAAAAATTAATTTGCTTTTTTTGGAAAATCAGCTAATCAACTGATAACTCCAGAAAGATTTCAACAAACAATGGATAGAAAAGTAGGTGCCCATTAATAATTCGTTGGTGACATTTCGAGGTGCATCTTTGTTTTATATCCTAATTCCAATGCTTGATATAATCTGCTTTGAAAAAATGCGAAGATTGACATATTTTCTACCTCATAAAACAGCTTTTCTACCTCCTAGAGATCTATAAACTCTATTATTGTGGAGAAGAAATTTAGAATTAGAAAATTAATAAAACTTAAAAGTAAGAATATGAAAATGAAATTTTTGCTCCTATGCATATGTCTATCGCAGATGACGTTTGCCCAAGAAAATCCAATCGGTGTTTTTGAATTTAATAAGGACATTGGTAACCCTAAATTAGCAGGGTCGGCTACATACGATGACGCCACTCAGACATATACAATAAAAGGAGCAGGATACAACATCTGGGGACAGCGTGATGAACACCGTTATCTGTTTAATAAAATAAAGGGAGACTTTATTGTAACCGCTAATTTCGAATTCGAAGGCTATAATGAAGCTCACCGAAAAATTGGATGGATGACTCGAGCTTCCGAAGATGACAATGCTGTAATGGTCGGAGGATTTATTCATGGAGATGGCCTTACTGCCGGTCAGTGGCGGGAAAGAAAAGGTGCCGATATGCAGAATCCTGACGATGATGTTTGGGCTCCCAAACGTTTTTACCAAATTATACAATTGGAGCGACGTGGAAATATTTTTATAGTACGTGCCGCGCATGCCGGAGAACCATTGCAAGAAATCAGTTCCAAAGAATTGCCTTATATGCCGGAAGAAGCTTTAACAGGGATTGTTATAGGCTCCCACGAGGTAGATAAAATTGAAACTGCAAAAGTATGGAACGTACGTATTGACCAACCTGTCGCCGAAGCCTATAATCCGAATAAGGAAGGTTGGATTGGCTGTAGAATGGAAACTATGAATGTATTTGATGGTAAGCGTAAGGTAATTCTTGAAAAGGAAGGCCGCTTTGAAGCTCCCAACTGGATGCCGGATGGTAAGGAATTGTTATTCAATATGGATGGGTCGCTTTATACTATGCCTATTGATGGCGGACAAACTACTAAAGTAAATACTGGCACCGCCGACCAGTTAAATAATGATCATTGTATTTCATTCGATGGCAAAATGCTGGGGATTAGCCACAATGACGGCAATGGATCTAACGTATTTGTTCTACCACTTTCAGGCGGGGAGCCTAAGGCAGTTACAACCGATGCACCTTCTTACCTACATGGTTGGGCATCCAATAATAAAGAGGTGGTGTATGTAGCTCAACGTGGCGGAAGCAAAATCTATGATATTTATAGGAAATCGATCAAAGGCGGCCAAGAGGTTAAATTAACAGATAATAAAAAATTGGAACATGTTGATGGTTGCGAATATTCCCCGGACGGGAAATATATATACTATAACGGTTCAAAAGCTGGTGGCACAATGCAACTTTGGCGTATGAAGCCTGATGGAAGCAACAAGGAACAACTTACTTTCGATGAATACAATGATTGGTTTCCCCACATTTCTCCTGATGGAAAATGGATTGCATTTATTTCATTCGCACCGGATATAGAATTAAACTCCCATCCGTCCTACAAACAAGTTATGTTGCGATTGATGCCTGTTTCTGGGGGAGCACCAAAGGTAATTGCCTATTTGTATGGCGGCCAGGGCACAATTAATGTTAACTCATGGTCGCCTGATAGCAAGCATATTGCCTTTGTTAGTAATTCGAAGAAATAAATTTTTTAGTTAAAAAAGTACTGCAAAATGTGATTGGATTTACAAAATATGTTTTAGAATTATTATAAAAGTCAAGTTAGAGTCAAGTTAGAGTCAAGTTAGAGTTGAGTTAGAGTTGAGTTAGAGTTGTTTTTAAAACACGGGTTTCACGGCCCGTGTTTTTAACTATTTTAAAGATTAATGATGGGCTATCTCAAAGCGGTTGAACATCCTATCCGTTCTGTGGACCAGATAAAATTAAAACTGTATACTTTCTTTTAAAGAATAATGATACTACCGTGCATAGAAAAGAAGTTAGCGGTTGAACGAATAAACAAGATTAAAAAATTAGTGACAACAATTAAATAGCACCCTATGTTAAAGAATATTCATATCCTAAGTTTAATCCTACTTTCAACTATTGCAACCTATGCCCAACTTGGTCAATTTGAGACAGCTCTGGACATTGGAAATCCAAAAATGAAGGGTTCGTCAATGTATAATGAATCTTTGCAGACCTACACTTTAAAAGGCGGGGGTGAAAATATCTGGTTCAACCACGATGAGTTTCATTTTCTTTTCAAAAAAATAAAAGGTGATTTTGTGCTAACGGCCAATTTTGAACTTATTGGAAACGAAAACGGAAATGGGCATCGAAAAACTGGCTGGATGATCCGTGAAACAACGGAACACGATGCAGTGAGTATAAATTCCTGCCTCCATGGAGACGGTCTTGCCGTGCTGCAATGGCGGGTTATGCCAGGGGCCTATATGCGTGATCCCGAAGAAGAGATATTCTTCCCGAAGAAGTATTTTGGCGAAACTGTCATTCAATTGGAACGTATAGGGAAAACCATCACCATGCGTCTTGCCCATCCCGGAGAACCTTTGGAGGATATGGGTTCTATGACATTGCCAGAATTAAAGGATGAGGTCTTGGTTGGACCATATGCCCTTGCGCATGACCCAGACGATATCCAAGAGGCTAGAATCTGGAATGTAAGTCTGGTGACACCAGTTGCGCCAGACTGGCATCCCAATCCTTTGGTAAAAACAATATCCCATAAAGACCTCCAATTGCCTGGCAAAATAGAAATTATCGAACTAGCCACCAGTAAGAGAAAAACAATACATACCTCCGATGTTAATTTGGAAGCGCCTTATTTTTCCGAAAATGGAAAAAAAGTGCTATTTCGTCGGGGTGGCAAAGTTTTTGAAATTCCGATTAAAGGGGGGGTAGAAAAAGAAATAGCCAATGCCCCTGAAATATGGAGTAAAAAAGGAAAGCATATCTACTATTCCAATGGCCACAAAAGTACCAATCAAATATGGAGAAAAAAAGTTGATGGATCAACAGCAGTACAAATGACCCATGAATTGGGTCATGCCCGATTTCCCCATGTTTCCCCTGATGGGAAATGGGTGGCCTTTCTTTCTTTTCCTCATGATTCCAATCCCGAAACACCCGTAACCTTTGTACCGGTAAGTTTAAAAATCTTACCAACTGACGGGGGGTCCCCCAGAACCATTGCCCATTTTTATGGTGGTAAGGATAGTTTTGAAAACTATGCCTGGAGCCCAGATGGTGAATCATTGGTTTTTAGGAGCACTGGAGAATGAATAATAGCAATACACGCCCAATGAAATATCAAAATAATTATCTAAATAACTATAACATGATTATCAGGAAAGGACTTTTACAAGCTACCCATATATGTTTTATTAGTCTCTTGTTTTCAAATCTCTTGACCGCTCAAAAACAATTCAAAGTGCTGTTGATTACCGAGACGGCAGGATGGCACCATGAATCAATAGATTATGGGGTTATTGCCATAAACAAATTGGCAGCCGCGCATAATTTTGAAGTAGTGAGACAGCAGGATGCGATAAAAATATCAGAAGAAGGTTTAAAAGGAATCAATGCCGTAATTTTTTTGAGTACTACCGCTGATATTTTTGATGAAGACGAACAGGCGGTATTTGAAAAATATATCCAATCAGGAAAGGGTTACGTCGGGATTCATGCCGCCTCGGACACGGAATATAATTGGAAATGGTATACCGAGCTCGTAGGGAGAATGTTTCACATCCATCCTGTACAACAAACGGCGAAATTAAAAATAATTGAACATAAATTTCCGGGATTGGAACATTTTCCGGATACCCTTTTGTGGACTGATGAGTGGTATGAATTTGGCCAGGATAATGTAGAAGGATTAAACAATCTGATACTAGTGGATGAGAATTCCTATAATCCGAATGTAACGTGGGAAAATAGGGATGCGGATAAAAATGGAAATTTCACAATTGATCGAGTTGGTGTTGGAACCGGGACACATCCTATCTCATGGTATCATGAATTCGATGGAGGCCGGTCTTTCTACACGGCTTTGGGCCATATTGAAAAGGTATATGAAAACCAATGGTTTTTAGATCATTTGTACGGGGGTATATACTACGCAGCCACTGGTAAAGGAATTGAGAATAAATAAAGTAAATTATGAAAGATAAAAAAGATGTAATATTCCTGGTAATCGGTTTCCTTTTTTTGATAAAAACGAGCGCCCAGGATCTTTTTGAAAAGGCGAATGCTTTTTTGGAAACACTTTCAAAAGAACAAAAGGCGAAGGCACTTTTTTCTCTAGAAGATGATGAGCGCTTCAATATGAACTATGTCCCTCTTCCGAGAAAGGGGCCTACTTTTCATGATTTTGACGTGGAACAAAAGCATGCCGCAATTGATTTGCTTGTCGCATCCTTAAGCAAGGAAGGGTATAAAAAAACGCAAGAAATTCGAGAACTTGAAAATATACTACGTATCATCGAAAATGATGATAATGATAGGATGCCAGATGGGAGGCCCAGGCGCGATCCGCTAAACTACCACTTTTGCATATTTGGGACTCCGTCCTCAACTGAAATTTGGGGATGGCGATTTGAAGGACATCACATTTCACTAAACTTCACCTCTGATTCGGGTAGGATTGTTTCGGCTACACCAACCTTTTATGGTTCTAATCCAGGAATTGTCAATATTGAAGAACAAAGAGGAAAAAAAGCCTTAAAATGGGAGTCGGAACTAGGCTTTAAATTGGTTAATTCACTGACCAAAGACCAGCTAAAAATGGCAAAATTTTCGGAAGAGGCCCCATACGAGATACTATCAGCAAACCATCGGGAAGTAGAGGGGGTTGAAAAAATCGGGATCACTTATGCCAAACTAACCAAAGATCAGAAGAAAATCTTTAGCCAATTACTGGATGTTTATATAGGCAATTACATTTTTGATTTTCAGACAACCTTTAGAAAAAAAATCATGGATGCGGGTGTAGAAAATCTAAATTTTGCATGGGCCGGTGGATTAAAAGAAGGGGTTGCCCATTATTACAGAATTCATGGTCCAATGTTGCTGATAGAATTCGATAATACACAAAATAATGCAAACCATGTGCATACGGCAGTAAGGGACCTTACCAACGATTTTGCCGAGGATATTTTAAAAGAACATTATAAAATGGAACATCAACCAAACAATTAGTTGTAATAGATGAAATATAGAAAATTTGGAAGAACCAATTGGCAAGTAAGTGAAATTGGCTATGGAATGTGGGGCATGGGTGGCTGGACAGAATCCGATGATGCGCAATCGGCCAAATCATTGGATTTGGCGGTAGAGAGAGGTGTTAATTTTTTTGATACTGCATGGGGTTATGGCGAAGGACATAGTGAAGAAATGTTGGGTGCTTGTGTAAGAAGACACTCCAGCAAAAAAATATATACAGCCAGTAAAATACCTCCCAAGAATTTTAAATGGCCCGCCAAACCACATTATACCTTGGAAGATTCCTATCCAGCTTCCCATATTTTGGAATACACTAATAGGACGCTTAAGAATTTGGGATTGGAGCAAATAGACCTTATGCAATTTCATACCTGGGATGATGGTTGGGCACATTGTGAAGAATGGCAACGAACAGTAGAGGAACTTAAAACATCCGGAAAAATTGCCGCTATGGGTATCAGTGTAAACCGATGGGAGCCAGAGAATGGCATCTTGGCTCTAAAAACAGGGTTTATCGATGCAGTACAGGTAATCTATAATATTTTTGACCAGGCACCTGAAGATTTGCTTTTTCCACTTTGTGAGAAGATGGACATAGGTGTTATTGCGCGTGTACCCTTTGATGAAGGTACTTTGACCGGGACAATTACGAAGGAGACCACTTTCCCAGAAGGGGATTGGAGAGGCACCTATTTCGTCCCCGAAAATCTAATAGCTAGTGTGGATAAAGCAGATGCTTTAAGACCGATTATTCCCCAAGAAATGACCATGGCCGAAATGGCACTACGATTTATTACCATGAACAATGTAGTGAGTTCCATAATTCCAGGAATGCGTAAAGAGCGAAATGTATTATCCAACACTTCAACAAGTGATGGTAAAGGTTTGTCGGAAAAACTCTTTAAAGAACTGCGTAAACACCGTTGGGACAGAAAGCCCACTTCCTGGTCCCAGTAGTTCAATACCAGATCAATTGATAATTTAATCTAAAACGATAACAAAATGACAACACGTAGAAATTTTTTGCTTCAGTCCGGCGCTTTGGCTGCTGGCACAATGCTAATGCCATCCTTTACAATGGCTCCTTATAAAACGGAGAAAAATTTGGGTATTCAGCTCTATACGTTTCGTAAGGAATTGGATTCCGATGCCTTGGGGACATTAAAAAAAATTGCGGCTATCGGTATTAAAAAAATAGAATCTGCCCGCAGTAGTAAGGGTAACTACTATGGATTTAAACCTAAAGAAATGAAAACCGTTTGTAATGACCTAGGAATGAAACTTGTCAGTGGACATGTTCATTTGGATGAAAATTGGCAGCAAACTATGGACGAAGCAGTAGCATCGGGTCAAAAATATCTGATTGTTTCTACCATGCCCAGTCAAGGTCAAACTGTGGATAACTATAAAAGCGTAGCCGAAGCTTTCAACAAAGCTGGAGAAGAATGCAAAAAAATGGGATTGAATTTCGGCTACCACAATCATGCCTACGAGTTCGAATCTGATAAGGGAGAAGTGCTTTACGATGTTCTATTGGCCAATACCCAAGCTGATCTTGTGCATATGGAATTAGATTTGGGTTGGGTAGTTGTGGCAGGCAAGGATCCTTTGGATTACTTCAGAAAATTCCCTGGTAGGTTTCCACTATGGCATTTAAAGGATATGGACATGATTAAGAAGGAAAGCACCGAATTTGGTAAAGGGGGACTTGATATTGGTAAAATGCTGCAAAATAAAAAAGCCTCTGGAGTAAAGCATATTTTTATTGAGCAAGAGGAATACGCTAGCACCCCATTGGAAAGTATGAAAGAGAATTTGGCTTATTTGAAGAACTTGTAGTTTAAAGGGGAATTCAATAAACATATTCGATTTTATTAGGGTTGAAGTGCTTTTTTAAGGTGGTAATAGAATGAATGAGAAATGCGTATTCAATAGAACCTGAAAGCAACAGGGCTATTTCTCTATTGCTTTTAATTATTTAACTTTAAAGGCCTTTCCTCTCAGGGTTGGGCAGCAACCAATAAACAAAATTAAATGAAAAGAAGAAAATTCATGTATGCCGCTATGGCGGCCGGCGCCTTGCCAATGACCACTATGGCCAACTCACCCATTTCTGGAATGGCCGATGAAAAAGAACTATATGAAATTAGGACTTATGAAGCTAAGTTCGGGGGTAATAAACAATTACTCAAGGATTATTTGACAGGAGTACTTGGTCCTTCCTTGAAGTCTCTTGGAGTGAACCGCTTTATGGTCTTGGGCGAATTAGGAAATTCTGATCCGACGAATCTTTGGGTCATTATAGGTTATCCAAACGGAGCCACTTTTTTAAAGGCCCAGAATCTGCAGAATGAAGCTGCATATAAAACATCTGCAGCCAAATACAATGCGTTGACCCAAGATCAAACTCTTTATAACAGGTTTACCTCTTCACTCTTACTGGCTTTTGACGGCATGCCCAAAATGATGGATCCTATTGATGGGGCGTCTTTATTCGAGTTAAGAACTTATGAGGGGTACAGTGAAGATGCTGTAAGGCGTAAGATAAAGATGTTTAACGAAGGAGAAATCGAAATATTTATGAAAACTGGCCTCCACCCGGTATTTTTTGGTGAAATGATTATTGGTCCATACAGGCCGTGTTTAACTTACATGATCAATTTCAAGGATATGGAAGAGCATGATTCCAATTGGAAGAAATTTGGTTCACATCCGGATTGGAAAGTCCTGAGCGGTTTGGATGAATACGCGAATACGGTTTCCAATATTAGAAAAGTGTTTTTGAAGCCTTTGTAGACAACTATTAATACTAGAATAATGGGTGTATTTTTTGCCAAAAAATATCTTAGGATGAAATATATTGTATCCGTACCCCTGGTACTTGTATTGGTACTTGTCTCGTGCAAGGAAGAAGGTAAAAATTTTTCAAAGGCTCAAGGGTTGAAGTTTAGTGCCGATAATGCTGGCCTAAGTGTTCCTGAAGGTTTCAAGGTAATTAAAGTTGCAGATTCCCTGGGGAAGCCGAGACATATTGCAGTTGGTGCCAACGGAGGCATCTACGTTAAATTAAGGCAACCTATCAATGGCAAGAGTATCTTATATTTAGAGGATAACAATGGGGACGGTATCGTTGATACTAAAGAAGGATTTGGTGATTATGGTGGTACGGGGATTTATTTGGACAATAATTACCTTTATGCATCCTCTGACGAGGCCGTTTTTCGCTACCCGATTAATAATGCTGGAAAAGTATCTAACACCACTCCAGACACTTTGATAACGAATTTGATTGCCGGAAGGACTCACGCCACCAAATCATTTACCCTTGACGGTGATGGAAATATTTATGTTAATATCGGGGCGTATTCCAATGCCTGTCAGGAACAGGACAGAACTATTGGTTCACCAGCCATGATGCCTTGCAAGATCCTTGATTCGGCAGGGGGGATTTGGCGATTCCGTGCAGATAAATTTAATCAATCCTATGGTGAAGGCTTAAGATTTGCTACCGGCCTGCGTAACGTAATGGGCTTGGATTGGAACAAGGAGATAAACAAGTTATTTGTGGCTCAACATGGCAGGGACATGCTGAATACACTTTTTCCAGATCTTTATGATAGTAAAACCTCCGCAGAACTTCCTGCCGAAACTATGTATATGCTCGAGGAAGGCGATGATGCAGGCTGGCCTTATATCTACTACGATCATCTCCAGAAAAAAAAGATACTCGCACCGGAGTACGGGGGTGACGGTAAAATAACCGGGGGGGATAATGCCTTAGATCCGGTGGCTGCTTTCCCTGCCCATTTGGCGCCTAACGCCATGCTTTTTTATACAGGCGATATGTTTCCCCATAAATACAAGAATGGTGCTTTTATAGCTTTTCATGGTTCATGGAATCGTGCGCCAGAAAAACAGGCAGGTTATATGGTTGCTTTCGTACCCTTTGAAAATGGTAAGCCAATTGGTGAATGGGAAGTTTTTGCTGACGGATTTGCAGGACAAGAGGAAATTCTTTCCCCTGATGCCGCCAAGCATAGGCCAACTGGCTTGGCCCAGGGACCTGATGGATCATTATACGTTTCAGATGATTCGGGAGGTACATTGTTCAGAATTGTCCATAATCGAAATTAGGCAATGGATAGAAATTTACGACTGAAATGGAGCTGTTTTTTTGTAGTTGGTCTAATCGTTTTTATTGGATGTAAGGAAGTTGAAAAAAGCAAGGTCGACATTTCGGGCCAGGTAAATCAGACCCCTCTTGTTGATCCCGAACCTACGTTTATCCATAAGGTCAATCCTAGTCAATTTGTGAACGGGGAAAGAGTATATAAACAAAATTGTTTGGTTTGTCATCAAGTAAGTGGCGGAGGGGTTTCTGGCCTTAATCCGCCTTTGAAAGATACGGAATACGTCTTGGGCGAAAAGGATAGATTGCTCGGAATCATCTTAAATGGTTCCAATGTCGGTCTGTCGATAAAGGGTTCAACATATTCTAATGCCATGCCGGGTTTTGGCAGCTTGAGTGATGAGGATATTGCAAATGTGGCAACCTTCATACGTAATAGTTTTGGAAATAGCGCTGACCCGATTACCATAGAAGATGTTGCACGGTACAGGATGGATTAATATTAATAGGGTATTGAGTCGGTCTTAGAATTATTTTGATTAAATCGAGTTTTATCACTTAAGTCTTTGGCAGGTAAAATGGAATTGAATAGACGTTAGAGTGGACACTAGGGATAATATATCTCTTGTTCGTACAGCATTTACAATATAATATGAAGTATTTTAATTACGATATTATGAAGCACTACAGTATTAATTCAATAACAAAAATAATCTTTGTTTTAATTTCGATACCTCTCATGATCTGGGCTTGCAACGATACTAAGAGAGCGAAACAAAAGGAAGGTACCACAGAAAAGGCCTGGGTTGTATTGTTTGATGGTAGTTCTACGAATGCCTTTCGGGGTTATGGAATAAAAAAATTTCCGGAAGGTGCGTGGCTAGTAGAAAACGGTATTTTGTCTACCAACCCCGATGTCTCCAACAGGGATCTGATTACCAAAGAAAGATTCAAAGATTTTGAACTGGAATATGAATGGGCGGTAGATACAGCGGCCAATTCTGGTGTGTTCTTTCACATGCAGGAGAACCTCACCATGGAATCGAATAACGGAAATAGTCCCAATTGGCTAGACAATTTTGAAATACAGATTTTGGAAGACAGATATTTTAATGATACCGTGGCCATCCGATCTGCTGGGTCCCTATATGACTTAATCGCACCAAAAAATAAAAAATTGAACACGATCGGAGATTTTAACAAAGCGAAACTTATACATAAAAATGGTCATGTTGAGCATTGGCTCAATGGTGCAAAAGTGTTGGAATTTCAAATTGGTAGTCCAGAAATGCAAGCACTGCTATTAGAAAGTAAATTCAAGGAAAACCCTGCTTTCCACTCAGATAAGGAGGGCCATATTATGTTCCAACACCATGGTCAGAAGGTTTATTTTAAAAATATACGTATTAAAGTACTCTAATAATTAAACAATGTGTTCATGCTAATGATTATAAATGGTTTATTTCTTGAATAGATTATACGCTATTGGATTTAAATGGTTTACTACGGAATCCATAGATTTTATAATAGAAGCTCACTAGCCTCATCTAGAACCGCACTATCCAATTCTTTTAAATAAGCTTGAGTAACGGCCAAATTTTGATGCCCCATAGATTCACTGATAACATCGGTAGCAACTCCTTTTTGCTTTAAGCAGTTGGCATAACTATGTCGTGCGACGTAACTGCTCAAAGGTTTATCTATTCCACAAATTTGTGCAATTTCTTTTAATTCCTTATTGTAACGTTGAAGAGTTTTGTGCTTTCTATTTTCGAGTTGTAAGGGGGACAAATCATCCTTTAACAGAATGGGGAATACATATTTCGTTCCCAAGGAATATTCTTGATAATAATCTAAAATTTCCCGAACAGGAGGTAAAATCTTGATCATAAAATTTCCTTTGGTTTTGGAACGGGTATAGAAAATTTTGTTGGCATCAATTGCCTTCCATTCCAACTTCATCATATCGGTAAAGTTCATTCCCCTAGTATAAAAGCTAAAGACAAAATAATTTCTGGTATTGGTGAAAGAAGGATATTTCTTCAAGTCGAAGTCAACTATTTTCTTGACTTGCTCTATAGTCAATGCCTTTTTAGGACTTTTACCCTTCAATTTGGAAACCTTATAAGTTTTGAATGGGTAGAACTCTTCCTTAACAAGGTTGCGTTCAATAGCAAAGTTGTAAAGAGCTCTAATGGCCCTCATTTTTACACCAATTCCGCCATCAGTACCTCCTCTAGACCTTAAAAAGACTTCAAATTTCTGTAGGAAAGCCGGAGTAATCTCCTTAAATGTCAGTTTTAGTGAATTATGAAATAATTTGACGATATGTCGGGCGTCTTTATTTACTTGTGCATTCCCTGTTCTTCCGGCCAAAAGCATTTCTTCTATTATTTCATCCCAAAACTCGAACACATTACTCTTTATGGGATTGGATTCGATACGATATTTTCTTTCAATATCATCCAGGGAATAATCGTCCTGTTCTAATTCAAGTTCGCCAATAATTTTTAGTGCCCTATCTTGGAACTTATTTATCAAACGATTGTTTTGTAGATAATTCTGATTTCGATTGTTAAACTTACCTGCTTGGGCGTCCCATTCAATTTCAGTGGCATTAAAAAGAGTTTTGAAATATTTTGTTTGTCGATCTTTGGTAATTCTTAGGCATATTGGAAACGCTCCGGTTGAGAGTTTCTTTTTCCGTAAAACTGTCTTGACATTTATCATTTAATTCTAAATTTGGGTACAACATAGGTACAACAAATAACCCTTTAAAGGTAAAATAAATGTAATTTGCTACAAAATAAAATATCATAAAATATTGATAATCAGTCTATAAGAAAATAAATGATACCAAATGTAGACAACATTAAGATTCTCATAATCAGGTGGTCCCTGGTTCGAGCCCAGGTGGGACCACATCAAGCAGAAAACCCACGCCAATAGCGTGGGTTTTTCATTTTCTGGAAGTAAGCTGGGTATGCCCGAGCTTTCAACAGGAAATGAAAAATATGGTTCGCGATAGCGAAGCGTTGTTTTCTATTTGCAGTAGTGGCCATTACTGGTCCACGAGCACCGCGAGCTAACCCAGGTGGGAAGATAAAGTGGTAACAAAAAATCCTAGTGGAAGCTGAGACTTTTTTTTTGTAACAAAACCTGGGCCAGAAGTCTATGCCGCCAGAGGCAGTAAGCTAGGTGGGACTACAACAAAACCCTCGTTTTACTGGGGTTTTGTTGTATTTGGGAGTCACAATTAATTTTTAAGAGTGAATTGGATTATTTTAATATGTTTGAGGGTCACATATTTCATTTTTTTTGAATGAATCG
>Ga0208032_1000092_pt1 | contig 81336 bp, 88 predicted proteins | sample MalvirAntarct_66_FD_184254 | JGI IMG/M metagenome (GOLD analysis project Ga0208032, IMG submission 184254) | Marine viral communities from the Global Malaspina Expedition - Malaspina viral metaG Antarct_66 (SPAdes) (version 2) | ecosystem: Environmental > Aquatic > Marine > Oceanic | place: West... | reverse complement strand
TAAACTCTTTGGTGTTGTATTTAGCTTCTGCAATTGCAAGAGATTTAATAGATGTATCTTTAAAAGGATTGTTATCTACTAAATTAGATTGTTTAGTCTTTTCTAAGTTGTTCAACATAATATTAAACACACCATTAGCTGTATTAAACAGTTGCTTATACTCTAAACGTTTACCTCTACTTCTTAATCCATTAGTTTTTAAGTCATTCAAAGTTCTAGGGTCAATATCTATACCTATACTCTTTAAAAAGTCACCTAATTCATCGATCTTTGGTTCATCTTTTGAGAATTTCTTTAATTTCTCAATTACATTAGATATATCAGCACTTAAAACTAGTTCATTATCACTATTTTTAGTTACATACTTACTAGATTTTAAACCTTCATACCAATTGTCTGCTACAGCTGTAGCTATGTCATTAGAATTACTGTTTTGAGTAATCATACTGTACTCTTTTTTTACTTTAGGTTTTCCACTTGCTTCTCTAACAATATTACCATTAGAGTCTTTAATCTGTTTTTTATTTAGTGCCCATAATAGAAAAACCATATCTACTTTATGTTTCGACATAGCAACAACGAACTCATCTTTAGTTTGTTGTTCAGTATTTTGTAACTTAGCTATTAGAGATTCTAAATAAGGCTTAGATTGAGTATACTGTTCAAGTATATCAACCATTGAACCAAAATCAGCAGGTGTATTAGCTAGTAAAGCTGATACTTCGTTATATACAACATCAAATGGTACGTATTTCTTAAGACCCATATAAGGCTTAATTGCTTTACCATTTTCGTCTAATTCGTTAACACCACTAAAGAATCTCTTTAATTTAACACTTACAGTATCTTTAGAGTCTAATTGTAATGTAGCTTCATCATTGAAGTTAGTCTTTTCTAAGTGTGTTTCTAAATCACGTAAACCATCTACAGTAGTGTCTGCTTTAATTTGAATACCATTAATCTTACCTACCTTCTTTAAAGTAAATAGTTTAATACTATCAAAACTATCAATAATTTTATCAAACTCAGCAACTACTTTATCTCTCCCTTGTTCAGAGAACACACTTCTTTGTTCTTTAAAGTATGTCAACCAGTTGTTAAAAACTTGACTTTGTTGTAATTTTCCACTATTAATAACTTGTTCATTAATATCATAAGCAATAGCATCAACTAAAATAGATTGTTTAGAAGCTGTAAAACCTTTGATTAGTACAGTTTCTTCTATCTCTTGCTGTAAAGCTTTATATATATCTGAGTCTTCAGGACTAGGAGAAAAATCGTCACCTAACATATCATCGTCAGATGTTAATTGTGTAGTAGGTTGTTGATTATCTTTTGACTCTCTATCGTATTTATCATTGATTCTTTTTCTTTCTCTTATATTATAAGAGAAAGCATGTAATTGGTTTTTCCCAAGTATAGCTATAAAAGTATCAATATCGTTATCAATTAAAGCTTTTTGTACTTTTAGCTTTTGAGTTCTATTAACCCCAGGAGTTGTTCGTATTAATTCTTCTCGTCTTTGTATCTCTATATCATTTGTTTCACTTGTTGTAGATGCAACTGGTGTAATCTTCTTCTCTATACTACCTACATTTGTTTCTATTACAGGCTGAATAGTATAAGCAAAATTACCGTTACCTAAATCAAAAGATAGTAAATTAGTAGATGTATTACTCTTTACAAAGTCATTATAATTATCATAACTTAATTCACCTATATCTTCACTACTTTCGTTTAATAAAGGAATATTAAATTCACCTGTATTTATCTTATCTAAATCAAAGTCAACAAAAACTCCACTTAAATGTTTCTCTAAGTTGTTTAATAACTCGTCAATTGAGTACTCAGGACTTTCTCTTGATATAGAATTGTAATTAACACCTTTACCACCTCCAAAATCAATTGAATTAGTCGTAACTGTCAATAAATTTACATTTGAATCTAAAGTATTTAATTTATCCTTTAAATTGGTATCGCTATCAAGTGAATATACGTTAACAAAGTTGTTGATATAATCTCTAAGTCCTTTTATAGTTGTTAAATTGTACCCATAATTATCGTAAACATCTTTAACTTCTTTACTTTCTTTGTCATTACCTAAGTATAACTTTACAGCTTTTCTAATAGACTTAGAAATAACAGGGTTTACAGTCTTACGTCTTAATGGCAGTCCTATATGTTGTTTCTTACCATCTTTAGTACCTACTTGAGCAACAGCATAAACAGCACCTTCATTGAAGTCTTTGTTCAATACAACATCAGATGTTTCAGTCTCTCTAGTATTGAATAATTTACCATTCTTTCCTATACCAAACTTAAGATTTTTGTCAGGAAAAGCATTAATAGTATCTATTTGTCTGTTGTCTTTTGTCTTAGCTAATACACCATAGTTCCTATTAGTAATTTTAATAGTTATTGGTTCAGTAGAATTAGCAATTGTATCTCTAACTTCTTGAAGTTTCTTTTTCTGTACCTCGATATCACCTGCTACGTTATTCTCATTAATCCAATTTGTATCATGTAGATAAGCTACTTTCTTATTGTTTTTAAGTATAACTATAGGTACTAGAGAATTTGTGGTTGTCTCACTAGCCTGTAATGATGAAAATGTAGCACTGTCGACGTTATATGATTTATCTAGTTGGACAGTCAATTCATCACCTATTTGATATTCATTAGGATTAAGTATATTTTTATCTAGTAAATTCTCATTCAAAGAATCATCTATATCTTCCTTAGTTAAACTTTGTGTACCATCATTTAGAGTACTTATAACATCTTCATAACCACGTGACAAATAAGCAAGTATATTATATCCTGATACAACTCTACTATCTCCTTCGTCTCTTTTTACAGGTTGATTATCTTCTGTATATTCGACATTATCAACAGATGTTTCTAAGTCACCGTCAATAGTCTCTTGTTCACCTTTAACAGTCTTATTATTATCTTCTGTATAAAATGTCTCTTTATCTAAATCACCATAAGTATCTGTAGCAGTTTGAGTATCTTGTTCATTCAAACCAAAGATACTATTTTGGATGTTATTCTCAATCTCTGCTTTTTTGTTCTGTAATATCTTATACTTTTCTTCATTAGGTGAAGTAGCGAAAGGTTGGTCAGGGTTATACACTTCTAACCATGTATCAATACTATCAGGTTGACTAAGTGCTAATTGAAACTCTTCATCATTTTTATATTTTGAATCATTATATACAGCAGGATCATTAGGATATTCAAACTCAGTAGTTGATTCTTCAGCTTCTGTAGGTTGTTCTGTAGGTTGTTCTGTTTCTTCTGTAGTATCTTTTTTACCAGTTACTTTCTCTTTAGCTTTTCTAACTACCTCTTTAGCTTTCTCCTTAACAGACTTTTTAACTTCATCTTTCTTAACTTTCTCTGCTTCCTTCTTAGCTTCTTTTTCTTCCTTAGCTACTTCCTTTAAGTAATCAGCATTTAATTTCTCTTTATACTCAGGAGTATTAATCTCTTTAAGTTTCTCATCGTGAAAGTTAAGTGCTTCTTCTATAGCAATTTGTTCAGTTAATCCTTCTATAATAGCAGGATTGATCTTAGTAATAAGTTTCTCATTGAGACCTGCAAATTCAACAGTACCTTCATACTTTACTTTGTTCTCTTTTAATCTTTGTTCTAAGTTAGGAACTCTATCAGCAAAACCAGCAGACTTTAACAACTCCATTGCATTATTAATTGCTTGTGCTTTTATAGTACCATCTAAACCTTTCTCTAAATTGTTTTGGTACACTCTGTCTTTAGATTTAGTATCTAAAACAGTACTATTTAATTTATCAGCTTGTTTAGAATGTCTAGTTATAGCTCTTTCAAGTTTGATTGACTCAGTGATTAAATGATTCTTTACAGTTTGTGTCTCATTACCTACAAAGAATTTGTTATAGTATTGTTTATATAAGTCTTCTGTTTGTAAGATAGTTTCTTTTAGCTTTATAACATTATCTTGAATCTTATCTGCATCAGCTAATCCAGCTTCTACTAACTGTTCACCAAATTGTGGTGTTTCTATTTGATTAAGTAATAAGTCAACGTTACCTACAGCACTAGCTCTCATAGCTAAATCAGTAGCCATTTCATCTTGTAATTGTGATACAGATTCAGCTTTTTGATTAGGTGTCGATTCTTCGTTATCTAAGATTTCTTTATGAGCTTGTTTATAACTATTTATAGTTTGCTTTCTTTGCTCAATCTCTTTTATTTTATTATCATCAGTGTTATCTTTATAACCTTGTGTTCTCTTTAGTAAACCAGTAGCACCGTCAAAGACTACACCACCTGCAACACCCCATGCCGCACTTTCATAAAAATGACCATCAGTTAAATATCCTGACAATCTCTCACCAAAATTAGTATCTTTACCACCTGCTAGAGTCTTACCATAGTATTCACCCTCAGCACCGCCAATAAAGTTAATACCCTCTTCAATACCCTCTGTAGATTGTCTAGCAATAGGTGAAATAATAGGATTAAAATATCTACTTATCTTACTTACTTTAGTTACTTTACCAAAGCTGTCAAAACCATGTCCTTTAATTGCTTTATCTACTTTACTACTAACTACTTTGTTAGTTCTTGTACCAGCTTTGAAACCTTTAAATAAAGGTGCCATTTGTACCATATCAAAAACAATATTCGCACTATTCACTTTGTATGATCTCCAACCAGCTTTTGCAGCAATTAAATCAGCAACATTTTCCTTTGTTAAAGCTTTACCGTTATTTCGTAGTTCTGTACCTAGTTCACTATCAATTACTTTTTGGAACTCTTCCTCGTTCTCAAATTGTTTCATTGCGAACTCTCTTGACTTGTGTGAAATAGATAAACTTTCAGTCATGTTTTCAGCATTACGCATAATAGCAGAAGAAGTTGACAACTTACTCCAATATTTAGCTGTATCACTAACTTTATCAGTGATCTTTAATACGTCTGAAATTAAACCTAATCCTTTAACACCAGCTGTAGCAGGTATCATTAGACCTATTGTACTTGATAAACTAACACCATTTTCAGCCCACCAACCAAAGTCACCAAAATCAAATGCTTTATCAGGGTTAGTTCTATAAATTTTACCGCTATCTTTAGCATATTCTTTAATACCCTCACCCCATTCAATCAAAAAGTTATTAAAATCAGCACTTTCACCTGACATTTCATCTATAATAGCATCGGGTAATTCAAATATTGAACCAAGTCCACTAATACTACCACCAACAATCTCTCCAAGCATCTGTTTACCTACACTACCAGCTTTTTCCCAGTTTGATTGATTGTTAGCTCTCGCCTGATTCAATTCATCAAGTTCTTTAGTAGCACTAAACCCAGGAATATAAGGTTCGTATTCACTAATACCAACCTCAGTTTGTACACCTTCTTTTAACTGTGTTCTATTTCCAGAATGTTTCTGTAGTATATCAGCAATAGAAGTGTCTTTTGTTTCCTTAGCGATTTCATCCTTCTCTAAACCATCAATACTGTATAGTGATTCGTCTGTAGGTTCAACACTTTCTAGTTTTGTATTAGCGTGTTTTTTTAAGATGTCGTTATAATCAGGCATATATATATATAATAGTTTATTATTAATTTTAATACTTTAAGATATAAAAAAAAATCCACTTATGCAAGTGGATTTATATTTAATTTAGATTATTTAAAGCTTAAAGACATTACCACCGCCTTCGACAATGCTCATCTCCTTTATTATATTGTACTTTTCAGTCTCCGTTAGAGATAACCAATCCTTGTTGGTAAAAACCTTTCCAAACTTCTCCTTTAGATAAGACCATCGAGGTTTACCACCACCAGTTGTAAATATATTACTATTATCGGCTAGGGCTACCTTATCAAATTGTGAAACCAACTTGTCAACAGGACTACCACTACCTGTAAAAGTAGCTGTCGTATAAGTCTTATTCCCATCAGAACTACCAAATGTATCATTATTATCAACGTAATCTACACCCTCTACAAATCCAAGAGATTTAGCAACTGCTGTTGTCATAGCTAAAGGATTGTTATTTCTCAGTGAACGAGGAATAGATTTATCAATCTTTGTTGTAGTAAGACCATTATGTGTTTTAGTAATCTCTTCTAGAGCAGCTTCCATACTTGGTAAATCATAGAATACAGCATTACTTCTAGCATCACCTGTGTGTTGTGTTGTTATAGCACCTTTTCTACCAAACTGTAAAGAATCATTGTCTCTAGTTTGTGTTTCATTTAGGCTACCTTGTAAATCACTATTAATATTAAACTCTTCAACATTAACTGTATAGTAATCTTTACCATTAACTTTCTTTTTAATTACATTAGCTGATAAATCTGCACCTAAATTATACTGTTGCTTTTGTTCTTCACCTTCATATATCTTTGTTCTTCTAAATATATCTCCTTGTGATTCGATATCAGTTTGGACAATAGCATCAGCATACTCAACACCATTACCATAAGTAGCATTTTCACCTTTTGCTAAATCCCATTTGTTGTAATCCTTTCTAAGAGAATTTTGAATAACCATTCTAGCTTCTTGATTACTCTCTCTAGGTTTTAAAAGTATCTCTCTTCTCTCTCCTGTTTTCTCTAGTTTGCCAGTACTACTATTCTCTTTTGTTACGTCAACATAACCCTTCAACATTATACCTTGATTTGGTACAAAGTCTGTAGAACCTGTAATAGTAATATCATTTTGATTATACAATGGCGATTCATCACTATCTAAGTTAGTTTGTTGTCCATCTTGATCGTATACTATATAACCATTTTTATTACGTTTAACGTGATTAGATAAAGTCTGACTTAAGAAAGATAACTTTTCAGGGTTTTTAACATTAGTACTAAAATCGAATACAGCAGGTTCATAAGCTTCATCAATCTTAGTATCTAAATACTTCTTAAATAAATCTTTATTTTCAAAAATCTCATTAGTTTTATCCTTAGCTTTAACAGAAGAACTAACACCTTCTAATTCGTTTAATATATCTTTAGGTATTTTACCTTGACTTATTAAGTCTTTTAATACAAAGTATTGTCTTCTTCCTTCACTATCACCATCACCAGTCTTTAAGTAATTAACTATCTCCTCTGTATCAAGATCTCTAACGTATGGAAGAGCACCACCAATATGGAAAGCTTTACCTTCTAATGAAAATTCATCAAATATTGTATTTAGTTTCTTATCAATATTAGTTTTATCCTTTTCTATCTGTATTGATTTACTATCTATACCATCAACTTTAGCATTATATTCGTCTTTGGATATTTTATTAGTTTCGTATAAGTGTTTCCAATACTGTTCATTAGATACTTCATTAAGATAGTCACGTCTATTTTTATTAGTGTAAAACTGACTTAATAAATCCTCATTACTTTTCTTAGCTGTCTCAACGTCTTCAACACTAGCATTCTTATTATCAATTATCTTATAATTATTAGTAATAGAACTTTCTAATGTCTTAAGACTAGAGTTTAAATCTTTAGTCTCATTTGTAATACCTAGTTCACCATTATTTTGAACTTCTGAATTAAGTTGTGTAGGGTTATGTATTTTAATACCATGAGAAGATAGTATATAAGCAGCTTTGTCCTTATTCTCTTCAGCTAGTTCGTCTTTCCTAGTTCTATTATACTTAATAGCCTCAGCTGAAATGAAATCTTTCTTACTACTTACATCCATTTCAGAGAATGATTGTCCAATAGCAGCAGGATCAATAAAACTATCTACTTTTTTACCATACATTACAGCATCAAAGAAACTATCTAAATATCCTTCAGCTTCGAGGTCTTCAACTCTAACATCTTCACCAAAAGAACTTAATGCTATTTGTAAGTCTTTATTATTTATTACATTAGATGCTTGTAGAGACCTAAAATCGTCTGAATTTAGAGGTCTATTAGGTTGTTCTTTTACACCTGTTCTTGTCATCTTCCATTTCAACAAATCATTCTCATACTTAATTTGTCCTTTGTAGTTCTCATTATTCATTATCATACCTCTCAAAGCACCTTGTATCTTATCAGGTTCAACACTCTTTAAAGTACCTTCATATAAATAACCTTTTTCTGTATGAATAATATAATCTCTAGTTCCATCTGTTTTATCTAACCATAAAGGTTCTTTTCCAGCCTTAACATCCTTAGCTAAATCCCACATCTCTTTACCTATGTCAATGTAATCACTAGGTCTATTAAGTCCATACGTACCTTCAAACTCTCCAGTTTCTTCGTTCATAGATACACCTTGATAACCTTCATCAGCTCTCATTATCTCATAGTTCATCCATTCTTTTGGAATCTTACCTTCAGCTGTAGCTTCTTGTAACTCAGCAACACCTGAATCTCTAGCTAGTTTATTTTGTTTAGCCTTATTTAAGGCACTATTCATTGCAAAACCTTTTGTAAGACTTCTTACCTTCTCGTCTGCATCTTCCCAATTATTCCCATAATCGAAATCATTTAAACCTTGTTTTATATTGCTAAATGCTTCTGACTTAATTTCATTATCATTATCATTATCTAATACTTTAGTATTATACGCTAATATTTCTAATTTATCTGCATCACCTCTGTTACTTTTATGTCTATCATCTAATTCACTAGTCAATGCTTTTATCTCATTAACTGGTTGTCCGACATATGTATCAACAGTTCTAGCATAACTTAATTGCGGTGTTAATTCTGGCATATTATTATATATTATTTGGTAAAGCTAATTCTCCACTTGTTTGTGTACGTACTGATTGTGTAGGTCTCCTCTGAATACCTCTTACACCTTGTCTACTTTTCTGTTTTAACTTCTCACTAAAAGCTTTATTATTTGGAAACAATTCATTCCATTGTTCTTGAAAGTCAGGTCTATCTTTTATTAGTTCTTTAAAAGCATCTTGTCTACTCTTATCTCCTTTAAGTTCATTAACAAATGTTGGATCCTGTAGTAATTTACCTTGAACACCAGTACCGTATTGCAATAAATCTAAATCTATTTTTCTCTTATCTAGTTTCTCTTGATTACCTTGTCTAATTCCACCTAAAACATCTTCCGTCAACTTAGCTACATTCTGAGATTTCAAACTTGTGATTTCATTAGCTTGTTGAGTTTCTAATAAAGCATCTGAATATCTACCTTCTGCACCTTGTCTATCATATGCGTTAATATTAGCTAAATTCTGTGCTTGTACAGACTGTCTATTAAGTTTATCTTTATTTCTTAAGTCAGTTTCAATGTTCTCTTTTTGTCCTCTTACAGTATTAGCTTGTTCAAGTCCTTTAATATGTGCTGCTAATTTATTCGCTCTTCCGACATTAGCGTTATTTGTACTTCTATCAACACCTGTGTTAAATTCTCTAGTACTTTGTTGTATTTGAGCTAACTGTGGGTTAATATTTACATCTGTTTCTAGCTCAGCTGGTTGAAGTAAATTAGGACGTAATTCTTCCCTCTTTGGTAAACTAGGTGTTTTATTAATTAAACTAGCATTATATAAATTCTCTGCTAAAGGTAAAGCAAATTGTAATCCTTTATTAATCTTATTTAAATTTCCACCTGTAGCAAATCGTTGTCTCGGAGCAGTATAAGTCCTAGGTGGTTCATATGTGTCCATCTTAGGTAACTCAAGTTTCTCTAACTTATAACTTTGATCTTCTATTTCAGGTATCTCAAAAGAACCGTATTCCTCTTCCTCAGGATTAGCTAGTTCATATTCTAGTCTAGCACGTGGAGAAGTGTTGATTTCATTAAATAGCGTACTAGCCTGTAATAATGGAAACTGAGATGGTGCGACACCTTCACTTGGAGGTAAATTACCACCATTAGCTAGAGTCTTTGTTTCATTTGGCTTTGTAGCTTCTTGGTGTTCAAACAGTCTCTCCATTTTCATGTCTATTTGAGCAGTCATTCTAATAGCAGTATTCTTAGTTTGTGTATTGTTACTCTTTAAATCACCTTCAAACTTAGCTTTCTTCTTAGCTAACTTCTCAGCTTCTTTAGCATAACCTAACTTATCACTAAATACCATATCATCATCCATTATGATTTCTTTGTCCTCCACCTCTGCTACAATTTCATTATTAACGGCTAAATCAACTCCGCCCTGTGCATGGGAATTCCCTTCTACCTTGTCTACACCCTCAGCGATTTCATTAAGATTTCCACCAGTCTCAGCGTACATACCACGCTTAGGTAAATTACCACCTCCTGCAAAGTAACTTACATTGTTAGAACCTTCTGTATTAGCTCCTTCTAAGACATTAGCATAAGCATCTTTTTGGAACTGTTCTTGTTTTCCTTTAAGTTCTTTTTTCCTGAATCTAGCTTCTTCTATTGCACTAGCTTCTGCACCACTTTCAGCGACAGCTCTTTTGTTATTATTTAAAGCTCTTGTTCCAATACCTACACCAGCACCAATAATACCTCCTAGTGGACCGAATTGTGAACCTGTTGCGAAACCTTGCAAACCAGCAGCACCAAAACCTAATGCTTGTTCTCCTGTAGTCACATCAGGTCTATCTTGTATACCTGCTATGCCTTTGTCTATATCAGCATAAGCTGTTTCATAGTCTTCGTTACCTTGTTCTATGTAGTTAGCAAATGCAGATTTGTCATTATCATAAACATTACCTCCAGTTTGTAGATAATTAGGCTTCTTTTTACCTTTCTTTTTAACTATTTTTCTTCTCATTTTCATAATATCTTATCTATCTGAAATTCTACCATTGACTTTAACATCGTTCAAGAAAAAATCATTCTGACTACTATTATCGTAAATAAATCTGACAATAACAAACTTTCCAATGAATTTATTTTTTCTAAACCAACTTTTATTATTTGATACGTTACTACTAATAACATCAAACTTACTATCTATAAAAGGTAAATTTCTATTAACAACAACGTCACTAAATTTATTAAATGACCACTCTTCTTCCTTTATATCTTTAATCTCATTAAACCAAGTAGGTACTAACTGTAAAGGAATAATACCACTACATTGATAATTATTATATATCATTATATGTGTTATTGTATCTTTTAGTTCAGTATTATTATTACTTTCTATACTATCACTTACCCAATTAATAGAAGTAATAAGTTTAGATTCAATTCTATTACTATTAAAAACAATATCAATTATACTTTCACTGTCTACACTTTGATCGTAGAATCTTCCTCTCTTACTCTCTATGTTATGTAAATATACATTACCTGTAGATGTGTTATTAACTGAGAATACTTTATTTCTAGTATTAAATATAGCATCAGGTATGTAATCATGTAGAGCAATCCAACTGTCATTGACAGGACTATAACTAAACGTAAATGAATAGTCAGTTTCAGTCTCAGTAGTTCTCTTGATATTCTTAGTAATTAAAATCCTATTCCATTTCTCATCATATACACCTAAGATTCCAATACCATTAAAAGGATTATCTATCTCAGTTGCTAAACCTAAGTTATCTCTAAAGAAGTTTCTTAAACCATTACTACTAATCTCTTTTGGCGTAGTACCTGATATAAGGAATATCTTACCTTGATTCTGATCTACAACACAATATCCAACTTTAGTAGTAAAAGCAGCAAACTTAGATTGACAACCGATATACCCATTTTCAGTAGTTATTATTTCGTCAGGTTGTCTATCAAATAAATCACCATCTCCTAGAAAAGCAGTAATATTACTAGTTTGTAATACATCTTTTATAGAAGCGACATATACAGTATACTTGTGCTGAATATATAAAACTCTATTTACATTCTCTAGTTTCCATACTTCACCTTTAGTTCTAGGCATATCATAATAACTATTTATTAGAAACTTTCTCCAACCTATTGTTAAAGTTTCATCAAAGTCTTTTAAACTCCTAGCTATTCTGTATGCAAATGTATTTGTTGTTCTAGTTAATCCGTCGTTAATTGATAAAGGTTTGATGTTATTAAGTGTAATAAACATTATATTAACAACTCTATCCTCATTCACAAAATGTGGTAAATCAGTCGAATAAGAACTATGTGATAAAAATGTATATATCTTTTTTACTCTATTTGTAATAACATCTGGCTCATTATAACTATGCACTGCTACTGTCTCAGTTCTTTCGTATGTATCTCCACCTAATATGTCACCACTATTGTATACATTGTCTGTGTCATTAGTTAAAAACATCAACCCTGTGTCAACAGTAGTTTGATTTTCATATTTTAAATGTACATCAGATAGTACTTGTTCAATACTAAAAATAGAATTAGACGGTATGTTAGTAATAGTTCTAATAGCAATATGTTCCTCTCTATTGGGATTAGCTGTACTATTACCTTGTGGTACATAACTAATACTACTTATTGCATTTAATACAGTACCATTAAAAGTAGTATTATTGCGCTCTTTGCTATATCTAATGTACATATTATTGTTATTCAGACTTGGTTTGTAATCCAAAGTCTCTTTAGAATAGTATCTAAATCTGTCAGTAGAATTTGGTATAGTAGTACCACCATCAATAATATTATCTGTCTGTCTTATTCCGTTTCCTTCTGAGACAACAGTTTGATTATTGTTATCCTTCTGAGCAAAATATAATCTATAACCTTGTACCTTATCTTTTATCTCATCAGGTATAATAACATTCTCTAGACGTAAAGTGAATAAAAAATCACCTATTGAATCTGTATCAGCTTTGGTTTTAATGGTTGCATATGTAGGCATTCTATGATGTCTAACATTCTTACCTTTTATATTCCCAATTACACCAGTTAAATCACATATATTAAAATCATCTGTATTAGGATAAACTTCATTCTTATTTTCCCAGTAGCCTAAGATACCAGTAGTACCATTCGATGTATCTGCTAAATGATAATTAGATAAAAATCTAGAATCAATTGCTCCGTGTGTTATAATTCTATTCTCTTTAAGTGAAGCATCATATAATATATCTATTAAACCGTTATTAGGTTCAGGGAATACAACGTATGTTCCTTTAAGTGTGATATAAGTATTCCTTATAGGACTAGAACCACCAGTTAATTCAAATCTAGCACATTCCATTTCGTAATGATTACCATTCAAATTAATAATGTATTCTCTAGTATTTGATAGTAGCGTAGTAGATACTGGATCAGCAGAAGAACTAGTAACTGAAATAGTAACTACACCATTGTCATTTGTAACAGCTTCGTAAGTTGATAAAAAAGTACTTGGAAAACTATGAGCTTTAATTATATTTACAGTATACGGTAAAATATCTCTTCCAGGTATATGATAACCTTTAGATTCACTACCATCTTTATTTACTAAAGCAATATACAAAGCATAGACTTCATTAGGTTTAAATGTCCTACCAAAGAAATCATATGTAACACTATTCTCATTAAAGTCAGTAAAACCACTTTCAGATAAGTCAATACATCTATCTATTAAGTAACTAGTAGAACTAATAACATCCCATTTTACGTTAATATTATTTGCATAACATTGATAATCAATTTCAGTAGTCTTAAAATTACCATATATCAACTGATCTTTAACAGTAGTTATAGCTTGTACTCTATCAAAAGAAGCAGTAGGTATAATAATATCATTTAAGGTATAACTGTGTACGAAATTTTGACCAACATAAACAAAACTATTTATATTAGTATCAATATCTCCTATATGAAATATTTCTGTAGTAGTATTTTTCCTATTTATGACAACTATTCTGTACTTATCATATCTATTATCTAAGTTCTTTAATTGTATTTTAACTCCTCTACCTTTGTCTTCTTTATTATGAAATGAGTCACTAATATAAACAAATTCAGTTACATCAATATCATTAATTAAATATGCTATAGCAAATTGTATAGAACCTGTAGGAATATTACCAGTGTATTCTATAATAGAATCAATTTCGGGTACTTTAATCTCAGGCTTAAGGTATATTTTTACAACCTCACTAGGATTAACTAATTCCATATTACTATTTAAAGCAAAAGGAAGGTTCTGTAAATTAAGTATTGAAGGTGGTTTTGCACTAGTATTTAAACCACTTATCCAAGTAACAATTGTCTCATCTTTGAAATTCCTTTTAGAACGACCTTCAATAGGGTTCTCTAAATTGAATCCAATATAAGCACTATTAACAATTGTAGTATATACGTTATTAATATCTAATATACCTATTTCACTAAATGTATTATCAGTAGAGAAGATAATTGTAGTCACACCATCTTGTACAGAACCTATAACAGGTTTAGTTAGAGCTTCAATTAAGTCAAAACCTTCTTCATTGTTAATTGAGTTACCATTAATAATAACATTCTTTGCGTATCTCCAACTGCCATCTATTTGATTATACGGTCTCTCATCTGTTCTAAATCCTTTTTGTATATTCATATCTATCTTTGAATACTAAAATCACTAAGTACTAAAGAACCAGGAGGTTGAGCTATACTTATAGTCTCTTCTAAATCTACATCAAAGAACTTTTTAGCTTTATTAACATCTATTATTACATTACACCAACTATCCTTAAATTTCTCATAGTCTTCAATACTTGGATACATACCAACATTAAATGCTCTAACTTGGTGTGTTTCCCATAGTGCTATAACATCTTTAAGTGTTAAAACTTGGTGCTTAAATCCACTAAGCATCATCTGTCTTAATACATAGTAAGTTATTGCTTCTTTAAATTGTATCTTATCAGGTATCATAGGAAAACCCTTATCATCTACAGGTACTCGTTCACCATATACTGTAATCTTTCCTTTCTCGAAAGAAGTGAATATATAATTAGGATTTAATCTATACGACTCAGACACATGATTAGGCAAGTCTACATTACATTTTTTATATAAGTTTATACCACCTTTTTTAGGTAATCTAGTGTTATCATATTCAATTCCTGATATAGTCTCTAAAGCACATGGTATTTTAACTCTGTGTTCCTTGACATCAAGACACCAAGTATAAGACTCATAACCAGCAAAGAAGCCTATTATTTCTAAAGCTTCTCCAATCCATTCAACAGCATTACCAACCCACTCGTCACTGGAAGGTCGAAAATCTCTATAAAACTTACTTATTATATTACCACTACTTACTAATTTATATACAGCCATTACATTCTATAATTTAAGGTTACTTGGGGGTTATCTTCTCTATACTTATGTAGTTTTTTAATAATACAACCTTTACCTTTAACAGGTGAAAAAGAATATACTAATTCATTAGGTAAATTAGAGTTCTTCTTATTCCAATACCACCAGTAAGAATAATCATCTACCATATAAATAAAATATGGAACACCACCATTATCTTTAGTTATTAATCTTTGTGCGTCTCTTTCTATTACTGCATAAGGGACTTTACCTTCTGCTATAATCTCTCTTTTCCTTTTTAAAGATGCACCCCAATTAATAACATCTCTAGTTAAATCTCTTTTCTTCTTTTGTATTCTTATAGTAGATATACCATAACCTGCATTAAACTCGTAACCCTTAATAATTTCATTAACTAACTCCTTATTAAACGTACTGATTATAAACTTATACAATTTATAACTAATAAGATTTGTTTCTTCCTTAGTTATTTGGTTATTCAAATTATCTAGTTTTTTATTGAGTCCTGCTAATTTTTCGACTTCCACAAGTAGCTCAGGCTTCGATAAACCATCTAAGGGTAAGATATAGAACGGAATTTTCGATTCTAAGGAGGATAAATTACATACTACAGCATCAATTACATCTTTTACCTCAACTCCGAAATACTGTTTTAAACTCTTGTTGTTATACTCTATTGTTGTTACTACTAATTTCTTTATTTTAGTAAAGGTCTTTACTTTGCTTTTAAGTTCTATAATTCTTATTTTTGTCTTATCGTTATAAGCATTACAGTAATCTTTAGTAGTAACAGTAGTCATATTTAAGGTTTATCTTCTTTAATTTCTATCTCTTTATCATCTCGACCAACAACTCTAAGTTCACCTCTTCTAATACTATCAGTAATAGTTCTTAGCATATCTTCAGGAATAGGAAAAGCCATATCGTCATTATAACAATTACTTCCATCTTCTGAACTACAAAAACTATTAACATCCTCAGGGTCAACAAAAGCATCTTGTATAAGAGCGTGCTTTAATTTAGTTGTATTGGTTACATAAATATAACCATTTTTATAGTCATATCCAACTGTACAGGAAGTAAATTTATTAAACTTTGCAAATTGTTCAGCTTGTCCTTGTCTATGTGTGAAAGCACCTTTGAACCCCATAAAACCAACATACTTAAAAGGCACAATATAGTTTTTTCTTACAGGCTTGGGCACTTTGTCTTTACTTCTCAAAACCTTACATCCCGTACTTACCATACAATCGTCTAGTTCATCTACTAATATCAAGTCGATTCTAACAGTCTGTAAATACTCTGTACTATTACCATTCTTAGTAATATCTTGTCTAATAAATTCAGCTCTATAATACTTTATAGTAAACTTCAATCTCTCGATTAACATATGATTCAATGGTTGTCCCATTGTATCAGCTAAAGAGTATGCTATTTCATTTAGTGTTGCCATATTATAATTTTATTCTTCTACCAACTTTAATACCACTTTCATATAAGTCTAATAGATGTTTTTTATCTACATTAAAAGCTTGATTACTAAGTTTAGGTAGATATAATTTATGTTGTTCAACTTGGTATTTATCACACATTAAGTCCTCTACTAATTCGTCTTTTTTAGAGATAGTCAATAGAGCTATTTTTGCAGTTCTTCCAGCAGTAGCTACGACGTTACTTGGTTTCCACTCATCAAGAATGTTTGTTAAATCATCAGGTCTAGAGTATATAGATACATGAGTTTTAACCTCATCTTTAAACTTATCTATAGCCCATGCAGATAGTATTGTAGTTCTAATACCTCCATCTAAATGATAACCATTGTCAAGATGTACAGCTTCACCTAACATAGGAACACTAGAACTAGCCTTAACAATCTTTATAAACTTATGATAAGATACATTTTTTAAATTATATACAATTCTAGCTCCTGTTTTAAAGTCTGTAGTATTCACATAAGTAGCTGGGTAATTACCTGCTATGTACCTATTAAAAGTACCCTCACTTATGTATTTCTTAATAGTCGTTTCAAGGTTATCCATTACTGATATACTCTCTTTACTACTAACAACTCTAAGTATTGCTTTAAATGTTAACTTTCTTTTCTTATTAATAGGTTTAACACTGAATATAGAATCTAATGTTAAATCAACACTAGCAACTTTCAATGTCTCCCATAAACCCATAGCTACTAGTACAACCGCTAAAGCACTAGCAGAATTACCAGTAATAATATCAGGTTTATAACCTTTTTCTACTACTACTGATCTTGCTATACCTACTAAACCACTAAGTTTTGTCTCTCCTCCTGATATTGATAATATTTTCATCTTTCTTATATTTAATTTTAATTACACCAACCACTCATTTATCATTGAAGACGGTAACAACTTAGGGAACTGAGATACCTCTTCGCCACTAAATAAAGTACGTCCGAAAATGTCCTCAAATACTATATCATTAAAGAAACTAGGTTCAATATCAAAAGATATAATTAGCTTCTTTTTATTCTTAGATTTAGTAGAACTCTCAAAACTAGTTTGATGTAGTTCTGAGAAGTATATCTTTGGTAGTTGGTTTATCTTTATTATTCCGTATTTTGTCATTATGGTAAATTGTATATTAGTTTATCAGCATTATATCTACTTAAATCTTCTGCTGTAGTTGTTAATTTATCAAACACTTCGACTTTAGGTATATAACCTCTCCAAAGGAAAAACCTACCAGTACCTATAGGTACAGCACCAATAGTTGTAATATTAGTACCATTCCCAAGATTAGCACCAGACGCTCTACTGTCTTCAACTTGATTTATGTATATCTCAAAAGAACCTAATAAAGTAATACCTCCATTATTGTACTTTATAAGAACTTCATTAAAAGTGTCAGCTATAAGAGGGGTAACAGTTCTACTATTAACAATATTGTTACCCATACTAGTTACCAAAACTTGATTATTAGAAGCAAATATAAATATTGTAAAAGATGTTCCAGCAGATGTCTTAAAGGTAGCTAATGCGTGTCTACTTGTAGCCAAAGAACTAGGATTAACTATCATACGAACAGTAAACTCTTTACTCAAATCTACCTCAAAAGTAGGGTCAACATCTGCGTAATTATCTACTCCATTTAAAGCAAGTAGTCCACCGTTATTTGTCGAGTACACTGGATCATTATATAATAAAGCATCAAAACTATTTGATGTTAAATCAAACCAATCAACACCTGTTCCACTGTACGAATCAGAAATTCCACTATTTAAATACAGTCTTAAACCGTCTTCATCGTAACTACCACCTTGTGCAAATAAAGGATATATTAATTCTCCTTTATTGTTAAGTGGGTCGGGGTAGTTTCTAGTATATACAGATTCTATATCACCTGTAGTTAAGTTAGTATATTCCATAGTATTTTAATAAGGTGCTAATATGTATGTATCACTCACTAAATTTTCAGCTGTATCATACAGCAAAGTACGTCTTTTAATATCAGCACCTTTTAGATTTGTATAGTCTATTATTATTTGCTTCTCCCCACCTGACAAAGTACTATGTGCTAACGACTTATTAAGGTCAGGATTAAGTAACTTATCAACTTGTGCAATAAGAACATCTAATCTAGCTTCTGTTTCTCTACTCATTTCTTTTTATTTTTTTTTGTTTTTACTTTTTTAATATATCTACCATAAAATGCTAATATAGCAGTAACCGCACCAAATAGAAGTATTATAAATCTTAATACTTCTAATAGCATCTCATAAACCTCTTTAACATTCAAGTCTAAATAACTTATTCCTACCGCACTAATAGATCCAAATGTACCTCCGATATAATGTTCTTTTAAGTAGTCAACATATGTTCCAATCATTTTTCCCATCTTATTTTTTATTATTCAGTACCTTAATTATCTTATCAGTAGTAAAACCAGCTAAAAAAGAAGTGTAACTGTTTAACTCTACACCACTAATATTCTCTGTAAATAATACTCCAAATACAATTGTAACTAAGTTTATTATTATTCTTTTTTTGTTCTCTTTAAACCAATCTTTAATATTTACTTTTGTTTTAGTATCATAAGCTTCTAAAAACAAACTAAATGATAGACCTATTACAGCTAATATATAGTATGCCGTAAAATCAATTGGATTAATATTATTTAAAATTATCTCTTTCATAATTACGCTTTTTGTATATAAGCTAATGTATAGTAAGGTGGTCTATTCTCATGAGAGTTTCCACTACCAGCTGTACTACCTGTAGTTGTATTTGATTTAAAAGTTAATTGACTGGTAGTTGCAGCAGCAGTTAAAACATCGACATTAGTACCTGTACCTAAACTACCTGGAGTTTGTTTAAGTGCGTGTGAATGTGCGGGTAACTGAGCTTCAGTTAATGTAACATCCATTGCACCACCTATATTACCTATTGCATTGTAATCTCCATTCGATGTATCGTAACCAACTATAAATCTACCTTTTAAATTAGGTGTACTATTAGTCCCATCACACAAATTCCAACCTGTTGGAGCAGTAGTACCAGCCCACATTATAATAGAACCTACAGGTAATAAAGTAGTAAGAGTAGTATTAATCGTATTTATACTTGTTTCAGTAGTTTGTACCGCTTGATCTAAACCATTTAAAGAGGCAGTTACAGTCTCGCCATTTGATATATTATTTTGATGTGTGTACTGTCTGTTACCTACAGCAGTTGTTATACTCGCTGCTACGTGAGCTTTTACCTGTGTTGTCTTAGCCTGTAATGAAAAACTGTCTGCATCGGAGTCGTTACCTGCATCAAACTGTGCCTGAGTAGACAATTTAACAAGTCCTTGTACACCTTCTTGTGCAGTATCTTCTACATTAAGTTTAAAAGTAACAGATTCGAACAGTTTCTTATACACTTCTGCATTAGGATAATTCCCCTTTAAGAACCTATTAAACACAGTCTTATTTTCAATTATATAAGTTGTATCAAAACCTAATTCTTTGTCTACTTTACTTCCTGAGTTTACTTGTGAGTTTCTTAGAAAGAACTCTCTATATTCTTTTACTGTCATTGTCGTAATATTATTTAATATCTAATTATTTTACAGTACCATCCTCTGACTTTAATTGTACAGGTTTTATCAGACTTTATTTGAAATTTAGCAGGACCATTAAAAGTATTTAAATCGCCCATATATATACCATTTAGTACATTTATATTATAAGTACCAACTGTTTTATAGTTTTTTTCTGTTACAAATGGTGTAGGATATGGATTTTGACCTATTGACATCAACAAATAAATATCTATTTCTGTATTTGTACTGATAGTTGTAATTTCTAAATCTAAGCGTATGTCAATAGTATCACCTAATTTTAACTGTGTCCAATTAAATTCATTTGTATTTTCGTTATATATACTAGTAATATTAGAAGGAAGGTAGTTAACATTTGTAAAAGCTCCTTCTCCGTCATTAGTTATATCAACAAAATCTAAACCACCTATAACTGAAATAGGGTTCGTACTTGTGTTTAAGTCATTATAATCAACCCACCCCATTTTAGTACTATTTGTATTCCAGTTAATTCTATCTTGTGTACTTACTAATTCTTCTTCCTTTGCTTGTCTATATGGTTCTGACATTGTTATGTTAGTTTAAGTGGGTTAAATGCTTTCATAGTTGAGCTAAAGATAGTCACTACAGCAGTATCAGTTGTTAAATTAGTTATTGCAGTCTCAAAACTATCTATTGTAAGTATTAAATCGCTAGTAGGACTAAAAGTTACTCTTTTCTTTTCCATACGTACACCTCCACTGGCTGCGAAAGTAGTAACATCAGTATTCTCTATAAATCCTTTTAATATAGAACCGTCTATATTTATTAATTTTATTTTTACACTATTTAATACTTTTGTTTGTCCGTTACCGTAAGTACTAAAAGCAACAGCTGTTCCATTTATATTCCCTTTTATACTAACTTTATCAAATAAATTAAAATTTACAACAGTCAATAGTACATCCCATTCTAAATCTATCTCTACAATAGATCCAACATCTTTAAAGAAATTATACGGTATAGCAGTAGTTGTAATAGGTGTTGGTAATGTTTCAACAGTATTTAAATTAGCACCTGTGTAAATAATATCATAATTACTAGCAGACTCAAACCTCTGACTAACTTGTGTAGGTGTCACAGGAGGTACACCACTTTGAATATTAATATAACTTTGTATATAAGACAAAGTAGTTCTTTTACTAGTTTTAGTGATACTATCGTATATATATATACCATCATTATCATTAGGATTTGTTTGTAAATCTAGTTCTAACAATTTTTTACCTTCTACCATTTTATATTTCTAAATGTATTTCGTTATTATTAATATCTCTTCCTACTATTAAATGGAACTCTTCACCAGTTGTAACGTATTTACAACTATCATTAGTATTTAATAGTTCTTTTATATCGTGTTTTGTATATATAGTAGTATCTTCAAATACATTAGGTTCGACAACATGAGTAGTCTCTATACTAACAGTATTAATACCTATAGTGTCGTCATTCAATAAACCAAACAATCTATATACCTCCAATAAGTCAACACTATTACAGGCTAGTACGCCCTTGAACTTAGTAGTATCAACTACATAATCTTCAATCTTAAGTGTATTATCGTATTCAATAGCACCTAAAAGAATAGCAATATAAATAATCTGTACTTCTTTATGTATATCACTAGTACCAAATAGGTTGTCCTGATTAATTTCTTTAGTGTGTAAGTTCACCAATCTCTTTCTAAAGTAAGTAAATACCTTATCTAGTTTCTCTTCAAGTACCGTAGTTTTATTTACACGTAAAAACATTAACAATCACAGTCATTATCAGCACAATTTTCATTAAGTTTATTAAGTACTGTAGAAATCTCAAATAAACTATCTAATTTATCTGATTCAATACTTTCATAAATATAATTAAAATTATACTCTGAGTTCAACATATTAAAGAATGTTATAGCTAACATTACAGTACTATTAAAATTAGTCGTGTCCTTATTCTCTTCACAACCACAATCTTCTGGACATAGGATACTCGATATATATTTAATTAGACAGTTCTTTATAGCACAGTAATTAACAACTATAAAAGAGTATTCTTTAGAGTTTCTAGTAACACTGAATTTATATAAACCATCAGTTGCTAAAACTTCTTTAACAGAACTCAAATTACCAAATACAATAGTCTTATAAGCTTCAAAAACTTTAGTATCATTTAACTTAGTAATAACAAGACTTAAATCATCAAAAGAATTATTAGTAATAGTATATTCGTCACAACTAGTTTGTTGTATTTCGAACCAATTACAACTTTTTATTTTAAGTGTCTTAGTACAAGTATAAATATTAGGTGAACCTATTTTTATCTGTAATACATAATCACCTACTTCAGGTATTGGAAAATTAGACCAATCGTATGTTGAATGGTTATATACATAAGATGTTGGTGAAGTTAATGTAAAACTATAAGCTTGACTATTTATTTCATTACCTGTAAAATCTATTAAACTATATTCTATTGTTTGTGTTGGATAAGGGTACGAAATAGCATCATTAATATACAATTGTACAACACCACTGTAATCAATAAAAGTACTAGCTTTGTTTAAAGAATCAATAGTAGTACTACATTCATTAATACCACAATTAGTTTCACAATTAGTACTCACTTCATATGTTGGTATGTAGTCTTCACTGCTAGCCGTTAATAATAATGTACTACAACTGGAGATTGTAGAATAAACACCATTAATATATCCACTAATCTCAACCACTTGTTGTATATCTATAGTTGCTTTTTCGGTTATAAAACCATTTGGAACAGTAAGTAAATTATCACTATTCGCGTCTACATATTTTATAGCACCTTGTGTACTAGATAAATTATATAGATAAATATCATTAGTAAAAGGTTTTCTATAGTGTGTAAAAACAGAAAACGCTTTTGTTTGATTACCACCTACAACGTTATTTGTTTCGTTGACGAGGTAAATATCCATATTAGGATTATAGGTAATAGCAGTACCACCTGTATTATTCTGATTAAGATTGTTACCTAAATCATATCCGAATAACTTAAATATGTTATTATATGGGAGGTAACCTACTTTACTTACATTAATAATAGCATCAATCTCTTGAATAGTAGTCATTGCTATAGTCATTTCAATAAAGTTTGTATTTACTCTTTGAATGCTTGAAACAGCAATGCTATTAGTAGTAGTAGTTATAGTACCATTAGGTAAAGTGTATGTAGCTAAATTAGTAGTATCTAATATAGTAGTACCATCTATAACAACCTTTAAAGAAGTGTTTGTTAATGCTACATTACTAGAAGCCTGACTACAGATATTGTAGTCAGGTGTTCCAGTGTTATTAGGACTAAGTATTTGAAATCTTAGTTTCATCTATTTTATTATTTATTAGACTGCTGTGTCATTACCAGTTTCTTCATTACCACCAGCTAATCCATAGATAGCAGTTTGGATAGTTTCGAAACCTGTTTGTAAAGTAGCTCCCTTAGGCATTGCTACAACCAATACTTGGTTAGTTGCAAACTCTGTAGATGAAGCACTCATGTGTCTTCTTTGGAAATTGATTGTATAAGTATCATAAGCCAATCCTGTAATAGCTACATTTTGTCTACTAAAGTAGTATGATGCTAAATACATTTTACTAGTATTACCACTAGAAGGACTATAAAACTCTTCTAACTCTTGAATCTGTTTGAAAGTTCCTGCACCGTAATCTAATGCTATAGAGTTACTAGTACCATCTTTAATAACAGTAGAGTTACCAAAAATACCATCTAATCCTACAGTAACAGCAGTATCATCGTCTCTAACTGTTAATTTAATACCTACATTACCAGTTACTACAGCAGCATCTACAAATCTATCACTACGACCGTTAATCTGTGCAACAATAGCAGTTAATACAGTTGCCGCAGTATCACCTGTTTTAACTACGTATTCAAATCTTTGTTTCTCTAGTCCAACCTCTCTAATTGGAATCTCTTTTACAATACGTATAAAAGCAATTGTTCCAGGTATTAAAGTACCAGGTAAATTCAATGCTCCAGTAGCTAAATCATTACCTACATAGATAATAGGTTTAACAGCAACTCTAGAAGCTTGTGCATCAACTGATGCGTGTTCTCTTACAATCTCATTACTCCAGTGCATTGTACCATCGTACTTAGTAACATACCTAATTGATTTTACATCAGACATACTAGCTACAACATTACCAACTGTTAAAAGTACATTTTTATCAGTAAAAATAGCTAATGCACCTTCAGTTATTGAATTTACATCATTAATATCTGTGACACCTGCATTTAGCGCAAGGTTTTTTAATACTATTATTTTTTTCATTTTTCTATTATTTATATTTGTTTATTCTTTAAGTAGATTCTCATTGATAATACTACCATAATCCTTAGCTTCGATTCTTGATTTTATAAGTTGTACAGCAATATCAACAATCTCTTCATGAAAGTTACTATTAAGCTCACATGATTGTTCTAAAGATAAGCTTATTAGTCTAGGTTTCCTAATATAAGATAAGTAAAAAGTGTGTAATATAAACCTTTGATTGTGATAGGTTTTAATCATTTTATTACTAATGTTAAATATAGGACTATCATACTTAGTTGTTAAAAAAGGGTGCTTTAAAAGTTCCCTAGTCTTTGTTGTAACCAATCTAGCAGGTTGTTTACCTATATTATTATCAGTTGTTTGGTAAACATTTAAACTAACTTGTGTAAAATTGTACACTGTACTACCAACTTGAATAGATGTTAAAGTAACATCTTTACTAACAAAGATAAAAGAATTGGGAGTATATACATTTTTGTACGTCTCCCAATATACTTCAATATCTGTTCTAGTTCTATTAATAACTTCAATAATATGATGAACAATATAAAATCGTTCCTCAGTAGAATTGATTTGTCCATTAGCAACATTACTAGTAAACTTATAATCATTAATGTCAAAAAGTATAGTTTGTGTAACACCTTGTAGTAGAGTAATTCTAAACCCGTTAAAGGGAGTGGCAGAAGAATCGTTTAAGAAAGGTACTACACAATTCAGTTCTATGACTGATACTATACTTTTTGTTACATTATTACAATTATATATAACACTAGGTTCTCCTTCAATAGGGAGAAAATAGTTATATGGTAGTACGCTGAATTGCACTTCGTTATCTTCAATATACACGTCTAAAGGTTTGTGTTCGTATATGTCCTCTAAATCTTCATACCTTTTAAAAGTCATTTCAAAACCTTCATTTTTGGGATTAGATTTAGGATTAACACGGTTCTTTACAAACCTTAACTGAGCCTCATTAAGAATCCAATCTTTTTGCTCAGGTGATATATTATCCAAAGTATCGGTGTTTAGTTTCTGTACCCCTACATCAACACCTATGTGCATTTCTTGTACTAACATTTAGTTATTTATCTTTAGACTCATTATAATTCTTATTAGTCATGTTATTCATTTTTGCTTTCAACTCTAATAAAGTTTTAGAATTAGATTTATCAGTTATAAAAGCAATAGCTTCGTCCATTGTATTACCAATAGTTGTTTTGTCCATTATAATAGTAGTTGTATTAGCTACTCTTTGTAATGTGCTATACTCTATACATTCTTCAATAAATGATTGTGTTAACAAGTGTTTGTCTTCTGCTATTTCGATGAATCTATTAACAGTGATTTTATTAATTGATATATCATATAATAACATATCTTTTGCATCTTGTGAAACCTTATCAATATTATGTATTGGTAAATTAGCTTCTTCTAATAGGTAACGCTCACTTGTAAAAATACGTAATACAGCAAAAGCATTATCCTTTTTACTTTCAAGGTCAAGGAACAACTTATTAGCTTTTTTCATTACTTTAAAGTTAACTAATTTCTTAGCTTGTTCTTCTTCACTGCTATAGATAAAAAATCTAATCTTTGGACTCTTTGCTAAATCTTCTTTTGAATTAGCTACTTTACTATATACTAAACAATACTTCCATAAGATGTATTCAACTATATTTACAGGAACACCTTTTTCTGTTGTTATATCAAGTTTTTTACCTTCTCCTGCTGGTATAATAGCACTAATGTTTTTCCAGTAATTTCTAACTTGTTTACCCCATTCAGCTGAACCTGCATTTATACCTAGTATCTCAGGTAAATATTTATTCTCTTCTTCAATAGTTAAACCCTTTAATGGCATAGTACCTTTAAAAGATGAACCGATCTTCCAAATATGGTCAGTTGTGTCTTCTCCTAATGAGCTTTTAATTCCTTCTTTTCTTCTTATATAAACTATCTTTTCTTCCATCGTTTTAATTTTTGTTTAAAAAGGGTGTAGTCTCCTACACCCTTATACATTATAATTATTATTTATTCTTATGAAATATCACACGTTAATTGGAAACAATGTGTATTACGTCTAATAGCAACACCCTTAGCAGATAAGAAATGTACACTAGACTTATCTTGATCAGTAGCGATGTTCATATCGTTGTTACCTTTAAAGTCATAAGGAGTCGGCGCCATACCCTTAAGTATACCAGTAATCATTCCTCTTCCTTTTTGAGTAACCATTTGAACATTTCTTTCACCATCGTAAACAGATTGATCCACAAATACCATTCTATATGATTCAAGAGGTTTACCTGTAACAGGATGTCTGTTAGATACAGCAGCTCTACCACCATGATCGAATAAGTTAACCTTTTTAAGAGTAACTGTATGTCCATCTACGTGTTGATATTGAGTAAAGTAAGCACCATACATTAAGTTTCTACTTCCAGTACCACCTTTAACGAATTTATCACCTACATTAGCGTTAGCTACAAGATTGAATCCACTAGCTTCATCTTTCATAGCGTTGTCAAACTCTTCAGCTCCACCTTCACCAGTATATAAAGTAATGTCCATGTTACCTGTATCAGTAGCACCATACATAACATCAGCAACAGTTCTTTTAATCTTCTGTGCAGTCAATTCACTATACGTATCATGATTAGGAATTTGATCTAATAAACCAGCTCCCATTGGAATAGGTAATCCAGTATCAGGGTCATTCATTGTAACAACACCACTAGAGTTTCTATTATAAGTAGAATACCAGTACTCCTCTTCACAAGAAGCTTTCCAATCAATCATATGTTGCCATCTCTCGAAATCAATCCAGTAGTTAGTCATTTTACCATTAACATTAAACTGAACTTCGACAGTCTTGTTAGCTAAATTTCCACCTATCTCATAACTCTTTCTTAAGAAGTTAATTTGATTCTTTATTTTACCTGGAGTTGTAACATTACTTTCATTACCCTTAGAGTATGATTCAGAAACAGACGATCCACCTACAGAACCCCATATAGTTCCAGCAGCAAATTGAGTAGGATCTACAAATGCTCCAATATCAGTTGTAATAATTTGTAAAGTATATTTAAAATTACTACCATCTTGCATTGCTTTACCCATGATTCTAGCACGAGTACCATTAGGTGATTCAACAGTTCTTTGTTGCTTTAACCAGTTCTCTTTAAAAGTAACATAGAAGTAACCGTGACCAATACCTGCTTTACTAGAAGAAGTATATGCACTAGAAACAACTGTATCAGTAGTTCTTAATCTTCTAAAAGTATTCCAATCATATTGTACATCATTAAGTTCAATAGTTCGTGTTCCACCTTTTTGTCCTTCTGTCATAAAAGACAATGGAAACCTATTATCTTCTCTACCTTGTAGGTGAGTGATTACAGGATTTAATTGATCTGGTTTTGAGAGTAAGGCATTAGCTAATGTATTCTCATTTGTAAACCCTGTAGAGTCATGTCTATCGTGATACAAGACTCTAGCATTAGTTGAGTTGCTTCCGTTCATTTTTGTTTATTTGTTTATATTTATTATTTACTATTGAAAATTGTTTATATTAATGTCTGTATTTTGAGCACCTGATATAGGTTTCTTAATAACATTTCGTTTATGCTTAGGTACGTTCTTAGTAATACGTTGTCTCATAGAAGTAGCTTTCTCTTGTGCTACCATAGATTTAACAAGTTTATTTAAGTCATATCCTTTGTATCTCCAAAAAGACATCATTAAAGTAGTTTCTTTGTCTTCTTTTTGTCTGTCAACCATATCTTGACTATTACCATTACTGTCAACAGCTTTAGATACATAGTTATAGAAATCGTCTTGTTCTGCTTTAGGTATATTAATGTTCTTTAACTTACCATTTGTTACAACTGTCTTAATTTCATTCCAGTGTGCAACAATATTATTTTGTCTATCTTCTTTTTGCTTGTCTACTTTTTGTTGGTTAACTCTAGCAGTTTCAAGTTTAGTATCAATCCTAGCTTGTTTACTTACTTTGGACATCTCAAACAATTTACCAGTGTCGTCAAAAGTATCTAACATAGTATCAATCGTCCCTTCATCCATTCCTTTGGATAAGAAATCTTCTTTTATAACAGACCTTAACTGTGATTTATTAGACTTATCTAATTCAGTATTTGACCAATCTTGTTCAGTAGCATAAAAGTTATTTACATTACCACCAGTTGCAAGATGATTATGTAAGTCTGTAAGCTCAGGGAAAGTATCTAAAAATTTATTTATTTGACTAGTAGCTTGTTGACCTGCTGAATCAGACACATATTGTGCAATACCTTCAGTAGTATCTTCGTACTGTACAGGAGCACCATCTTCACCAAGTATCTCATACCCTAAAGTAGTTTGTATCTCATTAATAAAAGGTACTTCGTCACTAGCGTATTCTTCAATTTCATCTACCTTCTTTATAATCTCTCCCTTATCATCTACAATGTTACCTTCTTCATCAACATCTGTACCTTTGTACTTTTCTAGTAATTCAGCTTTAAATTCTTCATCTGTTAAATCAACAGCTTGCTCAGTGTTAGTACCCTGCTCAGTGTCTGTATTTTGCTCAGTGTTAGTATTTTGATTGTCCTCTTGATTATTATCCTCTTGATTGACATTCGTATTAGTATTTTGATTATCCTCAGTATTAGTATTAGTGTTAGTAGTGTCCTCAGTATTACTATTACCTCCACTTTCATTACCACTAAAAGCGTCACCATCTAATAGACTACCTATCTCTATATCTTCTCTTCTAAACACTACGTCACCATAGTTCACAAGTGGCTTATTAAATGCCTTATTTGTTCCGTTAATTTTCATATTTCTAAATTTATGTATTTGTTTTGATATTTACAATTTATTATATAGGTTCTTATTCTATATTATTTTTTTATATTACTTATCGTGTTTATTTTTATTCTCTCTAGCTATATTTTCAGCACTACGCATTCCTTCTCTTTCAATGTCTAGTTTCTTATTCTCTAAGTCGCTAGTTCTTTGCATCTGTTCTCTATTTGTAGCATTTTGATTACTCTCTTTTAAATAATCTAAAGTATCATCTACAGGTGCAATATCGTCTTTCAAGTTAATAGCTAATTTAGCATCTATCTTCTTACCATCAATATGTCGTTTATAATCCATATCGACTTTATACTTAGCGGCTTCTCTATTTTTCTCGTCATTCTCATTAACCATTTGTTGAATACGTTCATTAGATTCTTGTTCAGCTTTTTGTTCAGCTTTCAATCTCTCATCTTCCATCTTATCTAAGTTAGCTAAATGAGTCTTTGTTTGACTAAAGTTACTACTATCTATTATCTCTGATATAAGACCTGGCTTACTACCATTTTGAGCAAACGTTAAAGCAATACTCTTCATAGTCTCTAGTTTCTCATTCTCATCACTTTGATCTTTAGCAAATATACCGTACTGACTCTCCATGTGTTGAAGACTATCGACATCATATAATTCAGCTCTACCGTCACTACCTATATAAGAACCTCTTTTACCGTCAATCCAAGCTAACTTAGAATAGTCTAATAGACCATTTAAATCCTTCTCTTCGAACTTACCAAATTGTCTAAACAACTCCTCTGTTATTACAGAGCTTCTAAAGATTGCTTGTTCATTAACACCTTTACCATCACTAGCTTTAGTATCTCCATATCTCTGTCTGTTCATTCCAACACTATCCCACCACTCTTGTTTTATAGCTTGCATAGCTTCATACATAGCAGAGAAATATTGAGACAGTGATAAATCTACTGCTTTAATAGATTGTAAAGCAGCCATAGCACCTGGTCTACTCTCATCTATCCAACCTATTCCTGTAGCTTCCGCATAGTACATAAAATTCTCCATTGCATCATCACCCCATTCCTTTGGTAAAATACCCATTGGCATCATAAGTAGTTTATCCTTATTTCTAGCCATTGTCATTTCAGCTCTATAGTGATATATATTATATAGAGTTTGATAATCAATACCTTCTTTAAGAACAGACTTAATATTATTTGTTTCACTAAACCAAGTTCTACCATTATAAGGTAGTTTACATACAGAGCTGTTATTCATTTCATCTCTTTGTACTTTAATAGGTCTACAGTCTAAGTAGATACTTTCATCTATTCTCCAACATTCCCAAACTTCGTTTATCCATTCCCATTTAATACTTAAATCACCTATGCTTTTATCTATTTTATACTTCTCATCAACTTCTTTCTCTCTCTCAATTCCTAGTTCGTCACTATACTTTAATATACCTATTAACTTAAATGACTTCCAAGTACCGTGATAAACATCTAACAAACCATCTGAATCATGATTGAATTGACTATTAGTAGCAATCTCATTAAAGTGATTGATTTCACTGTTATGTAAAGAGTCACCTAAGTTCTCTAATAGGTCAATAGTTTTATCATCTAAGTCGTCTCTCCATCTATCAATAACATCATTAACATTCATCTTAAACTTTCTCAATGCCCAGTTACCATCTTCTATGTATGGTAAATTAGGACTCTTAGAGTAAGTCATTTCAATAGGGTGAACTACATCGTAGCTAACATCATTTCTGTGTACGTCCTTATATGTAATGACCCTTCCGAGTACTAGCCAGTAATAGAAAGCTGTCTGCATTTTATCTTTGATGTCAAGATCATACTTCAATATATTGAGTGATTCCTGTCCCTTTATAGCTCTTGCATCACTATAAGAAGTAGCAAACTCTTTATAGAAATCTTGAGCACTTGGTGTACCTTCTTTACTCTGCATCCCAGTATCAACACCAAGCTCATTAAGATTATTAATAAACTGCTGATTTAATAACTTAGACATTTCACCATGTAACTTCTCAGTAAACATATTTGGTGCATCCTCATTAACAGCAACTACTTGAAAGTTATTAGGCTTCTTACTCTTCTCACCTAGAAAACTATATATAACAGGACTAATTATATCATAGTTTCTCAGTCTTGCAGGAAAGTTTCTATTCTTACCTGTATCAGTATTATAAGGATTCAATACATAACTATATAACTCTTGGTCAATGTACCCTTCTGCTACACGCATTAAAGATTGCATTTCTAGCTTCTCATAATCACTACCAATGTTATCTATAAGAAAATCCATGTTATCCTTACCCCATTGAGGAAAGTCGTCACCTTTATTTATCTTAAGTTTTTCAGAAGTCTTAACCTTCTGTTTTGGAAATACATTCATACTATATTATTATTTAAATAAACTCTTACTGAAAAAATTATTCTGAGCACCACCCGTAGCCTGTATTTCTTCCTGTGTCTCAACCTCTCTATAATCGAACATACCAACAAGCATTGCCGAAACTCTATCGAAGTTACCTTTTATATGCCACTTTAGCAACTCTTTTAGTAGTCCTTCGTCGTATATATAGTTTAAATTCAAAACATCGTTGCCGTTCTCGTCTTCTCCTCTCTTATCTAAAAGCCAATCCCTTAAATAGATTGCGGCAGTACCTTTTCTCTTAGCATTCATCATGATACCTTTAACCCTTCCAGTCTTAGCTGATTGGAGTTCTCGTTTCCATGTTACCTCAGGTTCGTCAGCAAGTAAATGATATGCTTTCATCTTCTTAAAGTAATTCTTTACATCACCCCTATCATTCTCGAACTGTACCATACCTGGGGCACCACCGTATCTCTTAGCTAAAAGATATAGTTGTTTATTGTACGCATCCATAGACGGTGGTCTACCTACATAAGCAGCTACTAGAATATCTCCTTTACTTCCTGTAAACCTATTAGTAACCTCATATACATAAGTAGCTCCTAGAGAATCCTTTGTAGTTATCGCATCAGTGTCTTTGTCCTGTGCATAAGGGTCATTCCATATCCTATATAAACCTTGAGGTATTCTACCATCAGGTAAAGTGTAAGGAGGTTGAAATTCAACAATACACCCATCAACATCGACATGGCTACCTTTTTTAAGTGGAAATTCTTTAATGTATTCATAATCTTTTCCTTTTGTATCTTCTTGTACTAGTATAACACCTTTTGCAGTATCTTTATAAACACCTTGTCTACCTAGGTATTTAATATTACCATCATTCTGTACTAGCTTTAGTTGTGCATCAATCTCAATAGTAGGGAAGATGTTATTTGTATTCCTTGCAAAAGCTTCACTAGGTTTGTTAGGGTACTCCATTTGGTAACCACTTAACTTAGTACTAGTTTTAGATGTCTTCTTAATACTATCTCTAATAGATGTCTCATGTTCTAAAGCAGCAGCAGTTAAACTATTACCGTCCTTATCTATAAAACCTGGGAGGTTTCTTATTTGAGGTACAAAGAAACCACATGAAGTACCTTCAGCATTGTCATCCCATATATTATCAAAAGCAAGCATATTATAAGTCTCAGGGTCATAGAATATTTCCTCGAACCCATCCCAGTTAGAAGCATCATCTCCACCAGTACCAAATATAAGTATTTGACCAGTAACAAAGACACCATCCTCTACAGCAGGAGCAGTAGATGTTAAACTCTCAATTAGATTAGGAAACTTACCTGCTTCTTCAAACATAAATAGAGTACCATCTTTACCCCTAGCTGCACCTGGATTAGCAGGTCCAAAACTAACAGCAATAACCTCACTTAAGAAACCATGCTCTTCATCTTGTCCTACATACTTATAACCAGACTTCATATGAGACATATTACTAAGTAGTCTCTTCTTTTCCCAATCAGTATGTTTATTAAGAAAATCAAGATATTCTTTAACCATCGACATAGTACCACGAGGATATAGATAACTACTAGAGAATGCACCTATCACAGTAATACTCTGTGGATATAAGTTATACCTGTTAGCACCAATCCAACCATTCTTATATGAGTATCCCTTACGTCTAGCTTTACCTACACATAAATGAAGACCTTGTTCCCTAGCGAACTCCTTAGCTTTAAAGTAATGGTAATCACCATCATAGAAATCAGGAAAAGTAACTTTCTTCTCAGCTGATTGTCTCTTTGCTTTTTGAGTATGTCCATCCTTCTTAGCTTCTTTATAAGCAGACTTATTAGCATCTTGTGTTACCTTGATTTGTGCAAAGTTTAAATACCCATAATGTTCACCTGTTAAAGTAACACCACCTACAGTATATCCTTCTCTACATCTTTTATCTTGTTCGTCCCAATACGCAAGGTATCTAGGAGAACCAAACGGTTCGTGTGTATAAACACCATGCTTTAAAAAGTACTTCGCAGGTTCACGAAAGTACTCCATATTAACAAATGTTAAATCATCATCATTCTTATATAAACCGTTCTCGTAACTAATAGCCATTTTATAATTTCTTTTCTACTTGTAATATTCCGTTGAGGTGTAAGTTTGCTATTTTACTTAGACCTGATTTAGTTAGTAAAATATTCTGACATTCATACTTATTTGTCATAAAGAAATTCTCTGTTAGTATAGCACGACATTTACTCTTTGCTATAATATAAAAATTAGCTTCTTTATCAACATCACCATCCTTAGTATCTTTTCTAAACTTTCTACGTGGAAACTCTTGTAAGGCTTCATTGTAAAATACAGTAGCTATAGGATCACTCTTAGTTTGTCCTCTACTAGTATATACTTCCCATCCTTGTCCAAGAGGGTTTGAAGCACCGTTAGAATGTATAGAAATAAGTATCACATTGTCTTTACCGTAAGCATCACAATAAGCATTGATTACAGCAACACGTTCTTTTAAACCGACATCCTTACTACCTACTGAAACGTAATGATACTTAATACCTTTACGACTTAGTTCAACAGCTAATTCGTCTCTTATTATTCTATTACCTTCTCCTTCGAAATACTGTTCATTTGTATCTTTCCAAATAGGACTCCTTTTACCACTAGTGGTATAGACGTTATTATCATCTATACCACCGTGACCTGCATCTAATAAATATATATATTTACTCATATCTTATTCAACTATTATCCAATCTTCAATTATAATATCCGTTTGATTAGCTAACCAAGGTATTAGACCGTTATCTACAGTTTTCATTGCAATATATGGCATTAATGTACCTTCAATGTCTGATAATTCGGCTATTGAATATTGTGTATTATGGTAAGGATTAATATATCTTAACCACATTCCTTTTCCATTCCATCCTTTTCTAGCTACTTTCTTACCTTGTTTAAGAGCTTCTATAGCTAATCCAAATGTCAAACCGTCAGTAGTTCTATATGCTTTTTCAAAAGCTTCTACAGGACTCCAAGAAATATATCCTTTATGATCAGGGTGATTAGCGTCTGTACTATCTACGTACTCTACTAAATAACCTTTTTTATTACCGTCTTCATCAGTAGGTAAATCCCATCCTCTGTACTTATTATATTCACCTAATGTCATAGGCTTTGCTAATAGTTGTTTTGTTCCAATGTAATTTTTCATCTTATTTATTTATTTGTTATTTACTATTTGTGTCTAAGCCTGTAATATGATTAACTACAAGTGTTGACATTACTACTTCCTACCTGTCTTTATAAAGTGTGTAAGCATCTTACGTATATCTGTCTTTAAGAACTTTATATCATAGAACTTCACCTTAAATTCAGTCTGTTCATTCACTACTCCAAACTTATTACCATTCGGTATATCTCTTATATGGCAGAGTATTAGTTCGTCACATTCAAATCCCCATAGCTCTAATATATGTGCGTACAGACTTAATTGTAATGTGTACACTTTACCTTTACAGTAACTTACATTATTTATAGGGAACAGGAACGTGTCATTCTTTCTAACCCATTCTTTAGATACAACACCATTCAAATCCTTCTTATAATAACCTGCTTCAAAATGCAACTCATTCTTATTAGTTTTCCAATCAAGTATCTTGAATTTATTGCCCTTAGTTAAAAGAACATCAATCATACCTGCTACAAGAAGATAAGCACTATATACTCTCTTCTCTGCGTGTATAGTCCAACCTTCATTTAAGTACTTAACTAAAAGACTGTAAATCTCAGGGTGTTTATTTCTTATAGCACTATTATCAAGTGCTTTTCTATTAAGAGAATTACCAGTGAAATTAATATCTGATTGAGCTTTACGTAGAGCATCTAATTGTATATTCTGTGTAGAACTAAATTTATTTATTTCATCCTCTAAGAAATTATGCTTATCGTTACCTTTGTCACAAGCTATATCAGTTGTATGTTCCCACTCAGCCGCAACTGCATCAGTAGATATGTTTAAAATCCTCTTTTCGTTATCATAAAGATACTTAAGTTTGAAGTCTTTAAAACCACCCGTAGTTCTAATCGTAATAATATGCTGTGTAGCATTAGTATCACTATATTTTAACTTGTAGTTGTTTCTTTTTAAAGCTGTCCACATTAGATAGTATCTTCTGTCAAAAGGTTTCTGATACTTACCTATAAGTGTAGTAGCAGATGTATATTCATTTCCCCTTTCATCTGTATAAGTATGAGAAGGTTCGTCGAATTGTATAATACGTTTTTCAGTGTAATTTATAGTACTCATAGTGATTGTATAAACTTATGTAGTTTTAAATTCCATTTAGCATCGTCAAGAGCATTATGTTCGTTATCTTGTTTAGGATACTCTATTCTATCTTTAAGATATTCCACTCCATTACCTTTCCCAATCCAACTCTCTTTTTCAAAATCAATAGCCTTATTGTCTAACTCTTGCTTTAAATCTATACAGTACATTGGGAATCCTTTTGGTAGGTCAATCATACGTCCAAATAACCAACAGAATACTACCCAATCATAGTCAGCGTAGTATGCGTAGAAATTAATAGGTGTCATATTAACAGGACTAATACTATTAGGACTAAGTTCGAAGGTTAGTACATTTGACATTGTCACAAACTCTTTAATCTCAGTAGCTATTTGTTCTCTTGATTTACCATACTTATTAATAAGTTCTTTACTTCTCTTGTACCATGTTTTTTCCCAGTTATTCCCTTTTTTTATATACTTTAACCAATTTGTATAACTACCGAAATCGTGCATATAAGCGTCTTTCTCTTTGTAATCTTTTCTAGCTAAGTCGTGTACAATATTTAATAGTACGTTATCTCTTAACCATTCATTACTCCAAGTAGCTTTTAAATCAAACTCGTTACTAACAGCATAATACTCTCTATCATCTTCTGCTACAATACCTATTGAAATAAGTTCTATAGTATCTATAGCTTTACCTATAAAAGGCTTCTTTTTGTACTCGTGAAATTCTGTGTCTAAATAATAATTCATATATCTATTTATTTAATATTAATTTGGCATTTCTCTTGGGTTGATTGTTCCACCACCTCTTATAGCATCGTCTTCACTCATTTGTTGCTTAACTTTCTCGTATACATCTTTAACAGTTGTGATAGCCTTGTTTACAGAACTACCCATCTTACTGATTTCATTCATATTTCCAATCAAGTTAGAAAGCATTGCACTAGCATCAGGTTTAAGTTCTACACTGTCACTCTCTAAGTCTGCTAAAGTCTCAGCTGTTGTAGCCAAGCCACCATTAGCGTAAAAATCTAAATCAGTCTCTATCTTATCAGTAATAACGTCTACAACTTTACTAGACATAACAAGACCCCTTAAAAGTGAATTTAAAAGTCTAAGTTCAGGTGTGTCCAACTGTATCTCTTTATACTTTGCTATAGCAATCTCAATTACCTCATCCACCTGATAGCTTTCTTCTAAACCAGCAGAAGTAACAGCGTAATCATGTATATCTCTCTCACTCTTACCATCAAGTCTAGGAGGACTCCTTAAATCAGCTAAGTAGTATACATAGATCATTTCTTTGTCTGCTCTATACTTCTTTCTACCATCAGAATCACCCGAACTTCCCTTATCTCTAGTTACTATCTTCTTGAACTCAGGAATAGATTTAACAACAGCTAAATCAATAGTTAGTTCATTAGTCCGTGAGACATTAAATATCTTAATCATTTGTTAAGTGTTTTAAAGGTGTATTAACACCATCTATTACAACCTTAATTTTATCAACTATAGTAGCAATACCAATCTTACTCTTAAGCTGACTATCTACAAACTTAACTATAGAATGATAATCAACCTCTTCTCTGTCTTCAATAACATACCTATAATCAGGTAGTATTTCAATGTTTCCTAAATATACCATAATGTTCTTTAATCTACCTTTTGTTACGTAATCTTCCCGACCATCAGCAATCTTAAATTTACCGAAGTAGTCTAGCTTAACGACTTTCTTGTCTTTTGTATATCCAGCAATACCACTGAATTGACTATTAATAATATCTAAGACAGTGTCATCGTCTAAATCTATATCCATCTCATCATTAACCTCACGATTAATAACGTCTAAAATATGCTGTATTGTAGTATCTAATTTCATTGCTGTGAGTTCTTCTGCCTAAAGATACACTAATATATAGACAATAAACCGTAAAACCTAATTATGTATAGTCTTTATTTCATTATTTTTAAATACCTCCAAATAGTAGAACCACCACGTCACTATTTTCTACATTACAGGCTGATACGCCAAATTTAATTTGAAATAATGTACGACAAAATTAGGATATGTCAGGAATTTCTTGTACCTTTAAATATCTTATTCAAGGTAACAAGAAAACACCACACCTATATACTACACCAATGTATATGGGATTTTTTATACCCACTCGTGGAGTCACCAATGCACCATATACTATATAACAATTTATAGCAGTCCACATGGTGTTTATTATAGGTTCATCTTTGGTATCTAAAGTATCATCTTTTAGAGCACTCCAAATCCCATCCCAAATCCTACTCTAAATATTGAACAACTATTTAGACTGCTCTACTTGGTGTCTAGCCGTTAATGAAAAAATGGTGTCACGGTGTCTCTATATAGTACAATCTACAATGGTGGTTTTACAAGTGTATAGAGTGGTATATAACTGGAGATTGTAAAGACTGTACAAGGTGGTGATAATTGAGATTTTTAGACTGCTGATTGGAGACTATATAAAGTGAGATTCTGGAGACTATTCGACATGCCGACTTAGCGACTATTTGGAGACTTTACAACATGGTGAAATTGAGACTATTCGGAGACTCTACAAATGATAAATCGGGAGATATTAGACATAGATGACACAAGATATTAAACACAAGATATTAGGAGACTCTCTGGCATATATACTAGGCGACGTATTGGATGATGGTAAAGTGGATATAAAAAATAAAAATTTGTAGAAATAAAAGTGGGGATATATGTCGAAGCGAGAACCACCTCCATTCATCCCCCCTCACTAAATTTTGGATTGAATCACCCCGATGGTGTTTTTAATCCTCAAAATCTACTTATAACGAATAGGTAGTAGAATAATATAATAACTTATTAACTTTTAAACTTTAAGACTTATGAAAAATGTAACATTAACAATCAAAGAAATTCAAATTAACGCTGACGGTACTGGTGTAATTGTAACAAACAAATCAGCAGACAATCCAAGTGCTACTGGTGTATTCAAACAATCTAGTGGACAACTAGCTAGACTAGCTACTAGATGTGGTGCACCAAATGCTTTCGTATTAAAGCTTTTAGTACAGACTGGTGGTAGTACTATGTCAATGGATGTAGAGAATGTGAAAGCTGGGGATACTTATATTAAGAAGGACGGCGAAGAAGGAGTATACGGAAAAGACTTTCCAAAGAATACTAATGAATCTATTGCATTGAGTACTAGAGCTACTAATCAATTGATTGATGTAGCAATGCGTCAAGCAATAGCTCAACCAAGTGCTCCTGTAGCATCTGCTGATAAAGGTGATGATGATATGCCTTTCTAATATCATTTAAATAATAAACATTTACCCAATCATAGAGGGTTGAGGTGCAAATTAATAAAGTTAAACAATCAGTAGAATATAATGTGTACATAGGTAAAGAAATGTACAACAAGTTATATTCTACCAACTAACCAAGAGAGGCTGACGAACTTTATTAATCACCTGAGTAATTCAAGGATGAGAACCTTGTAAGTGTTTATAATAACTATGCTATAGGTAATACTATAGTGTAGTTATTGTTTTAATACCTAAATACTGCTTATTATGAATGAATCTAAGATACATTTTATGCTTGGGATACTTGCAGGTGCTATGAGCACTGTAACTATACTTATAGCTTTTGTTTAACCAACTAATTTACCACATTATGTCAAATAATAAAGAACCAAAGAAAATAAATAGAGTATTACCTAGGATTAGAGTAGTATATACTGATGGTATTGTTGATGTCAATAATAGTGACGTTAATAATATTGAAAATAATAGTGATTTCATACCTGCTGTGTTCAACAGAGGTGATATCAAAGCAATACCTCATTTAGTTGAGGTTAGAGGATATATTCGTAAGGGTGTGTTCCACATTGAGAAATGGTACAATAACAAGTTTACCATAAATGAAATGATAGCTTGTAACTAATGAGAAAGAAGAAAGAAACTGAAGTATTAACAATGGGTAATCTCGTTGTTGATACTAATGGTATGTTAAGAGTTGACACACCTAAATTCGTAAAGACAGAAATAACAGGGCTAACAGAGATGTATAGTCAAGTAATGCTAGTAGGTTAACTAGTATTTACTGGTATACTGTGGCTTAGATTTCAACAAATAAAGATATGAGTAGTTATAAGATTAATGAGAATGGTGAATTAGTATTTATAACAAGTAGTAATGTAGTAGTTGGTTTTAGTGTACATTATAGTGGTGTAATACTTGCTTGTTATGATTTTAAAAACAAATAAATAAAGAGATATGAATACAAGAGATATAATAGTAGAGAAACTAAATAGTTTAGTAGGTTCTACAGTGGAAATTGAAGAAAAGAACAGTGGGATGACTTTTAAAGGTGTTTTAGATGCTGTCCATCAATCTAAAAGTAATGATTTTAAACTTATATTGATTATAGATGATTTTGCACATATAATACTTATAGCTTTGTTTGATATTACAGTACTGAAATCACCTGACTTAGATTTATGTGAAACTACATATCAAAAGATGGGTAAAGCAATTGAAGTTAGTAATGCTGAATACGCTGAAGGTTTAAAAGGACAAGCTGATACTCTTGGGATACATAGTGAGGATGATGTTTATGTACCTGTTAATAAAGACGAATTAACACCTGGAGTGATTAGTAGAACACATAGTTTAGTAGGTAGAGGGTTTACACTACTTAACGAAGGTACATTTACTATTCACGGAGTTGGAACTACTGAACACATTGAATATGGTGAACATATATATCATTATTATAAGGGAAAGATGCTTCGTAATACACATTCTAGATTTACTAAATTAGTAGACGAAGATAAAGGTGGAGATAAGTGTGAAAATGTTGATAGAAAGCACGATTTAGTGGATCATTGGATATACTGGAAAGAAGATGCAGAAAGAGTAGCTAAAGTAACTGCTGTTGATAATGTAAAAGGTGAGTACCATTATAGAGTAGGTGGTGTTGATTATACAGTTAATTTTGGGAGAGTTGAATTTGCAGATTGAAATTTGGGTGAATAATTAGATGCTTGGGATACTAGAGGGGATGGTATACCGACGGACACCAGCTCCCGCTGGTCGCTTAGAAACCAAACCCTCTAGCTCCTATTATACCACTCTATTATAAATATACACCTTTTCATACGTTCCTAATACTCAAATCACGATTATTTCACCATTTTAGTCATATTTTATCACATAGTTTAGTGGTTTTTACGACATATTACACAAAAGGCTTCGTAATAGTTTAATAATTACACAATGCTACTTATAGTACTATTTACACTGCTGTAATAAGTACTACAATTAATAAGTACACAATAATACATTTAATGACAATACGCAACAGATTAAACCTCCTAAATAGAGGGATTATCAAATTATAAATTAACAATTACTGTAACTAGATTACACTACATATCAGAATGGTCAATTATATAAGCACATAAATAGAGAGACTAAAGTACTCTAATAATTACTTAGACATTTATTAAGTAAAGGTAGTAGTGACTGTTTAACAGAGCTACAAGTGGTAATATTCTGCGTTCTAATAATAACTTTGTGCACCATGAAAATAGTTACAATAAGAATTAATTTATAAGGGATTTAATAGACCTAAACTGTATAATACACTAACAAGCGAATAAGTGTTTGTTGTGTATTGTCATTTTATAACATTTTACAGTGTATATTAGTGTAGATTTTACAAAAGTACAAATAATAGTTGTACAATTTTACAATGGTGTTTATAGTGACATTTACACTGCTGTAATAAGTAATATAACAAATAATATTTAACAACATGAAAGAACTAATAGAATTGTATAAACTACATATCAAACCTGATGCTAATGGCTCTGACATTCATCTATTTTTTAGTACACATTTTTTAAGTGGTATAGTAGTAAAAAATCCTATACCTGATGTAGCAGAGAGAGAAGCACACGCAAGAACAGTTGCAATACAAAATTGTAGAGAGTATATAATTAAGAATAGTATTTTAGATGTAAATTCTAGTGAAACAATACATTCTGTACTAAGATTATATGGTAATGGAGGTCATGTTATTAATGGCGTTAAAGCTACTAATCTTCGTAGTCATTTACTATACAATAAACAGTACAGACCTGGTTGTAGTTTATTCGTTGATAATAAATGTATTTATTCAGGTAATCACACAGACAAAGAAATAGAGGAATTTGAAGCTGAAATGGATTCGATGAAAGATACTCTTAAATATGTTGTAAGTAATGATACAACACCATATTTATAACATATTATAACAACGGATTTAACAACAAATAAAATGGACAATGGACAAGTAGATAATTATAAGATCAAATTACAAAAGAAAAAAGACTTTGATTTAAGACATAATACAAGTCATTATAATAATTATATTAAATATTGGAAAGACTCTATTAAAGCAATTAACAATAAGACATTTATTGTAGCTAATGATTTAAACAATCCTGTAAGATTTTGGAAAAAGGAAATAGAGTATATAATTAAAGTGTACAAATTATAACATTTAACAGTCTATATTGGTGTAGATTTTACAATGGTGTTTATAATACTATTTACAATACTGTAACAAATAGTATTACAACATATTATATAAACTCTCTTTAATAACACAAGTAGTGGTCTATATCTAGAGAGAGTCAAGTTCAATTCTTGTGACTAAGTACTAGATTCAAGTAGTATGAGTTATTAGTCTTTATGTACATCTACAATTGATAGTAGATAAGAGAGTTTATATTATATTTTAACAACAAACACAAATAATAATGGAAATAACAGACATAAACAACAGAGTAAAGTATTCTAAATATATTATATCACATATTCTCAATGATAGTGGAGAATGGGAGGAAGTAGGTCTTACTCATAATGATTTCATTGGTTGTGAATTAGTTGAAGATATCATCAAATCTATGTATAAGATTAGTTTTGATATATTTGCTATTCAATGGCACAGTTCAAAGAGTAAGGAATATAATATTTATAAAGGTGAGATTATACTAGAAGAAAAAGCTGAAATTAGACAAAGAGAAAAGACTGCTACTAGTTCTGATATAGAAGAGAATATATCATATGAAGACAAAGGTGGTGGTTGTAAACTATACGGAAAACCTGAAATATATACTATACTAAGAACTGTAACTATTGATAATATTAAATATCGTATAGTTAAAGATGGTGATACTGAGAAAAGAATCAAATGTTCAGAATCTTGTATAGTCTACAGATGGACAATAGGATAATTTAACAACAAATAAACCAAAGATATGCAAACAATAATAGTATATAGTACAACAGAGGAGACTACAACAGAATTAAATATTGAAACTACTACTGTTAAAACAATTAAAGAAACAGTGCCTAATGTTACCGCTGTAACTACTAGAGATGAGATTAGAAACTGTAGTAGGTTATTCTATGAATTAACAAGTTGGAGATACTTTGGTATATATAGAGGTGGTAATGAGGTAGTACGTACTAATAAATTTAAAGAGGTAACTAACAAAGAAGACTTTGTTGAAAGAGATAATAGATTAGATGATATAGAGTATATCAATCACCATAACTTTAAATATATAAAATAGAGTATTAATTATAATAGTCAAGTGGCGAAACTGGTAGACGCAGTATGTAAATCCATGGGTATTATGACGAAACCTTACGAGGTAGCAGTTTTACAGGTTCGAATCCTGTCTTGACTACTAATTACAATACCAATCTAATAGATATATACATGGAGCTTTGAATCGTTGAAGTATATATTGAAAGTACACCATCCGTCAGACATTTAAGGCACAGAGAAGATGTACTATTTAGATTGGTGTTTTATAACATTATATTAACACATTTAACAATAAACAATAACATGAAGAAATACATATATAAATACCTTGAAGCGACATACCATTTATTCTTTTTTAAGACATACACAATATATAAACGATTTGTAGAGATAACAATGGGTGTAATAGCATGGTTATGTATAATAATAATAGTAATAAATACATTAGCAATATATAACAGATAAACTATGAACAAAGATGATGAAATACCACACAGTATTACAGAGACTATTATAGTATTTAAAAATGTAAAAGAATATTTAGATGAAATAAATGAGTTTAAAGTTCGTTTAAGTAATAGTAACACAGATAAGATGATACTAATTATTAAAGTTAGAACATTTATACGTAGACTGAGAGCTAAAGCATATAGAAATAATGATATACAGAGTATTTTAGACCCTAAAGATATGGATATTTTAACATTTAGTTTTGCAAAAGAGTTTGAAATAGATAAAGTAATAGCTGTATTTGATGATTGGAGAACACTTAACAAATAATTTAAAACACATAATGACAGAAGAACAAATGATATTCATAAACGATAACAATATACATATTATTATAAGTATTATTGGTTCTCTTATAGTTATATGTTTTGCAGTATATCAAATAATACTTGAAAGAAGACGAAGAAAAGATGAACACTATGATACAGAGATAATGTTTAATATGATACTCTTAATAGTACTATCACCAATAGTAGGTATCGTGGTTGGTATAGCAATACCAATTGTACTATTAATGATATTAATACTATATATAATAAATAAGATATCAGAACTATTATAACACATTTAACAACAAACACTATGACATTTAATTTAGAAGGGTACGAAGAATATTATAACACTAGATTTAAACGAGATGAACAGTGGCATAAAACAGATGATAGATTATCATTTGGAGAATATGAAGGTGAACAAAAGAAAAGAGTATATGAACATCAAGATAAACTAAGGCGTTTAATAGAAGGTAAAGCAACTAAAGAAGAACGTATTCTTACAGCTATCAAAGAGATTGATTACAAGTTCGATATTATAACATATTCGATAGTGGGTGATTACATTGATTTAGTGATTACTTTTGAACACAAGAGAGAAGAAAAAGACGTACCTAATTATATATGATAATTTAAAACTTTATCACATAATTTAATAAACACACAATAATATGACAACAATAGCAGATTTAATAGTACAAGATATACAAAGAATAATAGACAGTAAAGATACTATTTTTGTAGAATTTAGAACACCTGATTGTCTAATTACTATAGAACCTCTAAAGATAACAAAACAAGACTATTGTCAATCAGTATTCATAGAATATAAAAATAATGGTTTTAGTCTTGAATGTAAAAGTATAGAATACTCAATAAGAGCTAAATTACTAGACAAACCAGTTAAGGAAGTAGTAACTAATGCACCTATTCAAAGTAAAATGGCAGAGGATTGGTACAATGAGTGGTTAACTAGTGGTGGTAGTATAGATGATATAGTTGATGTAGATTTACTAAAAGAATTAGTAGATTATAATCCATATAAACCTACTAATGTATTCCCAGTAAAAGAACTGAAAGACAGACTAGAGGAAGTAACCAAACTAAAAGAAACTACAACTGATTATGCTTACGTGGAACTTAAAGTATACGATAATGTATTGAATAGTACTAGTGGTCTTATACAAACACATAAAATACTATTTGTGTTAATAATAAAAGAAGAAAAATATGTAATAATAGAAGGTATACCACCTTTTCACCATACTAGACAACTTGTGAAAGTTAGTAATATACATAAATTCAAAGACAAACATAAAGGTAACAGTAGAATACCCTTTCAAGACTAAATATAACTATGTTAGACCTACGTATAATAATACATAAAACAACAAAGGAATTTGTATATTATAACACTGATGGTGTGAGTTGTACTTCTGATGATGTAACCAAAGCTAAGATATTCAAAGGTTTTAGAAGTGCTAATTCATATAAGAGTGTTATGTTAAATGATGATTATAAAATAATTAAATTAAATATAAAATGAAACATATAATAGAAGAGATAATAGAAAATCAGATCGGTCGGTCTGTTACACCTGAAAAAGCAGAGATTATAACAAAAGATATGATGCTTCGTGATCTGATAAAAAAGATTGGAATGGACAATTTAGAGCCTATTTTCACATTCAGTAAAAGAAACATCGAACTTGAAGGTAGAGAAGATAACACAATACTTACTTTAACATACAGAGAAGTAGACTTTAAAGAAGATATAACATTAAAGGGCACACATGAGTTTGAATTAGAACAATTACTTAAGACTAATAGACAACTAATGAAAACTAATAGACGACTAGAGGAAGAGCATAATATTGAACTAATTAAATTAGATGGTATCATGCAAGCTAAAGATAATACTATTCAAAAGTATAAAATAACACAAGATTTATTTAGTGTAGAAATAGATAAACAAGTAAAAGAGAATAGAATATACAGATATGTAACTATTCTTACATACTTATTAATCATTGGGTTTATAATACTCATGTTAAACAAATAGAACTATGCAAAAGAAAACAATAACAAAAGTAATAAGAAAGAAGATGTTTGAATGGTTGTCTACTATAACAGACAAAAACCTAGCTAAAGATGTTAGAGATAATCTAGTTGTCAGTGGTGGTTGTATAGCATCTTTATTTCTTAATGAAGATGTCAATGATTATGATGTCTATATTACGGATATATCCGTACTTGAAAGACTAGCTATTTATTATACTAAGAATCATAGAGATATAACTGTATTAAATAGTATATTAAAAGATGTTTACACAACAGTAGAAGCTTATAACTCATACGGTATAAGTAATCAATTTACTATGGCTGTAGATAACCTCAAAGAAGGACAAGTAAGATTACTTATAGGTGGTGATCAAGGTGGTACTGGAGTAAACAAAAGTAATAAGGTTGAAGATATTGAAAAGAATAAATACACACCTGATTATTTCTCACCTAATGCAATAAGTCTTTCTAATGACGTTCAAGTGGTTACAAGATTCAGTGGTACTGTTGAAGAGATACATAAAAGCTTTGATTTTATTCATGCTACTAATTATTTCACAATGGAAGATGGTTTAGTGACTAATAAAGAAGCTGTAGAGTCACTTTTAACTAAACAATTGGGATACCAAGGTTCTTTATATCCTTTAACATCTATAATAAGAAGTAAAAAGTTCATTTTAAGAGGATATAAAATAGGTGCAGGTGAGTACCTTAAAATAATGTACCAAATATCACTTTTAGACTTGAACGATGTCAATGTTTTAGAAGAACAATTAATTGGTGTTGACGTAGCTTATTTTGGTGCTCTAATAAAAGTACTAAGAAATGTACAAACAAAGGAGAAAGATAGTTTTAAATTAGAACAGACAAAACTATTTACATTAATAGACGAGATATTTAATTAAATTATGAACCTAGAACTAATAACAATAAAATAATGTATATAATAAAACTAATAGAGAAATTAATAGAAAATGGTATAGTGTCTAAGCCTGTAATGAAGAAATTCATGTTTGTAGGTGGTGCGTCAAGAGAGTTGAGAATGTACGATACTAAACTAGATTTTGATAGTACTCCTTTCTCGTTCAATAGATACAGTGAAATAATAGGTGACAAAGATAATAGTATCATTTTATTCAATGACAAAGCGAGTATTTGTTATGTATTCAATTCGAAGACTGTAACAAATTACGTGAAGACAGGTAAAGCACCTATTTTAACAGGACAAACTAAAGTATAATACTATGTATTTAGGAGTAGGAGAATTAGTAATATCAGTAATGGGTGTGATTTTTTTATCACATTTTATACACCCTTATTTACCATTTATATTAATGGGAGTAATGTCTATTTTAGTAATTGTCGGTATAATTCATTTTCATATAACACATGAACTAGAGTATGACTTTTCTAGAAGAGCTAAATTAAGCAGGCAATGGAAAGTAGAAAGAGGTATTATAAATTGTTTTTGCAAACATATACCAATGTACTATATATTTTATAGTAGAAAAAGAAGGTATAAGAAGATGTTCACTAGAGTAACTAATAAAGAAACTGATATACAATTAACTATTGTAACTTTATATTATATAAGTAGTGTAATGGACGATTTAGGGAACAAGAAAGTAGAAAAGAGACATACAAATGTCTTTTTAGAAGATAACAATTAAACTATAGAATTATGAAAGAATTTAGAAATGTACAAGTATCTATTGATGATGACATTGTCAACGAGTTAAACGGATGGAGTAAAAGAGGCTGGAATATTATTAATGTATCTGAACCTATAAAGTATTTAGAAGCAGATAATAGATATTATTTAATACTATTTGATAGAGAACCTATTGAAGCTGTAATACAGGATAAATCTTCAGATCAAAAGGATGACGTGTTAACACCTAAAGAGAAAGCTAACGAACTAGGTAATAAATTTTTTAGAGGCAATATATTTGACTACTCAAAAGAAGATCATATTAAAGAACAAATAGCAGCTAAAGTTCAAGCTGTTTTATGTGCTGAAGTTGTTATTGAATCTCTTCATAAAAACAATAAAGTAATAATACAATACTGGGAAGAAGTAATTGAAGAAATTAAAAACCTATAGAACTATGGAGACAGTAATAATGATGCTAGCAGTGACTAGTTTTATAGTAACCTTTACTAAGCTTAAAAGAATATTCACTGAGCTTAAAAATAGAACTAAAGAAAAAAAAGAAACTACTGACATAACACTTGAAAGTCTTTTGTTTGTATTGAGTAGTTTAATATTAATTAATTACATAACATAGTATATGAACAATTTTGAAGAATGGACAGAGAAAGACCACCCTGAGTGTTACTATGGTAGAAACATTATTAGTACACGTACTAGGTTTTTAAATTATAAAGCAAGAAGACACCCACAACGTTTTGGTCGTATTTTAAGAGATAGTGGTAAGTTAGATTTTACATTACCTATACTTCCGAAAAATATGGGAATAATTGGTCATATAGATCATGGTAGAACTAATTTAACTACTACACTATCTGAATTAGTAGTAGAACAACAGAAAAACGTAATATTTATGAACTGTAAAGAAAAGACTATTGAAGAAGTACGTCGTGATGATGAAGTACTAAGATATTTAATTCCTGAATCAAATCACAATTTAGATACTATTATAGGCGACAAACACAACGACGAAAAAGAAGCTAAAACTAATGCTAAGAACAAAGCTAAACGTAAAGCTAAACGTAAATCACAAAAAAGAAATAAACGATGAGAGTAAATTTAGAGTTAACATTAGCACATGAATACTTTGCTAAAGAAGGTAAAGAAATTGATTATGACGGTGATGGTAGTGCAGTAGATATGGTGACTGTTGAACAAGCTGAAGCTTTACAAGAGATACTAACTATGGAAGCTAGTATTCATATACTAAGGGGAGTTATTGGTTTGTGTGGTAGTCAAGCAGATGTCGCACAAGGTATTAGACGAAAACTACTTACTACATATGAAGAGAAGTACGGTAAATATAAAATATATAGAGATTACCACTAAAAAACAAACGACGAAGATAAAGAAAATTACTAACCAAAATAGAAGAGATTTTACAGCTATAATGGTATGTGAGCATTGTAATACTGAAGAAAAAGGTGTATCAGGTTATGATGATGCCTATTTTCATAGTAAAGTAATACCTAAAATGGAATGTAAAACTTGTGGTAAAACAAGTGGAGAAAATTATAAACCAATGGATACTAAATATCCACAACATAAAATAGTATAACATGAACATAGAACTAATAATAGAAGCAATAGTATTCCTAATTTGTATTAAGTTTACACTTGATTATATAGGTACTACAGTAACATATTACAAAACACAAAGATTGAATAACAAATTCGCAAGTATATCATGTGCTGTAAGTTGGGCTGTATATTACTATCTAATAAACAATTAAAATAGTATTAGGATATATTATAATTTAGTTGTAACTTGCAGAAAATCAATGAATTACACATTTTAAACTAAAAAGAAAGACATTATGGGAATACTAACAGCAATGGGACTTGTAAGTATAAAGACAAGTGCATTAAGACAAAAGAAATTACAAGAAAAGTTTGATGAGAACACTAAAAGAAGAGTCGATGAAATGGGTAATTTAAAGTACCACTTAAGAGGGTATTCTGATAGAAATAAAACACTAAGAGAAAAACTATATAAAGCCAACAATTGGCAAATTCATGTAGAGATTTTAGATATTGATTTAAACAGTTCTAATGTTAGTCAATTACTAGAATCAAAACTAAGTAAAAAAGTAGACAAACCTTTCACTTTTATAAAGATTGAGGAGTTTACGCAAATAGCACAAGAAGGTAAGATTAAAGTACATAGTAACGGTGACAAAGAAGACACTTGTTATTTATATTTTAGTTATACAATTATTAACAGTAAAATAATATAGATATGGAAATAGGAGAAGAATTTACAATACCAGCTCGAGTAAGAGATGTGTACGGTAACAAAGTAGGTAAGACACCTGTAGTATTAGAGAGTATTACTGATGACTGCATAATGGTAAGAAGTAAATGGTCTAATACGACTATACAACTACATAAACCAATAGAAATGTACGAACAAGTACCTATGAAGAAACCATTCACTGTAGTTACTATTTTAATAGTGATTTGTATTTGTGTAGTTGTATACTTATGGAAATCTTTATAGGATGAGTGAAAAAGGGAACGAACTAAGATACAACTATATAAAAATGGTACTTGCATCACATATTATATTTGAGATGCAAGTAGAGCTTAGAGGTACTAGTGTATTTAATGGGAGAAGTAAGAACGCTGCTCATGTTTTAAAAGTTGAGAGTAAGCATAATGTAGACAGGGACATCAAAGAGATTTACAATAGAGATGATAAGACTGCTAACACTGTTATTCAATCAATTGAGGACGTAGCGAAAGAATTGTCTACATTAGATACTCATAGGATTGGTAATTTACACCATGTATTAAAGCAGATTAAAGATGAGAATTGTATGCTCATTGATAGAGATTATTATGAGAAGTTAGAGAAGTTAAAGAAAGAGTACAATAAACTAAAAAACAAAGGATGATAGAATGTAGATGTAATAACAGTAAAAATAAACCTAAAGAGATACCTCAACATAAATGGGTAGTAGAGGGTGAAATATACCATATTACATTCATTTATAACATGGTTAACCAAGCAGGTATTTTAGGTTGTACAATATCAGAAATTTCATTAGATGATTTAGAACCTTATAACTGTTACAACTTAGCACGATTTTCGTTTACACATGATAACTTTTTAAAGTTGTTAGAGTTAGCTAAAGATTGTGCTGAATTTAATGATTTAGGAGAGAACGAATTAGAAGAATTATTTCATAGAGAATTAGTAGAAGTATGATATATTTTAAATTAGAAAATACAATAATAAAAGCATCGTGGAAAAGATGTGAATTTGATAAGACCAAAAGACAAGTAAAATTATACGATTTTATTAACGGACTAATGGTTATAAAAGGTATAGGCTTATATTAATAATTAACACATAAACCACCAAACCCTTTGCACGGATATACACCTAGGAATAGATAGTGTAGGGAGCAGGTTAAACGGGTGGTTTTATAAAACAAGACAATGAAGGTAATATTTTTAGATATAGATGGAGTATTAAATCATGAAATTTGGTTTAAAGGTTGGAAAGAATATAAAGAATTATGTGGTGGTATAGTAGACCACGAAAAAAGAAGATGGTTTGATCCTAGATGTGTTGCTTTAGTGAATAGATTAACAGATGAAACTAACGCTAAAATAGTCTTATCATCGACATGGAGACAAGGTGTTCCTGTTAATGATTTAAAAGAATTGTTGAAAGGTGTTGGAATAACTGGTGAATTAATAGATAAAACACCAAAGATATACCCACCTGCAGGAATCGGTGGAAGTTTACCTAGAGGGTTCGAGATCCAAACATGGTTAAAAAAAACTAAAGAAACTATCGAATCTTATGTTATACTAGACGATGATTCAGATATGTTATTAGAACAATCTAGTAATTTTATTAAAATAGACACTTATTGTGGTATAACGTATAACACAGTAACAAGAGCAAAAGAAATCTTAAAATAAATAAACAAATGAAAAAATTAATAATGTTTGCAATGCTATTGGGAGTAATAGCCTGTAATAAAGAAACTGAACCATTGAGACAGATACAAGTAACAGAGATTGAATATACTGTAAACATTAGTAACAAATGTACTACTGATTATACTATATCAAGTGATTATTTCACATTTACTTTATCACCTCAACAATCAAAGACAATAAAGATTAAATCTACATACGATAACATTAAAGGTTTTTACATTAATTATAAGTCTAATGGTGGTACTTATGTTAGTCAATATAAACCTGTTAGAAATGACGATAGTAAGGTATTTAATATGGAGATAGGAGGGTCAATAGTATGTCAATAGATAGAAATAAACTAAAGACTATAAATACTGCTTTAAGAATATCATATGAGCATAGAGACAGACTAAGAACAAATATAAAAGACGAACAACGTAGATTGACTATTTGTAACACTGAAATTAAAGCTAGAGAAAAAGAAAAAACTAAGTTAGTTAATGACAAAGGAATAATAGTTTCAGAACACGCTATATTAAGATATTTAGAAAGAGTTGGAAAATTAGATATTGAGAGTGTTCAAAAACAAATATTAACTAAAGAGGTAGAAAATCAAATTGGTATTCTGAATGGTAATGGTAAAATTAGTATTGATGGTTATACTATTGTAATAAAAAACTCAGTAATAACAACTATAACAAATTAATAAATTTATGTTTAAAATAAAAGAGATGTTGACTACTACCAAAAAACCTAAAAAGGAAAGAAAGGTAGTAGTCAAAAAACCTAAAGAGTATATTGATAATTACATTATTACAACAGATGAAGACATAACTATATCAGACTTTAATAAGACTATTATTAAGGACTATGTACAGACTTGTGATACAGACTTTCAAAACTTTGTTGATAATTCTATTATAATTAAGTGTACAAAGACTAATGTAAGTGTTGATATTAAATCAAAATCAGGTTATAGGTTCTTTGTATGTGATAAAGGTACTAAAAAACACTATATTATGTATAACGTAGATAGTACTAAAATACTAGATATAATCAAATAATTAAGTCGCTGAGGTTTCAATATTCAAAATCTTTTGAACGATTGTACACGAATTTAAGAACCTCAAACACCAAAAACACTATATTATTCATGAAAAGAGAGAGAAACGATTTAGAGTACTATTCTAGTAGTTACGACTCATTCTTAGAGTCTATCAAGGATGCAGAGGGTCTACAGTCTATAGAAATGGACAAAAAAGAGTATATTATTAAACTATCTGAATTTTTTGATGTTCCTAGTAAGACAGTAGCAGGTATATTAGATGTTTATATATATAACGAAGTAACAAGAGAGAGTCCACACAACTTTACATTGACTATTAATAAGATAAAAGAGATTAATATGTTTTATTGTAAGACACCTGAAGATGTAGAGAGAAGAGTCACATATAGAACAAATAGAATACATTGTGAAAAGATTGACGGTACTATATATAAAACTTTACCTATTATAACTAATACAATAAACATTATAAAGGGTAAAGACTTTGATAATTTGTTTTATTATAAAGGAAAAGATGGAATATCTGATTTAATACTAAAGTTATTTTATATCGAACCACTAGAACGTCACAGTTATTTAACTTGTCTTACTGCTATAGCTATATTACACTATAATAAAACAGGTAAATACATATTACCAATAACATACAAAAATGAAAATTAAAGACACAATTAACAATGAAGTAGAGACATACATAACAAGAGACGGAATACCATTAACAACATCACAACAAGATGTACTTAAAAAGATGATTGAATGGTCTGACAAAGATAATACTAGTGTAGTATTTACTTTACAAGGTTTTGCAGGTACAGGTAAAACAACCTTAGTAGATTCATATATACAAGAAGTTATTAAGAAGTATAAGTACTACAATAAAGGTAATATATGTGTTACAGCACCTACTCACAAAGCTAAGAAAGTAATATCTGTAAAGACTAAGACAGCTGGTAGAACATTACAATCCTTACTAGGTTTAAGACCTAATGTTGAGCTAGACAAGTATAATATTAATATGCCTGTTTTTGCACAACTTGCTGAGGAGCTTATTCAAGATTATAAATTGATTATTATTGATGAATGTTCAATGGTAAACTATGAACTTGATAGATTGACAAGGACAAGGGCACAGTTTTGGAATGTTAAAATACTATATGTAGGTGATCCTTACCAACTACCTCCTATTAATGAGAGTATGAGTTCTACTTTTACTAAAGTAAAGAATCTTGAAGTACTGACAGAGATTGTTAGGCAAGAGAAAGGCAACCCTCTACTTGAGTTGATAGCTAAAGTTAGGAATGATATTATTAATGGTACTAATAAGTCTATTATAGATTTATCAAAACCTAATGAAGATATTAATAATAAAGGTGAAGGTTACATTATTACTAATGATAAGAAAAAATTAGAAGGTACAATAACTGATTTATTTAGAGATTCACCTGCTTATGATGATGATAAGGAGTTTGTTAAGTATATAGGATGGACAAATAAGAATGTTAACGATTGGAATGATTTCATTAGGAATATTATATTCACTAATCCTAAACTGATTGTTACACATGATGATTTACTAATGGCTTATAAAGGTATCATAAATAAGAGTGGAAATTTATCTTTAATCAACAGTGAAGAGTATACTATTAAGACTTATGCACCTAAAATCAATAAGTATGGTATTAAAGGTTATCAACTTGTTCTAATTCCAGCTAAAGGAAAGGATATACAGATATTTATTGTAGCACCTGGAGGACATAAGCTATTTACAGAGCTTCATATAGAGAAATTGAATGAAGCTAAACAGAATAGTAGAGCATGGAAACAGTACTACGAGTTTAAGAACGACAATTTAGTGATGTCGGATATTACAAAAGATGGTATTCTAGTAGTTAAAAAGGACTTAGATTATGGATACTGTTGTACTGTACATAAAACTCAAGGAAGTACATTTAAAAATGTAGTTATTAATGGTAAAAACTTAAATAAATGTAAAAAGAGAGACGACAGATTAAGATTATGGTATGTAGCTCTATCGAGAGCAAGTAAACAAGCAAATATATTTATATAATAAAAACAAATAAAATGTTAGAAACAATAAAAGGAGTAACAAGTGAGAATGAAGTTAAAACTAAGACTAGTGGTGGTACTAAGTTAGTTATCTATTTAGGAGAATTAGATATTCAAGGTGATTGTAAAGAGAAACAAGTAGTTACACCAAGTAGTCAATTTAACCCTAGTCATGCTAATTGTAAACAACTTGCACAAGCTATTGCAGGAGAAAGAAAAGTGTATAAATTTGAAATGGTATAATTATGGATGAAGATTATGAAGAAATTATAGAGAATAAAGAAATTATCAGATTAATAACAAATTGGCATCAAAATGGTAATCTACAAGATGGTTACCAAGATTGGTATGATGATTATGAAGTTGGTAAAAAAGGAGTAACTAAAATAGTAAGAACAAAAGATAATTGGTTCTTTATAGAAGGATTAGAAATAGAAGTTACTAATACTAATACAATATTCTATAAAAATAACAAATAACAATATGAAAAAGATAATATTATTAATGTCGACAACCACAATTCTTTCTATTACAGGCTATTCGCAAAACCGCGATAGTGTAGAAAAATACTTGAATAGTACGACAATTGAACATAAGGATATAGTACTAAAGCAGATACTATTAGAGACAGGTCATTTAAAGTGTGTAAATTGTAGTAGAGACGTTAATAATATTTTCGGATTCTACTATAAGAAACAGTATATTAAGTTTGATAACTGGAAAGATAGTGTAGACTATTATTCAAGATGGCAAAAGAGACACTTTAAAGGTGGTGATTACTATACATTTTTAGTTGACCGCGGGTATGCGGAAGATCCTTTATATATTGATAAACTAAAACAGACAAAATGAAAGATGAATTAATTAGTTTCAAGACAGCTAAATTAGCTAAAGAAAAAGGGTTTGAAATAGAATGTTTACATTACTATAAAGATGGAAAATTACTTGAACCTTACTTAGAAAACGGTAGTAGTACAGATGTAGATTTTAGAGTAGATTTAGAAGATTTGTTTGAAAATCACAATTATAAACATTTATGTAGTAATTATTATACAGCTCCTACACAATCACTTTTACAAAGATACATTAGAGAGACTAGAGGTGTACACATTGAGATACATAGAAACGCAAGTGGTTATTATTGGGCTATGTGTAAGCATGATGGTGGCACTAATTTAGGATGGAGTGTTCATTGTGGTCCTAATTTAGGTGGAGTATGGGACTCTTATGAAGGTGCTTTAGAAGATGCTTTATTTATACAATTATCTTATGATTTACCAAAAGATACAAAAATAATTAAACATTGGAGTAATTATGTAATTTTTGCTAAAGACTCTATTAATTTAAAAAATGTAAAATGATATATTTCTACTCAGATAAAAACAAGACTGTAAAAAGTAGTGAAGTTATCGCTTTAAAATCATCCAAAGACTTAAACATCTTGGATGATTTTTTAGATGATTTAATAATAAATGCAAAACACAAACACAATGGTAAACCTTTATTAGGGTATGATTTAGAGACTACTGGTTTAGATGCTTATAAGAGTCATCCTTTATTGATTATTCTTGGTAATGAAGAACATCAGTTTATAATTGACTGTACAGATAGTTTTATAAGAGCTTATGTAACAGATAGATTAGATGATTATAAAGACGAAGTTTGTCTTCTTGGTCATAATCTTAAGTTTGATTATAAGATGTCTAAGCAACACTGGAATATAGACTTCAAGATTATATATGATACTATGTTAGCTGAACAAAGACTTGTACAAAATATGGGTTTAAGTGCTAGATTAGATAATGTTTTAATGCGTAGACTTAGAGAGAAACCTGAAGCTATGGATAAAGATGTTCGTATGCAGTTTGTAGGTGGTAATAAGGACAGGTTTTCTTTTACTAATGATCAGATTGAATATGCTGCTGGTGATATTGCTCCTTTATTCAAGTTAAGACTTGCTCAAATGGTGTTCATTGATAAACATGATATGCACTTTTTATTAGATGGTATTGAGTTTCCTTTGTCAAGAGTTTTAGGATTAGCTGAATTAAGAGGTTATATACTGAATAAAGAGAAGTGGACTGAGAACATTAATAAGAACAAAGAAATCGTATATGAAACACAATGTGAACTAGATAAAACTGTAAGAACTTTAAGAGATACTTTACTGAAAGGTACTAATGAGAGGTTGTTTATGGTTGGTGGTAAGTTTGATAGAGTTAGAAATAAACCTATTTCACAAGTCAATGTAGGGCTATTTGGTGAACCTGTTAGTTTAAAAGCTTTAACTGGTATTGCTAGTAAACCTAAACAGAATGTTGGTAATATCAATTACGGTAGTTCTACACAAATAGTTGAAATCTTTAGTAGATTAGGTCAAACACTACCTACTAAAAAAAGTAATTATGCTGTGCCTTCAATTAATACTAAAGGTAAGATAGTTAAGAGGATATCAGGTGATGAATTTACTACTAATTCTAAAGAGTTAGAAGCTTTTTTGATTACCAATTTTGATACTCCTATGGCTGGTTTCTTAGGTCTACTGTCTACTTATAAAGGTGCTCAAACAGAGATTAATAACTTTGGTGAGAATTACCTTGAAAAGATTAATCCTATAACTGGTAAATTACATACTTCTTTTGGACAGTGTTTTACTGCTAATAGTAGACTTAATTCAGGAGGTGGTAGAAGTGAACCTGACAAGTTTAATAATCAAAATGTACCTGCTAAAATAGATTTAAGAGAATGTTTTGGTACAGATGAAGGGTATAAAGTTATAACTTGTGATTTAAGTGGTGCAGAAATTACTGTAATGGCTAGTAAAGCACAAGATGCACGTCTACTTGAGTTGTCTAGTAAAGATATACACTCTCATATGGCTATGGCTGGGTGGAAAAAGATATATCACGATAGATTTAAGAAAGCAAAAAGTGACTGGGAGACAGGAAAGTTACAAAAGACTGTTGAAAATAGAGATATGATTAAGGATTTGTTAGATAAAGCAAAGAATTTCGAAGTATCCAAAAAAGTCAACAATAAATCACATAGAAAACCATGTAAAAACTTGACTTTTGGTAGTGTTTACGGTTGTCATGATAAAAAAGCTGGAAAAACTCTTAATATACCTAAATTTGAAGGTGCTATTTATATAGCTTCAATTAAATCTGAAATACCTGACACATTTAGAATGGTTGAGAATAATGTTAATAGAGCTTTAGATAAAGGTTACTTAGTACTTAATAGAAGAACTAATTCTAGGATTTGGTTTCCTAAAGTTTTGGATGCTAAAAAGTATAATTATGAGTTAGACTTTATGGATAAGATAGCAGTCGATGGACAGGCTCGAAATATTCCTATTAGTGGAACTCAGGCAGATATGTTAAAAGAGGCAATGGTAGAGATACAAGCTGATATTGATAAGAATAACTGGGATTGTAATATGTTAGGACAAGTACATGATGAATTGATATATGATTTTAAGGACACAAAGAAGTATGAATTCTTCCCTCAATATATAGCTGATAAAATGTGTGAAGTTTCTAATAGATATTTACATAATTTTAAGATGGGCGCAGACTACGAAGTGAAAGACACTTGGACTAAGTAATAATACCGTAGAAGAACCAATTTGTAAAACCACAAAACCACGAAACCACTATGGAAAAAATATATAAATATGTAGCTATTTTAGGTACTGTAGTTAGTATTCTTTTGTATATCTTATTGTCTGTTAAAACAAGTAGATATAATGATATGTCGAATGTTGTATCAGCCGTTAATAGTGAAATATCACGGTATAGAGACAAATACAACAGAGAGGTGACTAAAAGAGAAGCTATAGAGACTACTGATATTAATAACTTTCTAAGATTTAAAACAACTGATTCTTTAATACTAGAATTACAGAACACAGTGAATGATTTTAAGAAGGAAATTAAGAGAGGTGGTTCTGCTACAGTATTTGAAGGTGAAACTAATATAGACAAGTCTTCTGTAACTAATGTATTTTACAAAGACTCTAACGCTGTATATACAACTTTATACAATGACAAATGGGTTGATTATAATATAGTAGCTACTAAAGATAGTACATTATTGAATTTCAAAGTTAAGAATAAATATAGTGTAGTAATAGGTAGAGAGAAAATCTCTTTATTTAAGAGTTTACCATATGCTAAAGTGACTAATTACAATCCTTATAGTTCTGTAAAAGATACAAGAACATATAGAATCAAACTTAAAGATAAAAAGATTGGTATTGGACCGAATGTAAGTTACGGTATAACAAGTGATTTTACACCTAAGATTTACATTGGTGTCGGACTACAGTATAATATAATAAAATTATGACTAAAATAAAAATAAAATTAAAGATTAAAAAACCACCTGCTAAAGGATATAAAAATCCTCCTCTGAAAAGAAGAGAACCAATAGAAATACCGAATACTGAATTTAAAGCTAAAGACAAAGTTAATATAATAAATTTATATTCTGATTTATACGACAATATAAAAGAAGATAAAACATATAATGTATTAGAGTTTGTTAATGCCGATTTAAGTGATATGAATTGTGGTGTTGTATATTTGAAAGAATACCCTACACAACCGTTTGTTTCACACCATTTTAAAAAAGCTTAATATATGAAGATAGACGATGATAAATTTTCTCGACAAGTACAAGGTGGACAGAAGTGGAAGACAAGTAAGATACAAGGTAGTATTAAGAATGGACACGGTACACTTGTATATCCTACTGGTTTTGGTAAGACGTTTACTACTTTATTAATATGTAGTAATATTATTGAAGCTAATATAGAGCATGATTTTGATTATACTTTTCATATTACTGTACCTAGTGTTCCTATGAAAGAACAATGGGAAGACAAAATACTAGATTATTTTGATAGTAAAGCAGTACTTGAAAAATACTTCAAGATTCGTGTTATTAATACAGTTATGGGTGCATTGGAAAGAGTAAGTTGTTATATGTCTATCCTCGATGAGATACATGAGTACGTCAATGAAGACCGACAAGCTTTATTAAGAGGTGATATTGTTATGACTAAATTTCTACTTGGACTAACTGCTACATATAAAGATAGAAAGGAAGTTAGTGATATACTTGATGTGTATTGTCCTGTTGTTGATTATATAACAGAAGAAGAAGCTATTGAGGAAGGGTGGCTTTCAAACTTTATTGAATACAATTTAGGAATTGATTTAAAGCCTGATGAAAGAAAACAGTATGAACACTATTCTGAATCTATTACAGAACTACTTCAAATGTTTGGTGACCAAGGATTTTCATTAAGTACTAAATGTCTAGGTGGTGGTAAGGACGAAAGAGGTGTTGAACTTCGTAATATGGAATGGTGTAGAAAGTGGGCTGAAGCTAACGGGTGGAAACCTAATTTACCATCTACTCCTGAGAATAACGAAATAAATAAGAATTGGAGTCCTTTTGCAATCATTATGTACGCTAAGTCTTTGATGGCTTATACTAGGAAAAGAAAGGAGTTGTTATATAATTCTAATACTAAGCTAGATTGTGCTGTAGAAGTACTTAAAAAGTTTAATACTTTGAAGACTATTTGTTTTAGTCAATCAACTGATTTCGCTGATGAACTTTGTGACAAACTGAAAGATGAAATAGATGAGCTTGTGAGTGTTGCTTATCATAGTAATCTACAAACTCAGATGTTACCTAATCTTAAGACTGGTAAAGTATCTAAACATGGAATAACTAGACTAAAGAAAAGAGCTATTGAATTGTTTAGAAGTAATGTAGCTCGAATTATGTGTACAGCAAGTGCATTAGATAGAGGTTTTGATGAAAATGATATTGATTTAGGTCTTACTACTAGTGGTACATCGAATCCTATACAGTATAAACAAAGAGGCGGAAGAGTTAAAAGGGTTAATAAAGACGGTAAGTATGAAAAAGCACTACTTATTAACATATATTTTAAACATACTAAAGATCAAGAGTGGTTAACTAGTAGACAATACAGTTCTATACACGAAATAATAAATGTAAATACAATTAACGAAATAAAATATGAAATAAAATGATAAATTTAAAAGAATATGTAGATACTTTAGAAGATTTAGGTATAACACAAGTACAGTTTTTTTATTTGTACACTTTGCACACTAAAAAGTTCAGTCTACTAAGGAGATATATAGGTTTATACCCTTCTAATGACAATACGACAATAGGACAAAGAAATATAGATGATTTAGTAGCTAGAGGTTTACTTAAAGTGACTAATAGTACTACAGAGATTAATAAGTATGTAACAACTGAGAAACTTAATAAGTATTTATTAGATAAATACGGTGCTTATGAAATATATGAAATATATCCTATACAACAAAAATCTATTGATAAGTATCAATTTAAGATACTGTATACTGAGGAAATAGATTTTTCTAAAGTGAAGCATACAAAAATTAAACGACTTGTTAAATACGCTATAAAGGAGAATATAGGGTTACCAAGTATTACAGATTTTATAAAGCTACAGTTTTGGAATGAGATAGAAAAATTAAAAAAAAATATTCAAAAAAAGTGATATAAAGTTTTTTTTAACGAAATATATATCGTATATTTGAGTATGATTTAAACATGGCAATTAAAAGTAACTAAACACTACTGTTTAATTATAAAATCATAAAAAAATGGCAGAAGAAATAAATAAGAAATCTACAAACAGTCTAACTACTGAATTGACAAGCTTAGACCTTACTAAAATGACTCCAATACAGTTGGAGAAAGTTAGTGAGGACTTAGCGAAGTCAAAGATGATTCCACATGATAATCCGCAAGATATTATAGCGTCTATTATGTTAAGTCATGAAATAGGAATTAATCCTCTTAGTGGTTTAATGATGGGTAAGAAGTTGAACAAGAACTCTATATTTGCTGTAATGAAAGGTAAAGCACTAGGCTTAGACCCTGTTACTTCAATAGAGCAACTACATTATATATCAGATACTTCTAGTTCTACTGGTATTCATATTATGACAAGTCTTGCAATTAAGGCTAATGTACATTATGAAATATTAGAAGATTACAAACCTGTTTATGGGTACTTAACAGCAGATAAAAATGTAATTAGAAAGGAAGATTTTGATGATGAACTTCATCAGATTTATATAGACCCTAAAGATGCAGACCAAAAGAAACTAAGAGTTAAGGTTTCGGGTAAGGTAATTGACTATAAAACAACTATTCGTTTTAAAAGAACATTAGGAGATGGTCAAATATTAGATACTACTCTAACTTATTATTATTCAGAGTTTAAAAATTTACACGAAAAGGACAACTGGAAAAATAATAAAAAAACAATGCTCCGTAATAGAGTAATGGCTATTGGTTTTAGAATCGTAGCAGATGATGTATTAAATGGTTTATATGAAACCTCAGAAATAACAGACTCGCATAACATCAAGTATGAAATAAAAGAGACACCAATAATGAGTGTACAAACAAACAATGATGTTGAAGAAGTAGTTATAGAAGATGCTGTAATCATAGAAGACCACAACAATAAAAATTCAGACGAACTGGATAAAGAACAAAAGTAAATTAGTATAACAATTAAAAATTAAAAATTATGTTTAAAATTAAAAGCCAAATCACGAATACAAGAGCACCTAAATCAACAGTTGCAAGCGTAACTACTAGTCCTACTGAAGGAACTATGAGATTATCTCAAGCAGCTGCTGAATTAATGGGTGTCTCAGCTGAAGATTATGTAGTAATGCACAATGCTGAAGTAGAAGGTGCTGATTGTATGATTATTGGTAAAGGAACAGGTGCAGGAAATGGTTCTAAATTAGCTGGTAAATCTGCTAGTTTGAATTTCAGTTCGACTAACGCATGGAGAAAATTAGAAGGTGAACCAACTAATTTACATGAATATACGTTAGATGTTGAAAATCCTTTAGTAGATGAAGAGTCAGGAGATAAGTATTTCGTATTAGTTAAAGGTGAAATTAAGCCTAAGTCTAAGAGAGGTGTAAGTTCTGATGATTCAGACGAAGAAGGAGCAGAGTAATTAAAGATTCTGTATAATAATAAAGGTGCTATAATAACAATAGCACCTTTATTACATTAAAGTAGTTAGATAATAGTTAAAAATAATATAAAAACAAAGAATATGAGTAATTTTGGAATAACAACAGAAACTAAGTCAAGAAATTTAACACCTATTGAACCTCCATATAAAGGAGAAGATGGTAAATATATTTTTCCAAAGGCTTACTTACTGTCTGTTAAATCACATATATTTACAAACAAAGATTCAGAGGAGTCGAAAGTTTTAGACTTTCATTTTAAAGCTACTGATGGGAAAGAGTACATACACAGAGAGTTTCTAATTAATGAAGATGATGCTAAGTATCAAACGAAAGCAGACGGTTTTAATACTAGAGTAAAACATATTTATGAAGCTTTCGCAGTATTTCCTGAGAAAGGTATTGGTACTAAAGCTAAGAACTGGGAACAGTACTTTGATATGATAGCTAAAGCTTTTGAAGGTGTATATGAAAAGTCTCTAGTTCACATTAAAGTAATATATTTTAATGGTAGAGCTGGATTTCCTTTAAGTCCTAACTTTCTTGAGAAGGTTGTAGAGGATAGACCATATAGAACTTTATCTGTTAATTTAAAATATGATGTAATTGAACAAGTGAGTGCTTCTTCAAGTACTGATGATGATGATACACCTAGTAACTTTAAAGAGGACGATTTTGACTTCGAAGACGAAGGTGAAAAAGTATTTTAATAATAAGTAAACAACTAAACGAAAGGCAATTAAGAGATTAATTGCCTTTTTTATGTAATAATATATGAGATATGGAATATTACCTAAATTAACTAAAGATTACATAATGCAAAATCTTAATCAAGAAGAGATTTTTGCACATTACCTAGAATTAGATATTGGTACTATTACTGATTGTGTTATGACAGGTAATTTAATACTAAGTCCTTTACGTCCTGATAAAACACCTACATTTGGTTTCAAATATAATGGTAGTAGACTTAGAGCGAAAGACTGGAATGGTCACTTTTGGGGTGATTGTTATGACCTTGTAGGAAGACAGCTAAGAGTTAATTCTAATTCTAAGAATGGATTTGGTATTATACTAGATCAAATAGCTTCTGATTTTAACCTACATAAGTACAAGAATAAAATAACTAAAAAGACTATAAAACTTTATGATGATGATTTTGTAAAGAATGTAAGTAAAAAGACTGTTATATTGTACACTAAAAGAGAGTGGAAAAAAGTAGATAGTGATTATTGGAATCAATACTATGTTGGTAGTGGTGCTTTAAAGTTTTTTGATATATATCCTGCGGAGACTGTACATGTAAATGGAATACTAAGGTATGAATATAATCCTAAGAATCCTGCTTATGTATATGACTTTGGTTTAGATGAAAATGGTATTAGAGAGATTAAAGTATACTATCCTTTTAGAAAGAAAGTAAGATTTGTTACTAATACTACTATACTACAGGGAAAGAGTAAATTAACTTGTGGTGAAGTTTGTATTGTTACGAAGTCCTATAAAGATGTAGTCTCCATACGTACAACTTCTTTATTACAGGCTGTTGCGCCAGCCTCAGAAACACACTTACTAGCTAGAGAAGATTATAATTACCTTACTAGACATTTTGATTTTATATTCAGTCTAATGGACTTTGATAGAACAGGTAAGATAATGGCTAAAAAACTAAAGGAAGAATACGGTATTCAACCTCTTTTTATAACACAAGATGTACACAAGAACAAATTACCACACAAACAAAAGGATTACACAGATTTACTAAAAGCCAACGGATTAGATTACGTATTAAATTTAGTTAATGAAACGAAAGAGTATTATAGTAATACTAGAGAAGAATTAAGACTTAAATATAAAGATTATGATAAATATTATTAGTACCCATTTAGTTTATAAAAAATCAAATGGTACAAAAAATTATGTTTTAGAGATTGAAGAACAAGATATTGAAACATTGAAAGAATTAGTAGAAAAGAATGTAAATGGAGTACACAACTATAAAGAGATTGAAGGTGTACCTAATTTAGGAAGAAATCATATAACAATGAGACATATATTAATGTTTGGACACGTTGATACAATGGAAGCTACAGATATTAAAGCTGTAGCACCTTTAACAGAAGAAGAACAGAATACAGGAGTTTGGGTTACTGATGCAGTTGCAGCTGATGATAGATGGATAGGTGATACACATCCTGTTAGTGGTATGCCAATGATGTATCAAGCATTTAGAACACCTACTAGTGTTTTTAATGATGTAATAAAGAAAACTACTAGTCCTTATTTATTAATATTAAAAGTATAATTATGACATTAGAAAATTTATATGCTAGAGATAGTAAAGGTAGAATTAAAGTATGGAAAGCAAGATGTATTAATGACACTGAGCTAAATAGAGGTATAATTATTACAGAAGATGGTTTGTTAGGTGGTAAACTTGTTAAGAGATCATCATCTATACTTATAGGTAAGAACATAGGTAAAAGTAATGAAACTACACCTTTCGTCCAAGCCTGTAATGAAATGAACTCGAAATGGAGACATAAACAACTTACAGGTTATAAAACGACTGGTGAACATAATATTACAACTGTACCTGAGAATGAGGATGATTTACTATTTGTACTAGATGCTACATTACCTAAGTTCAATACAGATAAATCAGGTACTCTGCAACCAATGCGAGCTCAACCTTATTATAAGACTGATTCTGATGGTACAAAGACACCTAAAATTAAGTTCCCTTGTTATGGACAACCTAAGATAAATGGAGTAAGATGTTTTGCTATATTTGAAAATGATAAAGTAGTTTTAAAGTCTAAAAGTGGGTTAGTTTACTCAGTATTAGAACACATTGAAGAAGAACTAAAACCACTATTTATACATTTTATTTCTACATATCCAAATAAGGAAATAATACTAGACGGTGAATTATATATTCATGGTTATATATTATCAGATATTAAATCTGCTGTTACAAAAAGAAATTTAAATAGTGCTTTAGTTACTTTTGAGGTATTTGATTTAGCTGTTCCAATGATTAAACAAGTGAACAGATTAACAAATTTAAGGGGTGTATTTGAGATGTTTAGTTTTCCTTCTGTAAATTTAGTTCCAACTATTATAATTCCAAGTGACGAGAGTGCTCAAATTTGTACGAACAACTGGATTATCCAAGGTTTTGAAGGTGGTATATTCAGAGACGAGAACGCTACGTATAAATTTGGTGGAAGACCTTCTACTATGACTAAGCTTAAACGTAAGGAAAGTGCAGAGTTTAGAATACTTGATGTAATACCTATGAAGAAGAAGGAAAATCTAGGTATGTTTAAGTGTATAAACAATATCAATGAACACACCTTTACAGTTGTTGCAGAGGGTACACATGAGCAGAAAGCTGAGTACTTAGATAATAAATTAAACTATATTGGTAAAATGCTAACTGTAGAGTTTTATGAAAGGACGAAAGCACCAAAATCTTTACCATTTCACGCTGTAGGTATAACAATTAGAGATTATGAGTAAAATAGCAAGTAAAAAACTAGAGAAAGTACTAGTAGATAACTATATAAAGATAATTGAAAATTATAAAGTATCTTTTGTGAATAAAAACTATAGTTATGCTTTTTTAAAAGGTATGTTTAATAATGGTAATATACTGATTAATTTAGATGGTAATTCGACTAATAACATATTCGAGTCTAAGACATTGAATTTGTGTTTTAGAATTTGGCATGATTATATACATTTTAAACATGATTATGACTTTAGTTTAAAAGGTGAATACTTAACTTACAAAAAACATTGTGAATATTTAAAGGATTTACCTTATGAACAAAGACTTTTAAGAATTGAGATAGTATATCAAGCAGCTTACTATTTAAGAAATGGTAAGTTTGTAGAAGATCAAATAGAATTTACAAAACAATTTTTAGTCTTATGAATTTTAAAATTAAAAGTAGTGTAACGAATACTACAAAGAAAGAAGAAAGTTTAACTGAGAGTAGTAATGGAACTACTTTCAAACTTCCACATCAAATGACTGCTTCTGTAGTTATGTTTTGTAAATGTATTCAATCTACAAATGGAGACTATAATTTAGATGGTTATATAATTAATAAGAAGTACAAAGTGCAATACATGGGTGTTGGTAAACACGGTAAGGCTTATGTTAGATTATATAAAGAGTACGATATTGATAAAGAAGACAGTAACACAGTAGACAATTGTAATAGCTATGATACTATTACTGTCTTTAATTATCAGTACTACTTTACGACATTTGGAATAGATGAAAATAGAGGTAAACCTGATGGGAGAAGTAAAAGAAAATAAACAATTATGAAAAACTGGCAAGAGTGTAAAAAAGTTTGTACCATATATCAAAATGGTTACACAGCACTAGATAAGAAAGAAGTAAAAGAAGATTATTGTATTTTATTTGGTAATAGATATGAAGGTTTTGCTTTTAATAAAGAACATCTAGTTACTATATGGAAGATAGCGATTAACTTAGCAAATAGTATGACAGGTGACATTTCATTACACACAAAAGATAAAATTATTAGAAGTATTAATAATAGAGAAAAATCTATTTTACGTAAAAACGAAAGGTACAGATGTACTTACACAAAATATAAATAAATTATGAAATACGAATTAAATAATAACCACATAATTAAAATAACACAAGACCACTTTGCAGAGAGTCCTAACACTAATGGTAATACTGATATATTTTTAGTATATGAACACAGTAGTCTACAAGTAACTAGAAAAGGATTTCCACCTAAGTATATATATGATTATTTAGATGAGAAAACAGGTACTATTTTAGACCATGATTTAGATTTGTCAAAGTTAGATAATTTTTATATATTTACGGTGTATGCGTATATACACAGCGGAGTACGTTTAATGTTAGATAATCCACATTCTAATTTTGATGTTAGTTCAACTGGTTATGTAATAGTTAATAAAAAAGAACTAGATTTTGATTTACAAAGACAAAGTAACGAAAAGTGTAAAGATTTAACAGACGAAGAAATAGCTAAGTATTATGCAGAAGGTTTAATTGAAACTTGGAATACTTATTTAAGTGGAGAGGTTTATGGTTATACACTATTTGAGAAACTAGAGTATAAAAAAGTGTATAAAGAAAAAAGTGTTATAGACGATAACCCTTATTTTGAACTCGAAGAAATAGACAGTTGTAGTGGTTTTTATGGCAAAAATATAAACACTAATGGTATGCTAGATAATATAGATATCGAATTAACTAAAGGTATAAAATTTTAAAATTATGAAACATGATGTAAAAATATTAAAAGAAAGTAGTGTAGTAAACTATGAAAAGAAAGTAAAAAGTCTAGTAAATAGTGGATATAGACCTAGAGGGTTTGATGTAGCTATTGTAGGTGGAGTAGTACATTATATAGGACAATTTATAAAAATAAAAAGATAATAATATGAGTAAAGAAAAAGACAAAGGATTAGCTATATTTGATTTAAATAAACCTGTAAATCTAAAAGAGACTGTAGCACTAATTAAACAGAATATAATAGATGGTGATATAGATGAGTGTAAAGCAGGTATTATACTTAAGAAGATGGCAAAGATTTCCGAAGAGGTTTTAAAAGACTCTGAAGTGAAGGAAGCTATACGAGAAGATACACTTAGAAATCTAGAGAACGGTAAACCTACAAGGATATTTGGTGCAACTGTTTCTCATGCACCTACTTATACATTTTTTAAGTTTGATGACTGTAATGATATTTACTGGGACGAATTAGATAGTATTGAGAGATCTGTAAAAGCTTTGAAAAAAGAGAGAGAAACATTCTTGAAAACTCTAATTCCTACAAAGTCGAACTTAGTACCAATGGGGATACTGAAAACAGGTAAAACTGAGATAATAGAACAGTTACCTAAGTTAATATGGGAAGAATGTGGAGAGATAGTTGAATTAGTACCTCCAATTAAGGGTCAAAAAATGGGCATAAAATATAGTGGATTATAAACAAATAAAATAAATAAAAGATGGAAAACAAAACAATTATTGGAGCAGAAGACAAAATATTAAATGATAGAGACATCATTGCATTATTTCAAGACTATTTACCACAAGGTAACTTGATTAATGTAGTAGTACCTAGAATACTCAAAAGTGTTATTGAACTAGATGCAGAAAGTGCTAAAAAAGCACAAATTAAAAAACTACAAACAGAAGGTGTTGCAGTTATTAATATGTCTACACTTGCAAGTAAAAACTCAGAGATAAAAGTTGGTGACAAAGTATTCATCCACCCACAAGTACAACCTGTTTATCAAATAACAATTAAGAGTTATACAATGAGTGTTATAGATGTAAATGATATATGCTTAATTAAAAAATAAATGAAATGACTGAACAACAAGAAGCTAAACTACTAGAAAGATTAGAAGATTTTACATTTTCTAACAATACACATATACTTAGTAAATTGACACCTATAGAAATAGGTGAACTAGTTACTGAAATTTTAGATGTAAAATCTGAAATATTAAGAAGAAGTGGTAAAAATAATGTACCTACATTAGATACTCCTATGTCAAGAAAACATGAGAGGATAAATAATGAGTATTATTATAGGTTTTCACCTCAATTTGGTACTGTTCATTTATTGAATAAACAAGGTGGTGTGTATTGTAAGAAACTAATATCAGGGACTAACCATGCACAGTATAAGCCTTTTGCTACTATATGTACTATTTGTAAGGATAATATAACCTCTTTAGAATCGAGTACAGGAAATTAAACGTATTGTTGTTCAGTATAAGACAAATTACAATGTGGTAATTGTGATTTTAAGCAGTAAAAAGGGTAACGAGTTTATAATTCGTTACCCTTTTTTTTACTTGTACGTTTTAGTATCCTATTTATCAAATATTTGACTACCTGCACTTTTTATTCTATAGATTTGTGTACCTAATGGGATCATTTGTGATGTCTCTCTTAGTAATCTACTATCACCACTATTAACACCTGATTTAATCTCATCTTCTCCAATTACAAATTTACCAGTAGCTTCAAACCATTGTCCGACATCTGTTATCAATGACATTGCAGGTACAGAACTTTTAGTTAAGGCTTCAAAAGAAACAGGACTAGTATAGAATGTAATATCTGTTTCAAGTCTTAACATTTGATTAAGTAAATGATTACCTATAAAGTTATTCTTTTCATCTTCATCGTCCATTGACATCTTTAGTAATATACTCATTCCATATAGACCCATGTATATCATTAGCTCAGTTAAGTTAGCTTTCATATTAGCAGCATCAACTTCATTAAATCTATCTTCAAACTTAGTATTCTTAAAAGCTGTATTAAAAGTAAGTTTCTTAAGTAGTACTTTACTTGTAGTTATCAATGCACTTACATCTAAATTTTCATATATACTCCTGTATCTACCTTTTCTTGTAAGACCTAAATTACTATCAAACTTCTCAGCTCCGAACCTCTTATGAGCACCCTCAAACATCCATGTTCTAAACTGCATCAAAGCCCTGCCTGTTATAGTTGCTTTACCCATTATAGTTGAATCAGTATCATAATTCCCGTGAAGCATCTTAATCGTTTGATCTAATTTGACTTTAAAATCATCAAGTTGTTTCTTAGTTAAACCACTACCTTCTTTGATTGAGCCATCTTCATTTAGAGACTCCCATAAAGTTGTTTCTTTACCTTCTACTTTATTACTATTTAACATAGCAATCATAATAGGTGCTTGATTTATGTATTCTGTACGTTTCTGTACTTCATAGGGTGCTAAATGCTTCATTCTTTTCTGTAAAACAGACTTAGAAGACGATTCGAAAAGTTCATCCGATGCGTCCTTTAATACGTCTAAATGTTTCATTAGATTTGTAATCTTCTTAGCATCTTCTGATTTACCTCCTATACTACGTAGTACCATACCAAAACCTTTACGGTAATCTTTACCACTATAAAGCCTACCATCAGCAGCAGCTGTTATATTATCAACAAAACCGAAAGCCATATTAGAAAAACCACTAATAACATTATATGCCATACCCTTAAGTTGGACATATTGTAAAGCTTTATCACCTATTTTAGAAGCTACTTTATTAGAACCTAAATTATCTAGTTGTTCAGTAAGTGTACTCTTATTTAAGTCACGTTTCTTTTCATCTATCTTATTCTCAGTAAAAGCTACTTCATTTTCAGCTAACAGTTGTTCAATGTTCTTCTTCTCTTTCTTCTGTTGAGGTGTATAACTCTTCTTACCACTAACACCTTCTAGTTTCTTACCTACATCATAGAAGTTATCAGTATAATGTTTGAGCATTGCCTTGACATTAACGTATGAATCAGCTTGTGATTTTTTAGCTAGTGTACCATCTGGTGTTTTAAGTTTCCCTCCTTGTGCATTAAACTCAGTCTCTTTAGCATTAGATAAAATACTATTAACAAGCTTTAATTCAGATTCAACTACAGATTTATGTTTGTAAGCTAAAACAGCACCACTGTAAGCTTTAATAATAACACCTAAATCAAATGACTTCTCCTTTAATAACTCCTTATTAACATTGTCTCTTATCTTATGTATATCGTCAATATTAGGTTTCTTGTTGTTAGCTAACTCAAACTCTATTCTACCCCTCTTCATTAACTCCTTAAACTTCTCTGTATTATCTACAATGTGTTTAACTTTAAGTTGTTTCTTAACTTCACCAGTTACAGCATCTTTCTCTGCATAAGTTGTATCACTTAGTTCATTAACTGATATATCTTGAATTAACTTGTTATACCATGAACCTAAACCACCTTTGATACCATTATCTGAAAAAGCTTCAATAATACTCTTCTTAATCTCAGGTACAGTGTTCTCTCTAATTCTTCTTTTTTGATTATCAGGTAGAATAGTATTTAACGTATTAAAAGTATCTAACATATAATCATATAAATTAGATAAAGCGTCATTATCTTCTATCTGTTCAAAACTAGAATCATACCATTTTGTTGTATTACCTTTACTATCTATCTTTTTAGGTACTACAATTGTATGTTCAGCACCTTTAGAGTTGATTAACTTCTTATCAATTATTAATCCTTTTCCTGTAGCGAAACTTTCACTAGCGTAATAAGGTGAATTTTTATAATCCCATAACTTAAGTTGTTTCTCCTGCTCTCTAGGTTCTAAGTTCATTAACTCAATTCTATCTTGTTCAAGTTCTCTTAGAATCTTAAATTGCTCTAATTTCTTACTTAACTTAGAATAGAAATTCTTATATCCCTTTTCACCTAAATTACCTTTTAACTCTTTAATATGATTATCAGTCACTTTTTGAGGTAAAGTTGTAGTATATAAATCAGTATCAGGAAATAACATTCTAACATCGAATATTAACTCATTCTCTTTTCTCCATTTGAAGTAACTATTCCAACCAGCTTTTGTATTAACTCTATTAGCTTTATTTAGCTTAGTACTTTTCTCATCGAAATACTCTTTAGAGAACCTGTGAACTAAATCACCAGTCCATTCACCACCTTTAGTAAGTTGTTTAAAGATTTTATACTTATCTCTACCCTTACCTAGAGAACTATCAGCGTTACTAATCAATTCGTCTACAGACTTAACAACTTTTTCAGTCTCAAGTCTAGCTTCGTTATTCGCTAATTTTACATTTTTCCAAATAGCCTGTAATAGAATATTGTCAGCATGGGAGATATCGAGGGTTCTAGACGTTAAACCGTTGACATCTTTAAACTCCTTAAAAGCTTCTGCAATACTAATATCTTTACCAGTCAATCTAGTAATCAATTTCCTTGCTACCTCATTTTGTTTATTAGCTAGTCTGTCACCTAGTCTATCAGCTTTAACTTGATACTTAGCAAATTCATCTACTAGTATATCACTTGTTTTCTCTTCCTTAGAAAAGAACAAATCAATACCTTTTTGCCATATATGAATCAACTTTTCAGCCTTATCTAAATTCTCAGCTGTAGCATTTGGATTCTCTAATATACCACCTATCTCAGCGATATCTTTTTCAGCGTAAAAAGCAATATCTTCTAACTTAGTTGCATCTAGTAATCTCTCTAAATCACTTTCAACTTCTTCAAGTCTCGCTTCCTGATCAATAGCAGTTTTGAAATCACCACTTTGTTTAGCTTTACTAATAGTCGATTTGATGTAAGATATTCTACTATCAGTTTCCCTTACTAGTTTCCCAAATTTACCATATCTTCCTTTGTTGGTGTCTTCATCCACTGTGACGCTATATTCTTCTATTAACGGCTGAACGTAAAATACAGTTTTGTTCTCAACTTTATGTGTTTTTATAGTATAACCTTTAGGTAGTTTATCGGCAAATTCTTTCTTCAATTTACTAACATTTACATTATCATATTTCACATGACTACCATCCTTATTCATTACACCTAACTTCATCTGTAGTTCAAAAGTACTAGCTTGACTAGGTAAAAAGTCTTCACTCGTAGCTTCAACAGAATCTATTAAATCAAATATATCATGTATAGCAAACTTTAAATCTGAACTCTTTTTAAGTCCTAGTGTATTTAGCACCTCAACTATTCTATCTATAAGTTCTAATAAGAAGTTCTTATCTTTAAGATACATAGTTTTGTTTAACAACTTCTGCATATCTTTTGAAGTCATTACTAAAGCTACAAACTCTTTAACGTTAACACCACCGTATATAACATCTAATTCATTTTGAGAGAAAGTAATATTTTCACCTTTTCTTATTTTACCTAATTTAGTTAATACGGTTTGTAATTCTTCTTTACTTAAACTGTCTTTAAACTCATTGAATAAACCTTTGATTCTTACAGCACTTCTACTACCACCTTCTAAACCTTTTACAGTAAATGCGTGGACTAATTCATGTAGTAAAACCTTCTCTAGTTGTTCAGTAGATTTAATTCTATTAGGATTAATGAATACTGTACCGTCTAAATGTTTACCATCTGTATTAATAGTTTTATCAAGTACTAAAGGTGTATTAGTTTTATCAATGTTGTCTAACATTTTACCTGCTAACACCTTGTACAATTTGTTATTACTATTATTCTTAACGTTTGTTAAAAAATTTCTTGTACGTTCTGTCTCACTAGTAGTAAAACTAATACCATAAGAATTTAATATTTCAGATTCTTCGATAACAGGTGTAGACTTAGTATAAGTAGGTCTTTCAAGTTTAGTATTAGTGTTATTAGATTTGATTGTAGAAGTAGCATATGTACTATTAATGTTATACTCTTTGAAATCAGTACTACCTAAAGTATCAATCTTATGATAAGTACCATTACCGTCATTCTCATATAAACTATAACCAGATTCAGCAGACCCATTATATACAGATATGTAAGGTAAAAGATTACCAAGTGCATCACTAAATTTAGCAATACTCTCAGTAGGTACAGTAAACTTCTCAAGCTTACTAACATCACTACCATAAATATCTTCTGTCAGTCTAGGTGCTTTACCTGCATTGTTTTGCACGAATTGTCTAACAAATCCAGCATCTAAACCTTCAATTGAGGTATCTAAATACTTAGAAAAACCAATCTCGTTTAAATATGCTACAGGAATATACTTAATAAACTGTTTAGCTTGTTGTAAACCACCTGTTAAAAATTGGTATCTAATTAAGTCCTCAGCAAGCTCTCTAGTAGTAAGAGTTTCATTGATTTTTCTATCATTAACTAATAGTTCAACAAAAGCAGCATATATATTAGTCTCGTCAAAGTTCTCACCAGTACTAGCATTGAATGTAACTAAAGAAGGTTTTTGTCCTTTCTGTATATTAGTTGATAACTTATTTAAAAAAGCATTCTTAACACCTATAGAAGAACCTTGTAAGTCTTTAATCTTAGTTGCTAGTGATTCATTAGTTTCATTATCAAACAATAACTCGTTACGTAACTGTGTAACATCTTTATTATACAAGTTACTCTCAGGAGATGTAAATAAATATGACTTAATATTACCCCATACCTCTTGTTTTAGAGTATTTTGTTGTGATACAGATACATCTTCTTTACCAGTAAGTTTAACTATAGTATCAAAAGCTTTATTAACATTTGTTTTGTGGTAATGAAATTCATTACTCCACATCTTGTTATTTAAAGCTAGTCCATATACAGCTACATAACCATTAATAGTACTTGGTTTAATGTACGTTAATCCAGCATAATGTGAATACTTCTCTTGCTCTTCCTCAGAAAGATCATTCAACTCAGCTTCACTCTTATAGTCACCAATAAGTTTTTCAATATTTGAAAAACCTTTATTACCATATAGACTTAAAATAGAACTTTGTTTAGCTTGTGTCTCTATTAAAGACTTACTTAGACCTGCACTATCACTATTGATTGTACTTTGTATTTCTTTTAGTTGTAGACCTTTACCTTTAAGTGATAAAAACTTATCTAAAACAGCTAATTGTATATTATTATACGATAATGTGTTTTGAACATTCTTAATATTCTCTAACATATCATTAGCACTCTTATCAGCTAAATTACTATGTGTATCAAACTTGTATACATTAGATTTATATAGTTTACGTAATTCATCATATACAAAACTCTCTACATTACTAATATTCCCACTAGTAATGTCATTAGCTTTAATAACTTGTTTTACATACTCTCTAATAATAGGTTGATTAATGAGTGCTGTAACAACATCTTCCTCAAATCCAACCTGATTCAGTATAGCAATTACATCAAATGTGTGAGAGTTGATATTTAACTTGTCTAAGATTTGTTCTTTCTCGTTATCTACAGCAGCAGATTGATAAGCCGCAATAACTTGTGATTTATATCTTGTACCCTTAACAGATTTACTATCAGATAAAGCATTAGAAGTATGTTTACCAAATTTAATAGATATGGCTTTACCTTTAATATCTACTAATTCTACACCTTCTGTTACACCTTGTAATAAAGCATTAAAAACACTATCCATACTAAATACACCTACACCTGCTTTACCAGCAGTTGCGTTAATATATTTCATCTTTTGATACTCATCTGATAAAGGACTAAATATCTTATCCTCTTTTAAATATCCATCAATCTTAGCCGCATCGTCTTTAAGAGTACCAAATCCTAGAGGTTCTAGTATCTGACTTTGTATTCTCTTATCAGGATTAGCTAATATATCGAAATGTATATCAAGTAGCTTGTTCTGTAAGGCGTACTTGCCTGTAATAATAGAATTAATCGTATTTACAGTATCGAGGTCGTACTTAGCAAGCATTTTAAGCTCTTTACTATCTTGTAATTTATCATACAAAGCTTCTAGTTGTTCACCAGTCTGTTCGTTATCTATACCATTATCAAAGTCAATTTGTGCTTTTTCAATAATTACACCATACTCTTTAATAGCATCTTTAAGTTCCTGTTTATTAAACTCAGCTTTCAACTCATCTAAATTCTCAACATCAAAATCAGCTTTAATCTCTTGTACTAACTTATCATTTATAACTCTAATATTACCATTATACTCAACAGTATTATACATATATGAGTATAGTTTATCAACATCAAAATCACTACCCATTTGAATAGTAAATTCTCTAGGTGCAATGATTAAATCACCTGCTGATTTAGGTAGGAAACCAACTACCTTCATATATGACATACTATTTAAACCTTGTGTCGGTATTCTGAACCCGAAAGTCTTAAGTATATCTTCATCTAACTTAGTTGTATCTAATGTTCCGTCAGCATTTACAAAGTCTTTAGCGTTTAGTAATTTACCATTCTTATCTCTGAATTTAAAAGGTATTAATATCTCAGCAGGTTGTACTACTTTTTTACCGTCTACTGTTTCAGAGCGTTGAGGTCTTAATTCACCTGTCCAATCTTTAGTATATACAATAGATGAAGCATTTAAATTAGTTTCTTCTACACTATTAGCAAACTTGAATCCTTCTTCTGTACCTAAGACATAAGAATTACCTCTGAATTTCTTCTTTCTAACTCTGTTATCAACAATAGATGTTAGCAAAGCTTCAAACTTAGATGCAGAATTATTAAAAGCAAGTGGATATACAAAGTGTCCTTTCTCATCTATTTTCAATGATTGTATATCATTTATACTATAGTTTCTATCTTCTGCTTCTTTGATTAGTACATCATGTAACTGAAATCTATCAAAAGAACCATCAGGTTGAACATCTAATTCCTGTATTAAGTCCTTGTAATCGTTCTCATATAATTGTCTATATGTTTCCTCATACTCAGCTTTAAGTTCTTTGACACCTTCGACATCTAGTATATTAGCAAACAATAACTTTCTTTGTTGAGAACCATCATTAATCTTCTCTTTACTAGCTTTATAAGGTACTTCTTGTTGTATCTTGAAATACTTTCTTTCTAGTTTTAAAGTAGTAGACGATAAATCTAAATCAGCAACTACATTACCATCAGTATCAAAAACTGTAGTAGGTTTAGCGAAATCACCAACTTTATTAGCTGTGCTAAATGAAACTCTATCAACTCCTTTAGTTGGGTGTTCCATTGCTACACGTAATTTGTCAATCTCCAAACCTTTAGTCAATTGAGGTACTAGTGGAAAACTAGAAGACTTAATATATAACATACGTTGTACATCATTATCTTTATCCATGTGTTGACCTACAAATACAGGTTTCATAGGTTGGAATATTAAACCTAGTTCTTCTTCTGATAATGTACCTTTTAAAGCTCTATCTTGTATAGAGTCAATTTGCTTGTCAGTTAATTTACCTAATTTTTGCATTACATAAAGATGTTCAGCAACAGTAGTAAACTCTTGTGCATCAGTACCTTCGATACCTTTGTATTCCTTTAAATCGTTCTCACTAAGTACCTTACTATACTCATCTAAGAATTTAGAATCAGATATGTAATCATCAATAAATCCTTGTTTGTATGTATCATTCTCACTATCAGAAAGATCCATCCCAGGTGCTATTTGACTAGCTAAACGTTTACCTATATTTTCAAATGTATCTTCTACTTTCTTAATAGGATTAGAAGACTTTGATTTATAGAACAAAGCAGGATCACCAATAAACAATTGAAAAGCATTTTGATTAGTTAGTAATGTATTTACTATAAAATCAGTTGCAGAGAATTTTAGCATATTCTGTTCACCAACTTGTTCAGTAGCGAATTTCTTATAGTTAGTATCAATAAAATCTTTAGTATTAATACCTACTTCTTGCCAGTACTTTAATTTATTTTCTGTTAATGTATCAATATGTTGTTCTACTATGTCTTTTAATTCTTTAATCTTAGTAGGATTAGATAGTACATCAAAATCAATCTCTCCATCTTCATTGAATACAGAAGAATTATTAATCTCAGGAATAGAATATACTATATTAGCACCTTTATCGTAACCTTTAATACCAGTAGATTTGACTTCCTCTTGGAACTTAATAATTCTTGAAATCTCAGGTACTATAAGTGAATTGTATACTTTATTAATAGTATCTTTATGTACATCTCCATTTAAAGCTAGTTTAGTATTGTAAGCTACAGTTGTTAAACCAACCATTGTTGTCTTATCTGACATTGTTGGATAGAACATTCTAACTATTCTTTTGTCGATACCTTTCTCTTTAACAGAAGTATTTCTATTCCAAAATAAACCTAGTTTAGTTATCTCTTGTTCAGTATCAGACATATTAGATAATTTCTTACCTTTCTGAGTACTTCCTAATTCCTTAATACTATCTAAGTAGAAGTAGTTAAAAGTCCTCTTAAATAGATTATCTTCTCTACTTGTTAAATCTTGTAACCACTCACTTTTACCATTATATGATAAACTAAGTAAATCTTTCTGCAGTTTATTATTAGTTTTTAACTCTCTAATTCTATCTACAAAGTACTTGTTATTACTAAATGAATATATAGTATTACCTTCACCATTCTTGAACGAGTTACTAAACTCTTTGGTGTTGTATTTAGCTTCTGCAATTGCAAGAGATTTAATAGATGTATCTTTAAAAGGATTGTTATCTACTAAATTAGATTGTTTAGTCTTTTCTAAGTTGTTCAACATAATATTAAATACACCATTAGCTGTATTAAATAGTTGCTTATACTCTAAACGTTTACCTCTACTTCTTAATCCGTTAGTTTTTAAATCATTCAAAGTTCTAGGGTCAATATCTATACCTATACTCTTTAAAAAGTCACCTAATTCATCGATCTTTGGTTCATCTTTTGAGAATTTCTTTAGTTTCTCAATTACATTAGATATATCAGCACTTAAAACTAATTCATTATCACTATTTTTAGTTACATATTTGCTAGATTTTAAACCTTCATACCAATTGTCTGCTACAGCTGTAGCTATATCATTAGAGTTACTATTTTGAGTAATCATATTATAATTACCAGTTTTACCATCTTTAGACCATAGTAAGTAAACCATGTCTACTTTATGCTTCGACATAGCAACAACGAACTCGTCTTTAGTTTGTTGTTCGGTATTTTGTAACTTAGCTATTAGAGATTCTAAATAAGGCTTAGATTGAGTATACTGTTCAAGTATGTCAACCATTGAACCAAAATCAGCAGGTGTATTAGCTAGTAAAGCTGATACTTCATTATATACAACATCAAATGGTACGTATTTCTTAAGACCCATATAAGGCTTAATTGCTTTACCATTTTCGTCTAATTCGTTGACACCACTAAAGAATCTCTTTAATTTAACACTTACAGTATCTTTAGAGTCTAATTGTAATGTAGCTTCATCGTTGAAGTTAGTCTTTTCTAAGTGTGTTTCTAAATCACGTAATCCATCTACAGTAGTATCTGCTTTAATTTGAATACCATTAATCTTACCTACCTTCTTTAAAGTAAATAGTTTAATACTATCAAAACTATCAATAATTTTATCAAACTCAGCAACTACTTTATCTCTCCCTTGTTCAGAGAATACACTTCTTTGTTCTTTAAAGTATGTCAACCAGTTGTTAAAAACTTGACTTTGTTGTAATTTTCCGCTATTAATAACTTGTTCATTAATATCATAAGCAATAGCATCAACTAAAATAGATTGTTTAGAAGCTGTAAAACCTTTAATTAGTACAGTTTCTTCTATCTCTTGTTGTAAAGCTTTGTAATTAATTTTATAACCAATTGTAGTATTTATAGATTTAGTCCATGTACCTATTTTATTACCGTCAACGACAATTTCATTATAACTGTATTTTTTAGACTCTAAAACTCTTTTTAACCATTTTTCTCCTTCATTGTATGTTGATATATTTGTATAATCTTTATTATCAGTTAAAACAGTAGCACCAAGTTCTAATGCTTTTATCGTTTCCTTTATTGTTTTTTGTTGTTGTATTTTTCTAATATCAGTTCGACCTCTTCTCCCTCCTATTGAAATAAATATTACATCTTTATTATTATAATTACCTGTATTTGCGTATTTACCAGCTTGTTCAGTATACAATTTGGTACTACTTCCAGTTATACCGTCTGCAAATCCAATAAATTTATTCGATATTTTAGCTTTACTTTTTGCTTTTTTATCAGCACTTTGTTTTGGTGTTACTGTAAATATATTTTTTTCATTAAATTTATTATTACTATCGTCTTCAAATAAATTCAATTGACTAGGACTAAAATCCTCACCTAACATAGCATCATCAGATGCTAATTGTGTAGTAGGTTTCTTCTCAACTTTAGCAGTCTCTTTAATTGGTGTATCTTTAACTACTTGAGATATACCTCCAATACTTGTTTCTATTACAGGTTGAATAGTATAAGCAAAATTACCGTTACCTAAATCAAAAGATAGTAAATTAGTAGATGTATTACTCTTTACAAAGTCATTATAATTATCATAACTTAATTCACCTATATCTTCACTA